>JAABUQ010000442.1_pt1 | contig 95422 bp, 102 predicted proteins | sample 5560001 | NCBI WGS metagenome assembly JAABUQ01 (sample SAMN10711888, study PRJNA513371) | rock metagenome | isolation source: Antarctica rocks | place: Antarctica: Victoria Land, Finger Mt nord | collected 2015-12-18
GAACGCCGGGAGGCGCTGGTCTCATGCTGGCCCTCTGCACGGGCAAGCGCACTTGGCGCTCTCCCGACGTCCGCCGACAACACAAAGGATGACCAGTGAGCGCACCGATCGTTGCGTCCCGGCGCTCGCCGCGCGCGCTGGGCGAGAATGTGGACCAGTGAGCGCACCACCAGCCACCACGCGACGGGCCGAGATCAGCCGCGAGACCTCCGAGACGCAGGTGCACGTGAGCCTGAGCCTGGACGGAACGGGTGCGGGCACGCGCAGCACCGGCGTCGGATTCCTGGACCACATGCTCGACCTGCTGGCGCGACACGCACACCTGGACCTGCAGGTGCGCACCAGCGGCGACCTGCCCACCGGAGCCCACCACACTACGGAGGACACGGCCATCGTGCTGGGCCAGGCGCTCGACCGCGCGCTGGGCGACCGCCGCGGCATCGCCCGCTACGGATGGGCGACGGTACCCATGGACGAGGCACGCGCCACGTGCGTGCTGGACATCTCCGGGCGCCCGTACACGGAGTGGGAGGCGCACCTGCCCCCTGGGGCCACCGGGGGCCTGGACCACGATCTGGCCGAGGAGTTCTTTCGCGCCCTGGCCAGCGCGGCCAAGCTCACGCTGCACCTGCGCGTCGAGACAGGCACCAACGCCCACCACATGATCGAGGCCGCCTTCAAGTCCTTTGCCCGCGCCCTGCGCACGGCCGTCGCCGTAGACCCCGACGAGGCCGGAGTGCCCAGTACCAAGGGGACGCTCAGGTGAGCAGCGGCACACGCCTTCTCAGTGACGCCGCCACAACCTCTGGCCACAGCGCGGGGGCGCCACCCGTGCTGGCCATCGTCGACTACGGCATGGGCAACCGACGCTCGGTCGAGAAGGCGTTCGTCCACGTCGGAGCCCCGGCGCTGCTGAGCGGCGACCACGAGCTGCTGCGCCGCGCCGACGGACTGGTGCTGCCCGGCGTAGGAGCCTTCCCGCGGGCCATGGCCAACCTGCGGCGACTCGGGCTCGATGAGCTGCTGCGCGAACGGGTGAGCGAAGGCACGCCGCTGCTGGGCATCTGCCTGGGCATGCAGCTGGGCTTCCAGCGTTCGACCGAGCTGGGGGGAGCCGAGGGGCTCGGCCTGATTGAGGGTGAGGTCGTGCGGCTACCCGAGGCCGGTCTGAAGCTGCCCCAGATCGGGTGGAACGAGGTCTCGCTGCGCAGGCCCTCGCCGCTCACCGCCGGCCTTCCTGCGCTATGCGCCTTCTACCACGTGCACTCCTACGCGCCCCAGCCCGCCGACGAGCGCGACGTGGTCGGCCTGACCGACTACGGCGCGCCGCTGGTCACGGTGGTGTCCCACGGCGCCTTCTTCGGAGTGCAGTTTCACCCCGAGAAGTCCTCAGGGCACGGTCTGCGTCTGCTGGCCAACTTCGTCTGCATCTGCGCACGCCGCCGCGCTGCGGCGCAACCGTGATGGGTGTCAGCCGCGGCCAGGACCAGGAGGGGCATCGCCGCCGGGCGTGGCAGGCACGCGACGACGGCGCCGAGCCATGATCCTTTATCCAGCCATAGACATCCTCGGCGGGCACGCGGTGCGGTTGGTCAAGGGCGACTTCGCCCAGAGCAAGGTCTACGACGAGAGCCCGCTGGGTGCGGCACGGGGGTGGGCGCAGGCCGGCGCGCGCTTCCTGCACGTGGTTGACCTCGACGGCGCCCGGGCGGGCGAGCCCGTGAACCTCGAGCACCTGCGCGAGATCACCAGCGAGCTGGAGGTGCCGGTGCAGTACGGCGGCGGGCTGCGCTCGCTTCCGGCGGTGCGCGAGGCGCTGCGCGCGGGGGCAGGCCGAGTGATCCTGGGGACGGCCGCCTTCACCGACGTCGAGTTCCTCGATGAGGTGATGCGGGCCTGGCCCGAGCGAGTGCTGGTATCGGTGGACGTGCGCGGAGGCAACGTCGCCACTGCAGGCTGGACGGAGACGACGCAGATGACGCCCGACGCCGTAATCAGACGTCTGCAGGCCCGAGGGGTGCGCAACTTCGTCTACACCAACGTCGATCGGGACGGCATGTTGGAAGGCCCCGACCTGCAGGAGGTGCGCCGGGTCGCTCAGAGCGTGCGGGGGCGCTTCTTGTACTCGGGTGGCATCGGACAGCTGAACGACCTGCGCGGGCTCACCGACCTGCGCCAGGTGAACCTGGCGGGGGTGATCGTGGGCAAGGCGCTGTACGAGGGACGCTTCACCTTCGCCGAGGCCCAGGAGCAGTTGGACCAGTAGCGACATGCCCCGCGTACCCGGGCGTCGCTACCGTGCGGGCATGCAGCTCAAGCGCGTGATCCCGTGCCTTGACGTCGATGCCGGACGGGTCGTCAAGGGCACACGCTTCGTGAACATTCGCGACGCCGGCGACCCGGTCGAGCTGGCGGCCTTCTACGACCGCGAGGGCGCCGACGAGCTGGTGTTCCTGGACATCACCGCCACCCACCAGAAGCGTGAGACGATCGTCGAGCTCGCTCGGCGCACCGCCGACGATGTGTTCGTGCCCTTCACCATCGGGGGGGGCATCCGCTCGGTCGCCGACGCCCAGGCGGTGCTCGACGCCGGCGCCGACAAGGTCGCGGTCAACTCGGCCGCGGTGACGCGCCCACAGCTCCTGGATGAGCTGGCCGAGCATTTCGGGGCGCAATGCGTGGTGTTGGCCATCGACGCGCGCGCCGGCGCACAGGGCTGGGAAGTGTTCACCGCGGGGGGGCGCACGCCGGCCGGCCGCGACGCCGTAGCCTGGGCGCGCGAGGCGAGCGAGCGCGGGGCCGGCGAGATCCTGCTCACGAGCATGGACCGGGATGGGACCAACAACGGTTATGACCTCGACCTGACCGCGGCGGTGAGCGAGGCGGTACCCGTCGCGGTCATCGCCTCGGGCGGAGCCGGACGCCTGGAGCATCTCGCCGAGGCCGTGCGGGCCGGGGCTGACGCGGCCCTGTGCGCCTCGATCTTTCACTACGGACACCACAGCGTCGGCCAGGCCAAGCGCTATCTGGCCGACGCGGGAATCTCGGTACGCGAGGTGTGAGCCCGTCTTTGCCCAGCGCCCCGCGAGCCGGCCGGGCGGCGGACCGTGAGGGCGAGGGGCACGCCGCCCTGCGACGCCTGACCAGGCTGCCGGGCGGACGTGAGCTGATCACCGTCGCCGGTGAGCACCCCGTTCGCGTCGCGCTCGTGGGCGGCGCGGTGCGCGACCTGCTCAGCGGCCGCTGCCCGAGGGAGCTGGACGCCGTCGTCTGCGGCGAGCTCGAGCCGGTGGCCGGGGCGCTGAGCCGTCGACTGGGCGGCGAGGTGATCCGCCACGAGCGCTTTGCCACGGCCACGGTGACCGGGGCAAACGCGCGCGTGGATCTGGCGCGTGCGCGTACCGAGACCTATCCCGCTGCCGGCGCGCTGCCCGTGGTCGGCCCGGCCTCGCTCGAGCAGGATCTGGCGCGGCGCGACTTCACCGTCAACGCCATCGCGCTGAAGCTCGATGGCGAGCACGCCGGGGAGCTGATCGCGCCCGAGCGTGCCCTCGATGACCTGCGCGCCGGGCGCCTACGCGTGCTTCACGACAAGAGCTTCCGCGACGATCCCACCCGCGTGCTGCGCCTCGCCCGCTATGAGGCTCGCCTCGGCTTCACCGTGGAGGCCCATACCGCGCGGCTCGCCGAGGAGGCCTTGACCGCCCAGGCGCTGGCCACGGTCAGCGGGGCGCGCCTGGGGGCCGAGTTGCGCCTGGCTCTGCGCGAGCCCGACCCGGTGGCGGTGCTGAGCGCCATGCACCGCCTGGGAGCGCTGGCCGCACTGCACCCCCGCCTGCTGCTCGACGCCGAGCGCGTACGCGCCGCGCTGGAGCTGCTGCCCGCCGATGGTCGTCCCGATCTGCTCGTGCTGTGTGGCCTCAGCCTCGCCCTGTCGTTGTCCCGGGCCGACCCGGCCGCCGAGCTACGCGGGTGGCTGGACCGCCTGGAGTTCCCCGCCAGCGATCGCGAGCGGGTGCTGGGCGCCGCGCTGGCCACGCCGCGCCTGTGCGCGGAGCTCTCCGAGGCCAGGCGTCCGTCGGAGCTGCGCGCGATCGTGGCTGGTGCTCCGCTTGAGGCCGTCGCGCTGGCCGGCGCCCTCGGCGCATGCGAGCCGGCCCGGCAGTGGCTGTCACAGCTGCGCCACGTGCGCCTGACCCTGCGCGGCGAGGACCTGCTCGCCGCCGGCATACCCCGCGGCCCGGAGATCGGGCGGCGTCTGGCCGCGACGCTGGACCTGCGCCTGGACGGCACCGTGGCCCCAGGGCGCGATGCGGAGCTGGCGGCCGCGCTGCAGGTCTGACGGGCGCTACGGTGTCCGCGTGCTGCCCCGCGGCCAGGCGGTTCACGAGCATCGCCCCCTCGACGGAGCGAGGCCGAGGCCCGCTTTGCCCGCGAGCCAACCGGTCGTTCTCGAGCTGTCCCCGCCCTTCCGGGTTGCCGGCGAGCACATCGCCGTTGAGCTCCCGGGCGCCGAGGCACTGTTCACCACCCGCCGCGGCGGGATGTCCAGTGGTCCGTATGAGTCGCTGAACCTGGGCCGGACGGCGATCGAGGCCACGCCGCGGGACGATCGCCTGGTCGTCGCGGCCAACCGGGCTTTGGTGACCGCGCAGGTGGCCGAGGGCACTCACCACTTCGCCCACGGGCGCCAGGTGCACGGATCCCGCGTCGCGCGCGTGACCACCGCCCCGTCAGGTGCCTGGGAGGCGGCACGCCCCGGCGCACAGGTGGCCGACGGCCAGGCCACGGCGCGCGGCGACGTCGCTGGGGTGGTCCTCGTAGCCGACTGCCTGCCGGTGGCGATCTCCGGCGAGGGGGCAGTGGCGATCATCCACGCCGGTTGGCGCGGTCTGGCCGGCGGGGTCATCGAAGCCGGCGTGCGCGCCCTGCGCGACCTGGGCGCCGTGCCGCCGCTGGCCGCGGCGATCGGGCCCGGCGCCGGTGGCTGCTGCTATGAGGTTGGCCCCGAGGTGCGCGAGGCCTTCGCCGATTGCGGTCCGGGGCCAGGAGATGGACGGCGGATCGACCTCAAGGCCATAGCCGCCGCACGCCTGCGGGCCGCCGGCGTACCCGACGTGCACGACGTCGGCCTATGCACCCTGTGCTGCGATCCTTCGCTGCTGTTCTCCCATCGACGCGAGTCTGGCCTCACCGGCCGACAGGCGGGAATCGTGTGGCGCCGCTGATCGAGGAGCTCCGGGTCGCTCGGGTACACGAGAACCTGGAGGTCGTGCGCGAACGGGTGGCGGCAGCCGCCCAGCGCTCCGGTCGCTCGCCGGACGCGGTCGAGATCCTCGCGGCGGTCAAGTACTTGTCCCCCGCCGCCCTGCCGGCCCTGGCTCAGGCGGGCATCGCCGTGGTGGGGGAGAACCGGGCCCAGGCCCTGGAGGAGAAGGCGATCGCCCATCCCGGCCTCTTTGAGTGGGACTTCATCGGACAGCTTCAGAGCCGACGCCTGCGCCAGATCGTGCCCCACGTGCGGCGCATCCATTCGGTGGCCTCCGAGTCAGCGCTGGCGGCGCTAGAGCGCCATCGCGCCGGCGCGCGGGCGGACCTGTCCATTCTCATCGAGGTCAACATCGCCCGCGAGCCGGGCAAGGCGGGAATCGACGCTCGCGACCTCGAGCGCTATCTGGAGCAAGCGCCCGTCCCGGTGATCGGCCTGATGACGATGCCGCCCCCGGCCGCGCGCGCCGAGGACTCCCGGCGCTGGTTCGCGGCCCTGCGCGATCTGGCCGCCACGCATGAACTCGCGGAGCTCTCGATGGGCACCACCCAGGACTACGCCGTGGCGGTGCAGGAGGGAGCCACCGTCGTGCGGGTCGGCTCGGCCCTGTACGCCTGAGTTCCCACCAGAGCGACGCGCGACGCACCGGGGCGCTGGACGCCGGTACAGTGAGGCCCGAGCAGGGAAATCATGCGAACGAGCGAACTGCCCTAAGGACCATGGCCTTCAGCGACTCCTGGCACCGCGCCCTCGTGTACTTCGGCTTGGCCGAGGAGCATCATGAGGCGCCCCACCGCGACGAGGAGCCTCCGGCGGAGGAGGAGCTCGAAGACCGATACCGCGAGCGTCCCACCGTGCGCCGCCTGCCCAGCCGTCGCCGGCGGGACAATGACTTCGACGACATCTTCGCCGACGACGAGCCCCAGGGTAGGCCCACCTCGGTGCTGCGCCCGGCGGCCAGAGGCAACGGACGCTCAGGCGACGTGCGCGTGCACCTGGTGGTGCCCAAGTCCTTCAACGACGCCCAGCAGGTAGCCGACAGATTCAAGGACGCCATTCCGGTGGTGCTCAATCTGCAGGCCAACGACACCGATCTATCCAAGCGCATGATCGACTTCGCCAGTGGCCTGACCTACGCGCTCGACGGCGGCATGCAGAGGATCGCCGACAAGGTCTTCATGCTCACCCCGCGCAACGTCGAGATCTCAGCCGAGGAGCGCGCCAGCCTGATCGAAAAGGGATTCTTCAACCAGAGCTGACGCTGGACGCCCGTGGCCACAGGGGGCCGCGCCGCCGGCCGGCGGCGCGGCGATAGCCTTGACCCATGGTCATCGGCATGATCGGCGCCGGAAACATGGCGCGCGCCCTGGCGCGCGGCTGGCAGGAGCCGATGCTCATCAGCGACGGAGGCTCGGGGCGCGCGGGGACCCTGGCCGCCGAGTGCTCCGGACGCGCGGTCATCGACAACGCCGAGTTGGCGGCCAGCGCCGACGTGGTCGTCCTGTGCCACAAGCCGGGTCAGCTGCAGGCGGTGGCGGACCAGATAGCACCTCACGCTCGCGCGGTCATCTCCGTGCTTGCCGCGACGTCCCTGAGCGCGCTTCGCGCCGCCCTGCCGCAAGCCGAGGTGGTGCGCACCATGCCCAACACGGCCGTCGAGATAAGGCAGGGAGTCACCTGCGTGGCCGCCGATCCCGGTGAGCAGGGGTCGGTGGCAGAGCGCGCGCGCCAGCTCTTCGAGCGCCTGGGCAGCGTTGTCGTGCTGCCGGAGCACCTGATGGATGTGGGCACCGCCCTGTCGGGCGTCGCTCCGGCGTATCTGGCGCTCGTGGCCGAGGCCCAGATCGATGCCGCCATCCGACACGGCCTACCGGGCCCACAGGCCTCCGAGATCGCCCTGGGCGCCCTGGCCGGATCGGCAGCCATGCTCCGCGCCCGCGGCGGCGACACGCTCGCCGTGCGCCGCGAGGTCGCCTCACCCGGTGGCTTGACCGCACGCGGACTCGACGCCCTGGAGCACGCCGGCCTGCGTGCCGCATTCGCCGACGCCATGGCCACGGTGCTCGACGGAGCGCGCTCGTGACCATGCTGCCGATGGGCAGCGTGCGCACCAGCATCGCCGACTATCTGTCGACGCTCATCGGCGTGTACGTGCTGCTGATCTTTGCCTACATCGTGGTGCAGCTGCTGCTCAACTTCGGGCTTCGACCACCCTACTCACGCGCCTTTGACGCGGTGCTCGCCTTCCTGCGTGACGTATGCGAGCCCTACCTACGGCTCTTCCGACGGGTCCTGCCCATGGTCGGGCCGCTTGACTTCAGCCCCATCCTCGGCGTCATGGTGCTGTACATCGTGAGGGCCGTGGTGGTGCAGGGGCTCATCCACGGATGAGCCCCCGCCCTTGGGTCGCCTGGGCCAGGGCGTTCGGCGTCCTGATTGTCGTGGTGGCCGCTGACCGATTGACCAAGAGCGCCGTCGCCGGCTCGATCGTCCCGGGACAGGAGCGTGCGGTGCTTCCGGGCCTGCAGTTCGTGCACACCAGCAACCGGGGCGTCGCCTTCGGATTCTTCACCGGTCAGTACACGGTCGTGGTGGCGGTGATCGGTGCTTCGTTGCTTGCCCTGCTGCTCTACTTCGCTCGGCACAGTGACCGCCGGCTGGCATGGTTGCCCACCGGCCTGCTGGTCGGTGGCGCCCTGGGTAACGTGATCGACCGTCTGCAGGGCGGGTCGGTGACCGATTGGATCCAGCTGCCGCTGGGCTGGCCGCCGTTCAACCTGGCCGACATGTCGATCACCTTCGGGGTGCTGGTTCTCGCCTGGGTCGTCGAGGGCCGCCGCGACGGGGGCGACCGCGCCGACGGTGGAACGGTGGCAGTGGCCCGCAAGCTGGGCCACGCTGAGTGAGCACCGCCGCTGGCGAACTGCGGCTGGTGGTCAGCGCCGCGGCGGCGGGCCAGCGGCTGGACAGCCTGCTGGCCGAGCCCGTCGGCTCGCGGGCGGCGGCGCAGCGACTGATCGACGCCGGCCTGGTGCTGGTCGACGGCCATCGGCGTCCCAAGCGCCACGCCGTGGGTGCCGGCTCTCGCGTGGTGGTAGCGGCTGCCCAGCCCTCGCCGGCGCCCCCTGGCGTGCCCGTGGCCAACTTCGCGGTGGCCTATGAGGATGAGCACCTGCTGGTGGTCGACAAGCCGGCCGGCGTGGTCGTCCATCCCGCGCGCGGCCATCGCCGGGGAACGCTGTCACAGGCGCTGTCCTCACGCGCGGCAGGTGGGGATGCCGGACGCGCGGGGATCGTGCATCGCCTGGACCGCGACACCTCTGGGCTGCTTGTCGTGGCCCGCTCCGAGGAGGTACACCGTCGGCTGCGTCGCGCACTGGCGGCGCGAGCTCTGGAGCGCCACTACCTGGCGCTGGTCGAGGGTCGCCCACCGTCGCGCAGCGGCACGATCGACGCGCCCATCGGACGCGATCGTCGCTGCCGCACGCGTATGTCCATCGACAGCGACGAGTCCCGTGAGGCTCGCACCCACTTCGAGCTGACGCGGGCCCTGCCGGCCACCAGCCTGCTGCGTGTGCGTCTGGAGACGGGACGAACGCACCAGATCCGGGTCCACCTGCAGGCCATCGGACATCCCGTGGCCGGCGACCCCGAGTACGGCACCGCCGGCCTGCTCGGCCTCGAGCGTCAGTTCCTGCACGCCGCCCGTCTGGCCTTCGAGCATCCCATGACCGGGGAGCGCCTCGACGTCGCTTCCGCCCTGCCCGCCGACCTAGAGGACGCGCTCATCATGGCCACCGACGGACCTCGAGCTGCGCTCGACCGGCGGCGGCGCCGGGAAGCGGTGGAGCAGACATGAAGGTGTGCGTGACCGGGGCGACCGGGTTTCTGGGCGGACACGTCGCGCGGCTACTGGCCGAACGCGGGGATCACGTGCGCGTCACCTACCGTGACGCCGAGCGCCTGCGCTCGCTGCGCGGGCTCGGACTTCGTCGCTGCCGCGCCGACGTCCTTGACTACGCGTCCATGCGCCGCGCCGTACGCGGCTGCGAGGTCCTCTTTCACACCGTCGGCTTCGTCGGCTCCTCACCGGCTGAGCTGGTCTGGCAGCTCAACGCGCACGCCCCGCTGCTCGCGGTCGAGGCGGCGGCGGCGGAGGGGGTGAGGCGCGTCGTATTCACCTCGACCATCTCGGCCGTGGGCCTGCCGCGGGGCCGTCGACCGGCCGACGAGAGCACCGTCTACCCCAGGGACTGGCTCGGCCTCGCCTATCCGGACTCAAAGCACGAGGGCGAGCGCGTGGCCATCGAGGCCGGACAGCGCCACGGCATCGACGTCGTGGTGGTCAACCCCGCCTACCTACTCGGGGTACCCGTCGATCGCTCCCAGCCCGGCGAGACCTCGACACGCACCGTGGGCAACTACCTGCGGGGCCGACTGCCCGCGGTGGTCAACGCAGCCATGAACTTCGCCGACGTCGAGGACGCGGCCGCTGGTCACCTGCTCGCCGCCGCGCGCGGCCGATCTGGAGAGCGCTACATCTTGGGCGCCACCAACACCTCCTGGCCCACCCTTATCGACCGGGCGGCGCGACTGTCGGGCGTCAGGCACCCGGTCATCGTGCTGCCGCGCGAGATCGTGAGCCTGGCCCGCGTGCGCGAGGCGCTGGGACTACCCGGGCCGATGTCGGCCGAGGGCTATGAGCTGATGTCCAAGGACTGGCGCTTCTCCTCGGCGAAGGCCGCGCGTGAGCTGGGCTACAGCCCGCGGTCCCTGGACGAGACGCTGCGGGCGACGATCGACTGGTACTCCGAGCTCATAGCGGGGGAGACCTTCGATGAGTCGTCGCGCTCCGGGCTGTCGACGGCGTCGCAGGTCGTGCGCGCGGCCGGGGCGCTCGGCATGCTCATACCCCTGCGCGTGGGCCAGCGGCTCTCGGGGCGGCGCATCCTGGCAGGGACCTGAGCCGGTGTCCCTGCCCGAGCCAACCGCCGACGCACGGACTCTGCTGCTGGCCCTGGTGCGGCGCTTGTGGCCGGTCGGCTGAGGGCGCCCTGCCAGCCCGTGGGCTGGGCTATCCTCGAAGGTTCACAGGCATAACCCCGACCCACACGTTCCGCAAAGAGGCCCTGCCCGGCCCACGGCGTCGTCCGGCGCTCGTCGTCCGGGTCCTCCGAGCAGACGTGTGGCCCATTTCCAATCGATAAAGGGAGTAACCGTGGCTTCAGTCGGACTCAGGGAGCTGCTGGAGGCCGGCGTCCATTTCGGCCACCAGACGCGCCGCTGGAATCCCAAGATGCGCCGCTTCATACATGGCGAGCGGGACGGCATCTATTTCATTGACCTGATCAAGACCTCGCAGCTCATCAGCCAGGCGCAGGAGTTCTCCTCGCAGCTGGCTCACCGGGGCGGTGTCGTGCTCTTCGTGGGCACCAAGAAGCAGGCGCGCGACACGGTGGCCGAGGCCGCGGCCGCGGCCGACATGCCGTTCGTCAACAACCGCTGGCTGGGCGGCCTGCTGACCAACTTTCAGACCATCAGTCAGCGCATCCGCCGCCTGCACGACCTCGAGCTCTACGAGACCGAGGGTCAGCTGGCCCTGCTGCCCACCCGCGAGCGCATGGCGGCTCAGGCCGACCTGGCCAAGCTACGGGCCAACCTGGGCGGGGTCAAGAACATGCAGCGCGTGCCCGACGCGATGTTCGTGATCGACCTCAAGACCGAGCTGATCGCCGTGCGCGAGGCCCAGCGCCTGCGCGTGCCGATCATCGGACTGGTCGACACCAACTGCGACCCCGACGGGATCGACTACGTCATCCCCGGCAACGACGACGCCATCCGCTCCTGCGCGCTGATCACACGGGCGATCGCCGACGTGGTGTCCGAGGGGCACTCGGTGTTCCGCGCCGAGGAAGAGCGCGCGCGCAAGGAGGCGGAGGAGCGCGCGCGCAAGGAGGCCGAGGAGCGGGCACGACGCCAGGCCGAGGAGCAGGCGCGCAAGGAGGCTGAGGAGGCCGCGGCCCGCCAGGCCGCCGAGGCGGCAGCGGTGGCTGGTCAGCCGGCGGGCGCCGGTCAGCCCGCTGAGTCGCAGGGTCCTTCACGACCCTCCGCGGGGCAGCCGGGTCCGCCCTGCCCGGCTCAGCAGCCCGCGCCGGCTCAGACGTCTGCGCCACCGGTCAGTCCGCCACCGGCCCAGACTCCCGCCCAGGAGGCTCCGACCGCGCCGGCTCAGGAGCCCACGCCTAGCCCTGCTCCCCCAGAGACACCCGCGGCCCCGGCTGCGCCTGCCGAGGAGGAGGAGGCGTCGTCGCCGGCCAGCGCCGATCAGCCGGCGGGCGCCGTCGAGGCTCCCGAGCCCGAGCGACCGGCCACCGAGAACGCACCCACCGAGGAGGCAAGAGCATGAGCACCGTCGAGATCAGCGCCAGGGAGGTCAAGGCCCTGCGCGACCGCACCGGCGCGGGCATGATGGACTGCAAGAAGGCGCTTACCGAGGCCGCCGGGGACACCGAGCGGGCGATCGAGCTGCTGCGCCTCAAGCAGGGCCGGCGCCTGGAGGATCGCGGTGAGCGCGTGGCCGCTGAGGGCACCGTGCAGACCTACATCCACTCCAACGCGAAGGTAGGCGTGCTCGTCGAGGTCGACTGCGAGACCGACTTCGTGGCGCGCAACCCGGACTTCGTGAGCTTCGCTCGCGAGGTGGCGCTCCACGTCGCCGCCGCCGCCCCGCGCTACGTGACGCGCGAGGAGGTGCCGGCCGAGGAGGTCCAGGCCGAGCTTGGCATCTATGACCAGGAAGCCGCCGACAAGCCCGAGAGCGTGCGCTCTCGCATCGCCGAGGGCAAGCTGAGCAAGTGGTATGAGTCCATCGTGCTGCTCGACCAGCCGCACGTGAACACCGACAGGTACGAGGGTCGGACCATCGGTCAGCTGCGCGACGAGCTCGCCTCGACCACCGGTGAGAACGTGATGGTGCGCCGCTTCGTCCGCTTCGCCGTCGGCCAGTAGCCGCACCGGCTGCCGCGGCGCCGCCCCGGGTAGGCTGCCGCGACCATGGCCGATCCCGCCTACCGGCGCATACTGCTCAAGCTGTCCGGCGAGGCACTGCTGGGGGCCCTCGAGTACGGCACGGACCCAGCGCGCGTGTCCGCGGTCGCGGCCCAGGTGCGGGCCGTGCGCGACAGCGGGGTGCAGGTGGCCATCGTCGTCGGAGGCGGCAACATCTACCGGGGCATCAGCGGCACGGCCGCGGGCATCGACCGGGCCACCGGTGACTACATGGGCATGCTGGCCACGGTGCTCAACGCGCTGCCGTTGCAGGACGCCCTGGAGAAGGAGGGCGCCGATACCCGCGTCCAGTCGGCGATCGCCATCTCCGAGGTGGCCGAGCCCTACATCCGCCGACGCGCCATGCGCCATCTGGAGAAGGGCCGCGTGGTCATCTTCGCTGCCGGAACGGGCAATCCGTTCTTCACCACCGACACGGCCGCCGCCCTGCGAGCCGCCGAGGTGCACGCGGACATCATCCTGATGGCCAAGAACGGGGTCGAGGGCGTGTACAGCGCCGATCCCGCGCTCGACCCGCAGGCCCAGTTCCTTCCGGCCATCACCCACATGGAGGCCATCGAGCGGCGCCTACGCGTCATGGACTCCACCGCGCTGGCGCTGTGCATGGAGAACGGCATGCCGATCAACGTGTTCAACATGGAAGACGAGCAGAACATCTCGCGGATAATCTCCGGCCAACGAGTGGGCACGCTGGTCGCGAGCTAGAGAGAGAGCAAGGAGAGATGGCAACGGAGATGATCGATGCGCTGCTGGCGGACGCGCGCGAGCGGATGACCAAGTCCGTGGAGTCCGCCCAGCACGAGTTCTCCACCGTGCGCGCGGGTCGTGCCAGCCCGTCCCTGCTGGATCGCATCACCGTCGACTACTACGGCGCCCAGACCCCGCTGCGCCAGCTGGCCACGGTCTCGGCTCCCGAGGCGCGGCTGCTCACCGTCCAGCCCTATGACAAGTCGGCGATCCGATCCATCGAGAAGGCCATCAACGAGTCCGACGTCGGGCTCAACCCGTCAAACGACGGCAACCTGGTGCGCCTGGTGGTGCCCGAGCTCACCGAGGAGCGCCGGCGCGACCTCGTGAAGATCGTCCGCAACCTGGCCGAGGAGGGGCGCGTGGCCGTTCGCAACATCCGCCGCGACATCATGCACGACCTGCGCGAGCTCAAGAGCGAAGGGGAGGCCTCATCCGATGACGAGCACCGCGCCGAGGTCGAGCTGCAGCGGCTGACCGACTCGCGCATCGGCGACCTGGACAGCATGCTCAAGAGCAAGGAAGAGGAGATCCTCGAGGTCTGATGTCTCACACCGGCGGCCGGGCCGGCCCGGAGCGGACGGACGCACGGTACGTCGCCATCATCACGGACGGCAACGGGCGCTGGGCGCGCTCGCGTGGGCTGTCCATCATCGAGGGACATCGGGCGGGGGCCGACACGGTCAAGGCGCGACTGCGTGATGCAGCCGAGCTCGGTGTACAGGAGCTCACGGTCTACTCCTTCTCCACCGAGAACTGGACTCGGCCTCCCGAGGAGGTGGCGGGGCTGATGGCGATGTTCTTCCAGCGCATCACGGGCGAGACCCCCGAACTGCACCGGGAAGGAGTGCGCATGCGCTTCATCGGCCGGCGCGAAGGTGTCGACCCCGGCCTGATCGGCCAGATGGAGTGGGCCGAGCAGCTGACCGCGGCGAACGAGCGCATCACCCTGTTCGTGGCCTTCAACTACGGTGGTCGCGCCGAGATCCTCGATGCGGCACGGCGCTTTGACGGCGAAACTGAGGAAGAGTTCCGCCAGGCGCTCTACGCGCCTGACATGCACGACCCGGATGTGATCATTCGCACCAGCGGCGAGCGGCGGCTGTCCAACTACCTGCTGTGGCAGGCCGCTTACGCAGAGCTCGTGTTTCGCGACGAGCTGTGGCCTGACTTCACCCGCGAGGCCTTTCAGCAGTCGCTGTCGGAGTACGCGGCGCGCCGGCGGCGCTTCGGCGGGCGGTGAGCGCCTGATGGCGGGCGGCACCCGCGCGGGTAGCCGGGGCACCAGGCGGCCCGGCGACGTCCGAGCCGAGCAGGCCACCAGGCGGGCTGGTCCCCGGTCGGCGCCGGGTCGCTCCTCCCCGAGCCGGGCTGCGGGCGGGCGCGCACCGCGCTCGGATCTCAGCGCGCGCCTACTGGTGGCCGTGCCGGCCATCGCCGTCGCCCTGTTCCTGGTCATTGTCGGCGGCCCGATATTCACCCTGGGGCTCATCCTGCTGGGCGGCACGTGCATGCACGAGCTCTTCGACATCCTCGGAGAGCTGCATCCTGTGCGCCTGGCGGGGTTCCTGGCCCTCGTCGGCCTGCTCGCGGCCGCGCAGTACGGCAGCCAGTATCAGGTGCTGCTGGTGGCCATGGGCGCGCTGCCGGTGCTGTTTGCGCTCACCGTGGTCCAGCGCCACCCCAGCGCCGCGGGCATGGCGGTGACCGTTCTGGCCATCTACTGGATCGGCCTCGCGCTGGCTCACGCGGTCCTCCTGCGGCGTCTGCCCCATGGCCAGGGCATCGTCATCGACGTGCTGGTGGGCACCTTCCTGGGGGACACCGGGGCCTACATCGGCGGGCGCCTGTTCGGCACACGTGCGCTGGCCCCCCGGCTGTCCCCCAACAAGACGGTCGAGGGCCTGGTCATCGGCATGCTCTTCGCTGTCCTGGGGGTGTGGTTCGCCGGTCGCTATCAGGACTGGCTACCCGGGACTCACGCCCTCGTGCTGGGCATCGCGGTCGCGCTGGCGGCGCCCGTCGGAGACCTGTTTGAGTCCTTCGTGAAGCGCGACGCGGGCGCCAAGGACACCGGCCGCCTGTTCGGAGCCCACGGCGGAGCGCTGGACCGCCTGGATGCGGTGCTCTTCACCGCGGTGGTCGGCTACTACGTCTGGTCGGCCTACGCGTAGGCACGGCCGGTGGCGGGCGCCGAGGGTGCACGTGGCGGGCCGCGCTGATGGGTCCACTAGTCTCGTCAGCCGTGTCCCGGCGCCTGCTCGTCCTCGGCTCGACCGGCTCGATCGGCCGACAGGCGCTCGATGTCGTGCAGCGTTCAGATGAGCTCGAGCTGGTGGGGCTGTCGGCGGAGCGTTCCGGGGAGGAGCTGATCGTCCAGGCCCAGCAGCACGGGGTGGGGCGCATCGCCCTGGCCGACGCCCACGCGGCCGCGCGGGCCGCGGAGGCGTGGACCGACGGAGAGGTACTCGGCGGCCCGGAGGGACTGGTGCGTCTGGTCGTCGACTCGGGCGCCGACCTCGTCCTCAATGCCCTGGTGGGAGCCGCCGGGTTGGGTCCCACGGTGGCCGCATTGGGTGAGGGCATAGACCTCGCCCTGGCCAACAAGGAGTCGCTGGTGGTGGGCGGTGAGTTGGTGATGGCGCTGGCCGAGGCCACCGGCACGCACATCATCCCGGTCGACTCCGAGCACGCCGCGCTTCACCAGCTGCTCAGCGGCCAGCCGGCCGGGGCGGTCGAGCGTATGACCATCACGGCCAGCGGCGGTCCCTTCCGCGGCTACTCAACAAAGCTGCTCGAGCAGGTGACGGTCGACCAGGCGCTGGCTCACCCGACGTGGAGCATGGGAGACAAGATCACCGTCGACTCAGCCACGCTGATGAACAAGGGCTTGGAGCTGATGGAGGCCCACCACCTGTTCGGCACGCCCTACGAGCGCATCGACGTGCTCGTCCATCCCCAGTCCCTCGTGCACGGGCTCATACAGCTCGCCGATGGAGCCATGCTCGCCCACCTCGGCCCGCCCGACATGCGCGTGGCGATCTCCTACGCCCTGCACACCGGGACGAGCGTCGACGTGCCCGTACGCCCGATCGACCTGGCGCAAATCGGCACGCTCACCTTCGAGGCGGTCGACGACAACGCCTTTCCGTGTCTCGGCCTGGCTCGCGAGGCGGCCATGGCCGGCGGCACCGCCCCGTGCGTGCTCAACGCGGCCAACGAGATCGCCGTGCACGCATTCTTGGGCGACCGCCTGCCCTTTCTGGGCATTCCCGCTGTCATCGCCGAGACGCTCGACCGTCTCGGCGCTGCGCCCGTGCGCGCCTTCGAGTCGCTCTATGAGGCTGACCGGGCCGGGCGTGAGGTGTGCACCGAGCTGATCGAGGCTCGCGTGGGCTGATCCTCGTCGCGAGCGAGCGAGCGGGCGCGCCGCCGGAGTGAGCGAGCGGCCTGCCAGACTGGGCTCATGTCCTACGTGCTGGCCTTCGCGGGTTTCGCGGCCCTGGTGATCCTGCACGAGCTCGGGCACTTCGCCGCGGCCAAGGCGGTGGGCATGCGGGTGGAGCGCTTCTCGCTCTTCTTCCCGCCGACCCTGCTGCGTCTGCGTCGGGGCGAGACCGAGTACGCGATCGGCGCGATCCCGCTCGGGGGCTACGTGAAGATCACCGGCATGAACCCGGCGGAGCTGGCCGCTCACGATCCGCAGGCGCCCGCACGATCCTTCGGGTCGCGCGCCGCCGATCCGCCGGCGCAGATGGGCGCCGGCACCCAGGCGGGTGCCACGTCCGAGCCCGTCGAACCCTCCGCGCTCGCGCGCGCCTACATAAATCAGCCGGTGTGGAAGCGGGTGGTGGTGATCGCCGCCGGGCCGGCGGTGAACCTCGTGCTGGCCTTCGCGATCTTCACGGCGGTATTCGCGCTCACCGGACAGAGACAGGCGACGACCAGCGTGTCCGGCGTCCAGCAGCGTCCGGCTTCCACCGTGCTACGTCCGGGCGATCGCATCGTGTCGATCGAGGGACGCCCCGCCAGCGTCGACCTCATCACCAAGACCCTGCACGCGGACACCTGTCCCGGCCCGCTGACCGCCGGCTGTGCGGGGCGACGCCCGGTGACCATCGGCGTGCAGCGCGGCGGGCGGCAACTGAGCTTCAGCGTGGTCCCGCTCTACCGCGCCCAGGAACGGACGATGCTCCTGGGCTTCACCTTCGGCACGCGCACGTTGCCGCCCCAGCCGGTGGACGTTGCGGCCGCCTCGGCAGTCAGTCAGATGTGGACGATCACCAGCCAGTCGGTATCCACCTTCGTGCGCATCTTCACCAGCGCCCAGGCCCGCCACCAGCTGCACGGCACCGTCGGCCTGTACAAGGTCACCCAGCAGGCCTTCGGCTTCAGCGCCACCGACGCGTTCTACCTGCTGGGCGTCATCTCGCTGGCCCTGGCCGTCTTCAATCTGTTTCCGTTCCTGCCCCTGGACGGCGGCCACATCTTCTGGGCCCTGGCCGAGAAGGTGCGCGGCCGCTCGATTCCCTTCTGGGTCATGGAGCGCGCGAGCGCCGTGGGCTTCCTGCTGGTCATCGGGATCTTCCTGATCGGCCTGAACAATGACGTCCAGCAGCTCACCCATGGCGGCTTCAAGGTCCAGTGAGCCGCGCGCGCGGTAGCGTTCGCGGTCTAGGTTGGACAGTCGGCCAGGGGGGAGAGCGATGCAGACCACCACACCCGTGCCTCAGGCGCGGGCACTGCAACCTGCGACGATCGCGCAGGCCTTCCGCCTCACGGCGTCAGCGCGTGCCGATCAGGTGGCGCTGCGCACCAAGGGGGACGAGGTCACGATCACGTGGGAAGGGCTGCGATGGCGCGTGGACGCCCTCGCGGGCGGACTGGACCGCCTGGGCGTCAAGCGTGGGGACTGCGTGGCCCTGCTGCTGTCAAACCGACCGGAGTTTCACATCGCCGACCTGGCGGTGATGATGCTGGGGGGGATCCCTTTCTCGATCTATCAGACCTACGCGGCCAACCAGATCGAGTTCGTGGTCTGCGACGCCGGCGCGCGCGTAGCGCTGGTCGAGCGCCAGTACCTGCCTCAGATGCTGCAGGCCTGGGCCGGCCTGCCCGATCTCGAGCACCTGGTCCTGATCGACGCCGAGGAGGGGGAGCAGCTGCCGGCCGGGGTGCTCGCCCTCGACCAGGTCGAGGGCTCGGCGCGCGACTTCGACGTCGCCGCCGCGGTGGCCGCCGTGGAGCCGCAGGACGTCCTCACCCTGATCTACACGTCGGGCACGACCGGACCCCCCAAGGGCGTACAGCTCACCCACGCCAACATGCTCGCCGCGGTGGCCGGCATCGATGCGCTCGTGCAGTTCTCCGAGGGGGCCCGGGTGATCTCGTGGCTGCCCGCGGCCCACGTGGCCGAGCGAACCGCCCATCACTATCTGCCGATCGTCTACGGCCTGACCGTGACCGACTGTCCCAATGCGCGCGAGGTCCTCTCCTACCTGCCCGAGGTGCGGCCCAACTGGTTCTTTGCCGTGCCGCGCATCTGGGAGAAGCTCAAGGCCGGGCTGGAGGCCATGGTCGCCTCAGCGCCCGAGGAGCGGCGCGCGGCCACCGAGGGAGCCCTGGCGGCGGCCATCGAGAAGGTCCGTTGCGAGCAGGCCGGGCGCCCGGTGCCCCCGCAGCTCGCCGAGCGGGTGGCTGTCGCTGATGAGCAGATCTTCGCCCCCCTGCGCATGCAGCTCGGCTTCGATCAGATCGACGCGGTAAACGTGGGCGCGGCGCCCACCCCGGTAGAGGTGCTGGAGTTCTTCCACGCGATCGGCATTCCGGTGGCGGAGCTGTGGGGGATGTCAGAGACCTGTGGCGCGGGCTGCGTGAACCCGCCCGACCGGGTCAAGCTCGGCACGGTCGGACCTCCGGCCCCCGGCGTGGAGATCTCCCTGGCCGACGACGGAGAGGTGCTCATGCGCGGCGCGATGGTCACCTCCGGCTATCGCAACCTGCCCGACCAGACAGCCGAGGCCCTCGACGCCGACGGATGGCTGCACACCGGCGACATCGGTCAGTTCGACGACGACGGATACCTGAAGATCGTCGATCGCAAGAAGGAGATCATCATCAGCGCCGGCGGCAAGAACATGTCCCCGGCCAACATCGAGGCCACGCTGAAGAGCGCCAGCCCGCTCATCGGTCAGGTCTGCGTGATCGGCGACGGACGTCCCTACAACACGGCCCTGATCGTGCTCGACGCCGACTTCGCCCCGATGTGGGCTAAGCAGCACGGCGCCGAGGCGGAAGAGCTCGAGCAGCTCGCCGCCCGGAATGACATGCGTCAGGCGATCGCCGCGGGCGTCGAGGCAGCCAACGCCAAGCTCGCCCGCGTCGAGCAGATCAAGCGCTTTCACATCGTGGTCGGCGACTGGCAACCGGGGGGCGAGGAGCTCACACCCACCATGAAGCTCAAGCGCAGGCCCATCGACGCCAAGTACCGCGAGCAGATCGACACTCTGTACGCCTGAGGCCCGCCGTACGCGCCACGGTCTCAAGGCCTCGGACGCACCGGCCGCACACAGACCCAGCTCTTGACCAGGCCGCCCACGCGCTCGGGAACGGCCGGCCCGAACAGGCGCTCGAGCTCGGGGCGGCGCAGCAGGTGGATCTCCTCCCAGGCGCCCGCCGCGCCCAGGCGCCAGTAGGGCCGTCGCAGGCGCGGCGCCAGCCAGTGAGCCGCGGGAAGCAGGGAGTGGGGCTCGAGCGGAAAGGAGTAGGCCGGGGTCTGCACGAACCACCCCCGCCCGACGCGCCGCAGCTCGGAGGCGAAGCGCCCGCGCCGCGCGGGCGCGACGTGCTCGATCACGCTGGAGCAGTAAACGAGGGCGAACTGGTCAGCGGCGAAGGGGAGCCCCTCGCTGGCGTCGGCACACACGAACGGACCCGGATAGTCGGGCCGAGCGACCACATCGACGCCCGTGATGTCCAGCGTGGGCTCGAGTGCCCGCAGCCCCAGCGTCCCGCAGCCCAGATCCAGCACGCGCGCACCGGCGGGCAGGCGCGCCAGAGAAAAGAAGCGCGCGTGTCGCCGCGCGCGGGCGCGCGCCGCCAGCGGTCCGGCCACACGGGCCAGCGGTCCGTGCGCGGTGAGGTAGGGATCGGGGGCGCGGGCGTCCATCAAGCCCCATCTCAGCAGCGCAGGCCCGAGGGCACCGCTGGCCGGGCGCGCTCTGGCGCCCCCCTACACTGATCCGGTGACCTCCAAGCGCCAGATCATGGTCGGGTCGGTGCCCATCGGCGGCGGAGCGCCGGTGGTCGTGCAGACCATGACCAAGACCGAGACCGCCGATCTGGCGGCCACCATGGACCAGATCCGCAGGGTGGCAGACGCCGGTGCCGATGTGGTACGCGTGGCCGTGCCGCGGGAGAAGGACATCGAGGCGCTGCGCACGATCGTGGTGCAGTCCCCGATTCCCGTCATCGCCGACATCCACTTCAACCACACCCTGGCGCTGAAGGCGATCGACGCCGGCGCTCACTGCGTGCGCCTGAACCCGGGCAACATCGGCGGCCCGGACAAGGTGGCCGAGGTGGCACAGCGTGCAAACGCCAAGGGCACTCCAATGCGCATCGGGGTCAACTCGGGCTCGTTGCCCCGCCATCTGCACGACCTTGAGCGCGAGAGTCCCGTCGAGGCGCTGGTCACCGCGGCCACCGAGTTCGTGGAGATGATGGAGCGTCTGCGGTTCGAGAACTTCAAGGTGTCGATCAAGTCGACCAACGTGCCGAACACCATCGCCTCCAACCGGCTGCTCGCCGAGCGCATCCCCTATCCGCTGCACCTGGGCATCACCGAGGCCGGCACCAAGTGGACGGGGTCGCTGAAGTCCGCCGTGGGCCTGGGCACGCTGCTGGCCGACGGCATCGGCGACACGATCCGCATCTCCCTTTCCACCTTCCACGCCGAGGAGGAGGTGAAGGTGGCCTGGGAGATTCTCAAGGCGCTGCAGCTGCGCGAGCGCGGCCCGGTGCTGATCGCCTGCCCCACCTGCGGGCGCCTCCAATTTGACATGGACACCGTGGTGGCTGAGATCGAGCGGCGCCTGGAGGCCTATGAGGAGCCCGTGGAGGTCGCGGTGCTCGGCTGCGCGGTCAACGGCATCGGTGAGGCCTCCCACGCCGACTTCGGCATCGCGGGAGCGCGCAACGAGGGCGTCATCTACTCCAAGGGCAAGGCGCTGCGCAAGGTTCCCCAGGCCGAGCTGGTGGACACCCTGTTCGCCGAGATCGACCGCTACCTGGCCTCGGGACGAGTGGACTTCGACGCCCAGGCCGCGCGGGAGGGCGAGGACCTGCTGGCTCTCATCGAGGCCGAGAACGCCCACGAGCTCACTCCCGAGCGCATCGCCGCCCAGGAGAAGGCCGCGGCGGCAGCCGAGGCCCGCGAGTCAGAGACCGGGTCGCCGATCGCCCTGCCCGTGCTTGCCCCGCTCGACGAGTCGGTGTCGCCGGTCGCGGGGCGGCGCTTCAACCGCGGCTGAGGCGGGCTTTTCCGCCCGTGCGAATCGCCGCCGCGCCGGGTGGGCGACGGACCGCCGCGCGCCAGGCGGTATGCCCGGGGCGCCTACCCGCCAGGCGTGGCTACGCTTAGCGCCCCCTCATGACCCGCCTGTCCTCCTACCTGCTGCCCACCGAGAAGCAGCCGCCCGGCGACGCCGAGGCGCTCTCGCATCGTCTGATGGTCCGGGCTGGCCTCGTGCGCCAGGTCGGCGCGGGGCTGTGGTCCTGGCTACCCGCCGGCTGGCGCGTGCACCAGCGCGTGGTCGCCATCGTGCGCCAGGAGATGGACGCCATCGGCGGTGAGGAGATGCTCATGCCCGTGCTTCAGCCGGCCGAGCTGTGGCGGCGCAGCGGACGTTGGGAGATCGACGAGCTGTTCAAGCTCGAGGACCGCAAGGGCGCGGCCATGGCCCTGGCCATGACCCACGAGGAGGTGGTGACCGCCCACATGGCCCAACTGGTGCGCTCCTACCGTGACCTGCCCCGCATCCTGTACCACTTTCAGGTCAAGGAACGCGACGAGCCCCGCCCGCGTGCGGGGGTCCTGCGCACCCGCGAGTTCGTGATGAAGGACTCCTACACCTTTGACCGGGATGCGGCGGGGTTGGACGAGCGCTACGCGCTGCACATCGCCGCCTATGACCGCATCTTTGAGCGCACCGGACTGCGCTGGTACCGGGTGGAGTCCGACGTGGGCATGATGGGCGGACACGGGGCGCACGAGTACATGGCCCCCTGTCCGGCGGGGGAGAACGAGATCGCACTGGCCCCCGGCTACGCCGCCAACGTCGAGGTGGCCAGCGCCCGGGCGCAGACCGTGGCCCTGCCGGCGCCGCTTCAAGCACCGCTCGAGGTCGCCACGCCGGGCCTGACCACGGTAGTCGACGTGGCCGGCGCCCTGGGGCTGTCCACCGGGGCGTTGCTCAAGGCCGTCCCCGTGGTGATCGAGCCGGCGAGCTCTGAGAACGGACGGCTGGTGCTCGTCCTGGTGCGCGGGGATCACCGCGTAAACGAGATAAAGCTGGCCAACGCGCTGGGCGCCCCCAGCCGTCAGGCGCGGACCGAGGAGATCGCAAGCGCGCTTGGACCTCCCGGGTTCATCGGACCCGTGGGACTGGACGGGAGCGTGGAGATCGTGCTCGACGACGCCGTCGCCGACGGCGGCTACGTGACCGGAGCCAACCGGCCCGACGCCCACCTGCGCGGCGTGCAGCCCGGACGGGACTTCGCCTGCCGTCGTGCCGACGTGCGCAGCGTGTGCGCCGGAGACCTCGCGGCCGGCGGTCCGATCCGCATCGAGCCGGCCATCGAGGTGGGCAACATCTTCAAGCTGGGCACCCGCTACTCGCAAGCGTTGGGGGCGACGTTCTCAGACGAGCACGGACGCGAGCAGCTGGTGTGGATGGGCTCGTACGGCATCGGGCCGGCGCGCATCGCGGCCGCCGCGGTGGAGCAGTACGCCGACGAGCAGGGCATCTCCTGGCCCCGCGCCCTGGCGCCCTTCGCCGTGCACCTCATCGCCCTGGGGCGCAGTGACAGCTCCGAGCGTCGCGCCGCCGACGCGCTGTACGAGGAGCTCATCGGGTCCGGCCTGACCGTTCTCTACGACGACCGCGACGCGGGCACCGGTGAGAAGTTCGCCGATGCGGAGCTGCTGGGCTGCCCGTTGCGCCTGACCGTCGGACCCCGCTCGGTGCAGGAGGGCAGGGCCGAGGCCCAGGTTCGCCGCGGACGCCGGACGGTGCAAGGGCCGCGCCTCGGCGATGGGGCAGCGAGCGCGCGCGCGGTGGCGGAGCTGTGGCAAAGCCTGCCCTAGACGCCGAGGGCGATCCGCGCCGTCCCGGCCGCCCAGACCGCGCCGCCGACACGCGCCACCCTCGATCTGCCCGCGCCGGGGCGCGGGCGCGGCTGACCACGCGTCGTCTGCTCGGCCTGGACCGGTCGGGGCCGACTCCCCAGCAGACGCGCGCCGGAGAGCCCCTGCGGCCCTGGACGCTGCCCAACTTGATCGGCTATACGCGCGCGCTGCTGATTCCCGTCTTCCTGCTCGCGGCCTACTCCGACGGAAGTCGGCGCGGAATCGACGCCGTGGCGGCGGTCGCCTTCTTCGTTGCCGCGATGGGCGACTATGCCGACGGCATCGTCGCCCGTGTGACCGGCCAGTACAGCCGCCTGGGCACGCTGCTGGACCCGGTGATCGATCGTCTGCTCGTGTCCAGCGGGGTGGTCGTGTGCTGGTCCTTTGGGCTGCTGCCGCGCTGGGCGATCGCGGTCCTGCTGGCTCGTGAGCTGCTCATGCTCGCCGCCGGTCGCCTGTGGGTGCGCCGGGGCCTGGACCTGGAGATCAACTGGCCGGGGCGCATCGCGGTGGGACCAACGATGCTGGGCATCTTCCTGGGCCTGCTCGGGCTGCGCGTACTGGGCCAGAGCTGGCTGTACCTCGGGCTGGCTCTGGCCTGGCTGGCCTTCGCCCTGTACGTGCGCTCGGGAACTGCGCAGCTGCGCGCGCGCCGCGCCACTGAGCTGAGCGCCTGAGCTTTCGCAGCCTCAAGCTCACCCTCATACTTTGACGGGGCGCGATCTATACTGCGCGTCCCCCCGGGTGCGTCCGGGCGCCAGCGCGGACGCTTTACCGGTACAGCCCTAGAGGAGAGGCCCGCGATGGACACGTTTCCCGATCTTGGCTCGCTGTCGGATGTGGAGCTCAAGGACCTGATCCAGCAGCTCACCGACGAGGAGGTCGACATCTCCTATCAGCGGCGCATCCTGCACGGGAAGATCGACATCCTGCGGGCCGAGCTGGTCAACCGGCTGCGCAAGAAGCACGAGGGCGGCGGCGAGATCATCACCGGCGACGACGTGCAGCGTCTGACCGACATCCTGGCCGGCCGCCAGGCCGCCGGACCCAGCGACGGCTAGCTCTCGTCGAAGGAGAACGCTCAGGCCATGCCTCAGCACTGTTCAGAGTGCGGCTTCCTCAACGACGAGGGAGCCAACTTCTGCCAGAACTGCGGCGCCTCGCTGGTGCGACCCGAGACGCTCGAGGGTGAGCCCTCGACCGCCACCTACCGCATCGGTGAGACCGGCGAGCTCATCCCGATCGAGCTCGGGGACGTCACCTCACAGGGACCGGCCCTGGTCATCCGCGCGGGGGGAGGGCGCGTGGGAGAGAGCTTTGCCATCGATCGCGCGCGCATGGCGATCGGTCGTCGGCCCGACGCAGACGTTTTCCTGGACGACGTGACGGTCTCGCGCGACCACGCCCTGCTCATCCGTCGCGGCCACGAGCACTACCTCGACGACTGCGGCTCACTGAACGGGACCTACGTCAATCGCTCGCGTATCGAGTCCCACCGCCTGGAGGATGGCGACGAGCTGCAGATCGGCAAGTACAAGCTGAGCTTCCTCTCACGCTGATGTCCGCGCGCGCGACCGAGGAGCAGACCGCCGAGCTGAGCATTCCCGGGACCCTGCCCGGCGCCACCTCCGCCGAGGACTCGGCGCCCGGTCCGCGCCAGAAGTCCATCACCATCGGAGCGGTGTGCAAGGGGTTGGCCCAGGAGTTTCCCGACATCTCGATCTCCAAGATCCGCTACCTGGAGGATCAGAAGCTGCTGACGCCGCGGCGCACGCCCGGCGGCTACCGGGTCTACTCCCAGGGAGACGTCGACCGCCTGCGCACCATCCTGCGCATGCAGCGCGATGAGTTCCTACCTCTGCGCGTGATCCGCCAGGAGCTCGCCTCCGGGCGTGGCGGGGACACCCAGGTTCCCGCCCCCGCCCCTCCGTCGCGGTCGCGCGACCCAGCACGATCGTGGCGAACCAGCGTGCGCGTGGGAGAGGCCTCGGGAGCGCTCTTCTCACTGGAGGACGTGCTCGAGGAGACGCGGGCCGACTCCGCCCTCGTGCGTGAGCTGGAGGACTACGGCGTCGTCAAGGGCGAGATGCGCAGCGGGGTGCGCTACTTCGACGAGACCGAGCGTGAGATCATCCGTGCGGTCACCGAGCTGGCCCGTTACGGGGTCGGAGGTCGCAATCTGCGGGTGTTTCGCTCCTCGGCCGATCGCGAGGCCAACCTCCTCCAGCAGATACTCGCGCCGGCCCTGCGCTCGCGCAATCCCCAGAGACGCAAGGAGGCACTGGACGCGCTCGAGAACCTCGCCGCGGTGGCCACGCACCTCAAGCACCTCCTGCTGATCCGCGACCTGCGCAAGATCGCGGGCTGATGATCGGCCCGGCGATCGAGGACCTCCGCGCGCTGGTCCGCGACATCCCGGACTTTCCCGAGCCCGGCGTCGTCTTCAAGGACGTCACGCCCCTGATGGCCGACCCGCGCGCCCTGCGCACGGCGGTCGACGCGCTGGCCGAGCGTGCGCGCGGGCTGGGCCCCGAGATGGTGGTCGCCGCGGAGGCGCGCGGCTTCCTGCTGGGCCCTGCGCTCGCCCTTGCTCTGGGCACCGGCTTCCTGCTGGCCCGCAAGCCCGGCAAGCTGCCGTATGAGACGGTGAGGGCCGAGTACCTGCTCGAGTACGGAAGCGATGAGCTGGAACTTCATTCTGACGCGGTCAGGCGCGGGACGCGCGTGCTCGTGCACGACGACCTGCTGGCCACCGGGGGGACCGCACATGCCCTTTGCGATCTGGTCGAGCAGCTCGGGGGCCAGGTCGTGGGCTGCGGGTTCCTGGTCGAGCTGGCCTTCCTGGGTGGCCGTCGCACGCTGAGCCCACGTGAGGTTCACGCCCTGTTGCGCTATGAGCAGCCCTGAAGCGCATAGTCTGGCGGCGTGCCGACCACACGCCGCAGTCGCACGATCGCCGCTGACCTAGAGGACGTTTGGGCGGTCGTCGCCGACCCCCATCACCTGGCGCGCTGGTGGCCACGCGTCAAGCGCGTGGAGGGGGTGGACGGCGCCGCCTTCACCGAGGTACTGACCAGCGACCGTGGACGCCAGGTGCGTGCCGACTTTTACGTTCTCATCTCCCAGCGGCCCACCCGACGGCGCTGGGCGCAGGACGTCGAGGGAACCCCCTTCGCCCGGCTCCTGCGCGCGGCCGAGACCGAGGTGCGCCTCCAAAAAGGCGGTGGCGCAACCGACACCCAGGTCACCCTCGAGCTCACCCAGCTCACCAACGGCTTTCTGGCGCGCTTGGGAACGTTCTTCATTCGCCGCGCCGCCGGCGACACGCTCGACCAGGCCCTGGACGGGCTGACGGACATCCTGGGGCCGGCCGGCGCCTGACCGTTCGCCTACCCCGACAGCGTCAGAGGACCCTCCAGGAGGATGGTGCCGGGGTGCTTGGGGGTCGCCGTGCGCTCGCGCGTGACGATCATCTGACGAAAGTGGGCGGCATTGGTGGGCACGGGGCCGACGACCTGGAACCGCCCGTCGGCGCCCACCGCCGCGGGCACCAGGCCGAGGCCGAGGCTGTCGCTCTCGCTGTTGTAGAGCCACACCGCGTAGCTGCGCGCCGGAGCCGCGGGCAACCCCTGAGCCAGGATCGCGAACGCGTGCTGAGCTCCTCGGCGGTACACGTTGGCCACGGCCAGCGCGCTGCCACCGTGCACCGCGGCCAGCCTGACCTGACCGACGGGGGTTGGCTGCCCCGCCCCGCCGGCCGGCGGGGTGGTGGCGCCCGGGGTCGAGGGCGGGACGGGGGCCGTGGTCGCACCAGGAGCCGAAGTTCCCCCGGGGGTCGGAGTCGGGCTGGCCGGGGACGAAGCGGTGGGGGCGGGCGTGCTGCTGGTCACCGAGCCCGTGTTCTTGCTCGAGCCACCCCCGCTGCTGAGGATCAGCACGACCACCGCGGCCAGGACCACCCCCAGCCCGGCGAGCAGCAGCGCTCCGCCGCGACGCGAGACGCGCGCCGCCTGCCGGTATTCGCCGCGTGGGCGCGCGTCGGTCGAGGCCGGGGCTGCGGAGGCGGGCGTGAAGGCCAGTGGCTCGCCGCTGCGGCGTCCGGCGCCGCCGCTCACCGCCCCGGGCCGCGCCGGCCGCTCGGCGGCCACCGATGAGGCGTTGCCACGCTCGGCGGGCAGCTCGGGCATCCCGTTGGCAGCCAGGGGCGAGAGCTCAGAGGAGACGACGCGAGCCCACGCGCGCCCCGAAGCCGACCCCTGCAGGAACTCGCGCGTGGACGAGCGGTCTGACGCGCTCTGCTGGCCGAGCAGGTAGTCACCCAGCTCGCCCCGGCGACCTTCGCTCAGCCCCGTCACTCCTCGCGGGCCCAGCCCCTCCAGGGCGGCCTGCGCGCGTTCTGCCACGGTGGACTCGTCGATGTGCAGCAGGCCAGCGACCTCGCGGTAGGACTTGCCCTGGCGCAACAGCAGAGAGAGCACGGCGCGGTGATCGGCGGGCAGTTGGTCGAGCTGGGTCATGGACATGGGCACGCGCCCCCTTCACCGAAGGCCCGCGCAAGGGCTTAGGCTATCGTTGGCCGCCGATGGCCGCGCCGAGCGTCGAGGAGCTCAACGGCTGGATCACGGGCTTCGACGCGCTCTACGGGTTGAGGCTCGTCGCTCACTCCGAGGAGGAGGTGCGTGCGCAGGTTCGGATCTGCGATCACCACCGCCAACCCGCGGGCCTGGTGCATGGCGGGCTGTTTGCGGCCATCGCGGAGTCGACTGCTTCGCTGGCCACGGCGCTGGCGGTGATGGGAGACGGCGCCACCGCCGTCGGACTGTCCAACGCCACGAGCTTCATGCGCCCTATCACCGAGGGCACCGTGCATGCGCTGGCCCGGCGGCGCCACCGTGGACGTACCACCTGGCTATGGGACGTGGAGATCAGCGACGACGACGGGCGTCTGTGCGCGCTGACCAGGATGACCATCGCGGTGCGCCCGGCACCACCGGCAGCGGCAGCGACCGGGGCAGCGGCCGGGGCAGACGCTGACAGCCAGGGCCAGTAGGCCCCTCGCAGCTCATCATGCGCCGCTCGGGCTCGGGGCGTCGCTACAGACCCGCCCGCGCCGCGGGGGCCGGCGCGGCCTCGTTGCCGCCCAGCGGTTCACCGGCCAAGCCGCTGTCCTTGGACGGCGGGGCCAGGTCCCGGTAGGGCTCTCCCGGGAGATTGACGGGCATCATGGCGGCCGCGGCCAGCCGCGCCAGCAGGGGCGTCTGGGCGAAGATGCTGACCACCACGGTTCCGGTGGCAAGCTCGACGATGCGCCCACCCTGCGCGGTGGCAGCAGACCGGCCCCGGATCCGCGTGCGCAGCCGACCGCGACTGCCCCCGGGCAAGAAGCTGTTGTCCGGCGAGGTCACGATCAGCAGGGGAGCCACGCACGTGCCCTGGCCGCCCACCACGCAGTCGCCGTAGGCCATGTTGAAGGCGCCTCCGGGGTCGCGGTTGGTGCCGCTCAGGGGCATGCCCTCGAATGTGCGTCCGGCCCAGTAGATCGGATAGCGGTGAACGGCCACTGCCCCTCCCAACGCAGCGTCGGCGATGGGCTGATCCTGAAGGGTGTTGCCACATCCACCCAGCGCGACCGCCGCCGCCAGGGTCCAGAAGACGGCCAACGTCCCCGCTCGACCTGGCACCTCGCGTCTAGCCGGCGACGGCCGCAGCGGCCTCGAACTTCGTGCTGCGCTGCGCCACGGCGCTCAGCGCAGCCAGCAGCGCGCGATTGAACTCGTCGGTGGCTTGGCTGACCGCGAAGTGGTCAGCGGCCACCTCGAACGTTGGCGCTGTCAACAGGGCGGCGAGCTCGCGCTGCTTGGAGGGTGACACCGAGCGGTCGCGCGAGGTGAGCAGCACCGCCGCCGGGGAGTCAAGTGTCCCCACCCACGAGCGACTGTCAAAGCGCCCGAGCTCGCGACCGGCTTCGGCCAGGTCGCGGGCGCTGCCGCGCGAGAGCTCGGCCGCCATCCAGGTGGTGAGCGGCGTGTCGGGCGACCCCCAGCGGCGCAACAGCCGCCGCCAGGTCTCCAGCGGAAACGGGCCGAGGACGAGGCGCAAGGCCGCCATGCCCTGCCAGAACAGGCGCAGCCGGGGCTCACGCCAGTGACAGGCCGTGGCGCAGTACACCGTTCCGCGGATCAGCTGCGGATGTCGCTGAGCCAGCAGCGCGGCGATCGGGCCGCCCATGGAGTAGCCCGCCGACAGGACCGGGCCGCAGTCAAGGGCCCGCAGCAGCGCCGCGCCATCGTCGGCGCAATCGGTCAGGCGAAAGGGATCGGGCGTGCGCAGGCCGCGCCCGTGGCCGCGGTGGTCCAAGGCGAGGACGCGGTAGCCGGCGTCGGTCAGCGCGCCGTAGGAGGAGTGCCAGTTCAGGTCGGCCGCGAACATCCAGCCGTGCAGCAGCAGCAGCGGCGGACCGGTGCCGCCCGAGTCGCGCACGAACACCTCCCCGCGGTCGGGCAGGGCCACGAGGCGCCCGGGGGGCAGGTCGGGCGGGGGAGCCAGCCGGTGGTCGGCCTGATCGGCCTGAGTGCTCAAGCGCACCACTCTAGGGGTGTAGCTGCCTCGGCCATGCTCCCCTCGGGCTTCTCAGCCGCGGTAGCGGTTGGTGATCGGCATGCGTCGGTCGCGTCCGAAGGCGCGTGTGGTCACCTTGAGACCGGGAGGGGCCTGGCGGCGCTTGTACTCGGCCAGGTCGACCAGACGCGTGACATGGTCGACGTCGTCCTCGGCGAGGCCCTGGGCCATCAGCTCCTCACGGCCGAGATCCAGCTCCACGTAGCCGAGCAGGATACGGTCGAGCACCGAGTACGGAGGAAGCGTGTCCTCGTCGCGCTGGTCAGCGCGCAGCTCCGCCGACGGGGCACGGTCGATGATCGACTGCGGGATGGGCGCAGACACACCACCGCGCGCCGCGCCGGCGGGGGTGTTGCGCCAGGCGCACAGGCGATAGACCAGAGTCTTGGGCACGTCCTTGATCACCGCCAGGCCGCCGGCCAGATCGCCGTACAGGGTCGCGTACCCGACCGCCATCTCCGACTTGTTGCCGGTGGTGAGCACCAGCCAGCGGAACTTGTTGGACAGGGCCATGAGCAGATTGCCCCTGATGCGCGCCTGCACGTTCTCCTCCGTGAGGTCGGCCTCGTGACCGGCGAACTCCTCCGCCAGCACGTGCTCGTAAGAGCGCATGGCGGACTCGATGGGCAGCTCGAGCGCCTCCAGGCCCAGCCGCCGCGCCAGCAGGCGTGCATCGGCCTGCGTCTCTGAGGAGGAGTGCGGTGAGGGCATGACCGCCACGCTCACGCGCTCGGCGCCGAGGCTGTCCACCGCCAGACAGGCCACGAGCGCGGAATCGATCCCCCCCGACAGCCCGAGGACGACGTGCTCGAAGCCGTTCTTGTGCGCGTAGTCGTGCAGGCCGCACTCCAGCGCGCGGTACACCTCGGCCTCCTCGGGCGCCAGCGGCTCGGCCAGGCGGTGCTCGGGGGGCACGACGGCGCCCGAGGCCGGTGAGGAGCGCAGCCGCGCGAGGACCGGGACCCGAGCCGTCGAGCGCCGGGCCGCGGGCCGATGAGTGGCGTCGCGCAGGCGGGCCGATGCGGTGGCGCCGAGATCGACCTCGCACACCAGCGTCTCCTCCTGAAACTGGGCGGCGCGGGCGATCACGCGACCGGTGTGGTCCACCACGAAGGAGTGTCCGTCGAAGATGAGCTCGTCCTGGCCGCCCACGAGCGCGCAGAAGGCCACGCAGGCCACGCTGTCGCGCGCGCGTTGGGCCACCATGCGTTCGCGCTGAGCGCCTTTGCCAGCGTGGTAGGGAGAGGCAGACACGTTGACGATCAGCGTCGCTCCGGCTAGGGCCTCGTCGGTGGCCGGCGGTCCGGGCTCCCAGATGTCCTCGCAAATCGTCAGCCCCACCCGACGCTCGTCGAGGTCGAAGACGGCCGGACCGTCGCCCACCTGAAAATAGCGCTGCTCGTCAAACACGCCGTAGTTGGGCAAGTAGACCTTGCGATACACGCCCTGAACCTGGCCGTTGCCCAGCACCGCGGCGGCGTTGTAGACATCCGCTGCCCGTTCGGGGAAGCCCACCACGGCCACGATGTCCCGCGCCTGCGCAGCGATTCGCCCCAGCGCGGTGCGCGCGTCGCGCAGGAACGTCTCGCGCAGCAGTAGGTCCTCCGGTGGGTAGCCCGTGAGGCAGAGCTCGGGAAACAGCGCCAGCTCGGCGCCCGCCCGCCGCGCCTCGGACAGCCCCTGGCACACCCGCTCGGCGTTCTGAGCTATGTCTCCGACCGTCGCGTTGAGCTGGCACAGCGCCAGGCGGATCGTCGTGCGCACAGGACGCCGGCGCTCGGAGGACGCCGTCATGGGCAGCTCAGCGGCGCGCGCCGATGGGCGCGCCGCGACCCAGCCAGTAGCCGGCAAAGGTGCGAAGCGCGGGATCGGCGGGCGAGGCGACGGTCAGCGTGTGCCCCCAGGCCAGGGCCGACACTCCGCCCGGAGCATCACGGGTGGGGTCGAGGATCACCGCCTGACCCGCGGCGGCCAAGGCGACGTCGAACGGGCCGGCCACGTCCGTCGCCAGTGATCGCAGCGCCCCCGCCTGAGCGGAAGTGCGGTAGACGAGAACCACGTTGCCGAGCTCCAGCGCCGAGAGCAGCTGATCGTCGGAGAGCGTGACTGAGTCGCGTCGCACGGGAACCACCACGTGGGCTCCGCTGGTTGGCGGCCTCGTCGCATAACGAGGGTCCCGTGTGCCCGGGGGGAGATGGTCGTCCCCGGCGGCGACGCTCGCTCCCGAGCCGCTCGGCCCGGAGAACGTGGACCGGTCGCGCGAGCTGAGCAGGGCGATCAGCCCGGCCACCGCGATCGCGGAGACGATCAGCACCAGGGCGGCGCCCAGCAGGCGGCGCGCGACGCTCAACGAGACGGCGCGGGCGCCGGGGAGCGCACTGCCGGACGCCTGCGCGAGGAGCGCGTGCCGCCTCGTCGCGGCGCAGTGGCGCGGGCCAGCTTGACGATCGCCGCCTCGAGGTCGAGCGCCAGGACCTCCAGGCCGGGCAGTGCGTCGAAGTCGCCCAGCAGGCCGAACCCGAGGTGACCGTCGTAGCTCATGACCGCCACGCCCAGGGTCTGACGGCGGGCCAGCGGTACCACGGGGTACAGGCGCAGCATGCGCCGGCCGAGCAGGTAGAGGGGAAATTGGGGCCCGGGAACGTTGGTGACCGCCAGGTTGAAGTAGCGCTGGCGCGCCTGGAGCCTCGCCGCCTGGCTGAGGACGGTGGGGGGCGCAAAGCCCGCGAGGTTGGTCAGGGCCTGCGCGCCCACCGCCTGACCGTGGGCCTTGAGGTCCTCCATCGCGAGGTGGACCTCGTCGTAGCACGCGAGCGGGTCCTCGACGCCGACCGGCAGCGGTGCCCATACCGCCGCTACCCGATTGCCCAGCGCGCCGCGTTGCGCGTCGGCACGCATGGATACCGGGACAATGGCCCTCAGCACCAGATCGGTCGTGTCGTGGCCCTGGGCGCGCAGATAATCGCCCACAGCGAGGCTGACCGTGGTGAGCACGACGTCGTTGAGCGTGCCGCCCAGCTGGTCCTTGATTGCCTTGAAGTCCGGTATCTCGGCGTCGACCCAGGTGTAGCGCCGATGGGGGCCGATGTCGACGTTGAAGGGGCTCGGTGGGGCAGGATCGGATAGGCCCACCAGCGCGCTGGCCCCGACGGCGGCAAGCCCCTTGCGCGCCTCGCCGGCCACCCGCCGCGGTGCGCGCAGCAGGGCACGGATGCCACGGGTCATCTCGCCGGGCATGGTCGCGCGCTCGAGCAGGGCGTCGGCCAGCAGCTTGGCCGGGCCGGGCAGAGGGCCCGCGACCCACGGCCCCACGGACCCCGAGGACACGGCCGGCTCGGCGGTCGTGTCAAACAGCACCGTGGTGATGTCCACCCCCGCAATGCCGTCGACCAGGGCGTGATGGGTCTTGGCCACCAGGGCGAAGCGGTTGTCGGCCAAGCGCTCCACCAGCCAGATCTCCCACAGCGGCTTGTGGCGATCCAGGCGCTGGGAGAACAGCCGGCCGGCGAGGTGACGCAGGGCGTCCTCATCACCCGGGCGGGGAAGCGCGGTCTGGCGGATGTGGTAGCCGGGGTTGAAGTGAGGATCGTCGGTCCACACCGGGCGTCCCTGGCCCAGGGGCACGAAGGCCAGGCGCTGGCGATAGCGCGGCACCAGGTGCAGGCGGCCGGTCACATGCTCGATGAGCTCCTCGACGCTCGGAGGACGCCCCTCGAAGATCATCACCGACGCCACGTGCATGTGCGAGCTCCCGGCGTCCTCCAGGTGCAGGAAGGTCGCATCAAGCGCGGACAGTCGATCGGCTCGGGACACGAGCGGATTCTCGCCGCTGGTGAGTCCATACGCAAGTTGCCCTGCAAGTCCCCGCCGTCGCCAGCGGCGCTGCCGCGTGCGGTCGACTGTGTGACCTACCTCACACTGAGGCGTCCAGGCGTGTCTACCGTGCGAACAGCCGTTCTGAAAACGAGTGCCGAGTCGCCTCCGTCCCTGGAGGCGAGCGGGGGACCCACCGCCGGGTCACAGGACCGGATGGGGCGAATCAGGCGTCTTGGATGACGCCGTAGCGCCAGGGCGATGTGTGTGTGTCACGCGTCGACTGCTGGTGCGAGCCCGACAGCTAACCCCGTAGGCGCTGTCTGCAAAGGAGTGCTGTCCCATGAGTCCGCAGCTGAATCTGCGCGATCCCCGCACGTATGCGGTGACCGTCGCCATTAGCCTGACCTGCTCTGCCGCCCTGGAAGCTCCCCTGGCCGCCGGTGCCGGAGCTCAGCCGCAGCCCGCCAGCGTGCCCGCCACCTTGAGCGATCACGTGCTGCACGCCGGCCAGCGCGCCACCGTCAGCGGCCGGGTGCCCGGTTCTCAGGCCGGCGTGGCACTCGAGCTCGACTTTCGCCCCGCGGGGGCATCGAACTGGGGCGCCGTGGGCACCGCCACCAGCGGTCCGGGGGGCGGGTTCGTGCTGCGCGCGCCGCTGAGCCGCTCTGGCTCGGTCCGCGTGGCCACGGCCGGCGTGGCCCGATCCGGAACGCCGGTGGGTTCGGCGCACGCTGCGGTGAGCGCAGAGCTGCCGGTGTCGGTGCAGGCCAACCTGACCGTACGCCGTCGGCGCCTGGATCTGCTCATCGGCGGTGCGGCGCACCTGATCGGGACCGTGGCTCCGGCCGTGGCCCACCGCGCGGTCGCCCTGCAGGAGCGCACCGAGGGTGGTTGGCAGACGGTGGCGCGCACCCAGACCGGCGGTGGCGGGGGCTACCGCCTGAGCTTCCGCCCACGGCACACCGGTACCACGGCCGCGCGTCTGCGCTTCGCCGGGGACGCCCAGAACACGGCCGACGTGCGCCCCGTGGGGGGCCTGAACGTCTATCGCCTGGCCGCCGCCTCGTGGTATGGCGGTGGCGGCAGCCTGGCCTGCGGGGGCACCCTGAGCGACGCCACCCTGGGCGTGGCCAACAAGACGCTGCCGTGCGGCACCATGGTCACCCTGCGCTACGGCGCTCGCCGGGTGCGGGTGCCGGTAGTGGATCGCGGTCCGTACGTGGCCGGGCGGGACTTCGATCTCACGCCCGCGACCCGTGCCGCCCTGGGCTTCGGGGACACCGGCGAGGTGTGGAGCACGCGCTGACCGCGGGCGACGGGAAGGGGGTCGTCTCCTCAGAAGGAGGCGACCCCTCAGGCCAGAGCCCGGCCACATAGGATGGGCACAGTGAAGCTGGCCGTGATCACCGGGTCGGGCACCCACTCGCTGCCGGGCTTCGTGGGGACCCCGCGTGAGTCCGAGACTCCCTTCGGCCCGGTCACCCTGGGGGAGGGACGCCTCGCCGGAGTGCAAGTCCTGCACCTCTCCCGCCACGGCGAGTCCCACCAGCGCCTGTCCAACCACGTCAACCACCGTGCCAATGTGCTCGCCCTGCGTGGGTGCGGGGCCGAGGCGGTGCTGGCGGTCACCGTCTGCGGCGCCGTCGACCCCGAAGCCAAGCCGGGCACGCTCATCGTCTTTGACGACCTGCACTTCCCGGCCAATCGCCTGGCCGACGGCTCGCTGTGCACGCTGCACGCCCAGCCCGGCGCGTCCGGACGCGGGCACTGGATCTTTGAAGGTCCCTTCTCCGAGCCCCTGCGCCAGGCCCTCCTGCAGGCCGCGGCGGCCCAAGAACGCTCCGTGCGCGACGGCGGCTGCTACGGGCACGTGGATGGGCCCCGCTTCAACACGCGAACCGAGATTCGCATGCTCGCCGGGTGCGGCGTCACCGCGGTGAGCCAGACGGCGGGTCCGGAGGCGGTGCTCTGCGGAGAGGCGGAGCTGCCTTACGCGCTGCTCGGCTTTGTCACCGACTACGCCAACGGCACCCAGGATGAGCCCACTCCCGTGGAGGAGCTGGTTCGCCTCATGGCCGCCAGCACCGAGGCGTTCGCCGCGACTCTGGCCGACGCCGTCGCCCGCGTGGCCGCCACCTCCGTTGCGCCCACGGGAACCAATCTGCGCTTCTCGTGACGCCCTCACAGGGATCCGAGGCGGAGGCGGGGGCGCTCGGTGACGGACCGCTCCGCCCGTTCGCTGCCGCCGGTAGGCGGCCTTTGCCGAAGTCGCTAAAGCCGTGGCACCGCGATGCCGATACTGAGGGAGCGGGTCACGTCCGCTTGAGATCAAGCGCGGACGCCGTCTGGGCGTCCGTCACCGATTGGAGGACTGCCCGTGGTCGATAGCAGCGGCGAGCGCGAGCATCTGCGCCACTCCCTGCGCAGCGTGGGCCGCGGGCAGATGGATCAGCCCATCTTCTTCGCGGTGATGACCATCCTGGCCCTCACCTTCCTGTATCTGGTGGTGCTCGCGCTGTCCAACGCCGACATCGCCGCGGCTCTGCCGGTTGTCGTGGCCACCCTGGGCGCAGGTGTTCTGGCGCTGTACGGCTGGAACCGCGACCGCGTGGCAGCCGCGGAGGCGATCGGCCAGGAGCGCCGCGCCCATCTGCACAACCGTCGCCTTCGCCGGCAGCTGGTCGAGCTTCACCGGGCTTCTGATGCACTGGCCGATCCCAGCGACGTACCCGCCATGGTGGTGCAGATCGCCATGAGCCTGCTGGAGGCCGAGAAGGGTTTTCTGCTCGTGCCCGACGATCGCGACGGCGAGCAGGGCGCGTCGAGTGGCGCACCGCCGATGAAGGTGCTCAGCGCGCTCGGCTTCAGCGAGGAGGGGAGCGCCGCGGCCATCGCCCGGGAGCTCGCCGGCCAGGCCATGGATGCCGACCACGCGGTGCGTCAGGACCTGCCGGTGCCGCTGCCTGGCGGCGAGCGATCTGACGGCGAGCGCGTGCGCAACCTGGTGGCGATCCCCGCCTACATCTTTGACGACCTCCGCGGAGTGGTGGTCTGCGCCAACCGCGAGGGCGGGTTCGGATCCTATGACGACGACGTGCTGCTCGCGCTCGGCGACCAGGCCGGAGCGGTGCTCGAGAACGGACGCATGCAGTCACAGATGCGCGACTCCTACGTCGCGGTGGTGCGCATGCTGGCCGAGACCATCAAGGTCAAGGATCCGTCCCTGCGCAACCACTCTGACGAGGTCTCAGACTTCGTGCTCACGGTCGCCAATCGACTGCGCCTTCCCGGCGAGCAGCGCGAGCGCCTGCGGTTTGGCTCGCTCCTGCATGACGTGGGCAAGATCGCCATCAGCGAGCAGATCCTGCTCAAGCCGGGACCGCTGACCGAGGAGGAGCGTCGCATCGTCGAGCTGCACCCACTGATCGGCTCCCGTCTGGTCCGGGAGGTGCCCTCGCTGCAGCCCCTGGCCGACGTGATCCTGCACCATCACGAGCGCTGGGACGGCGGCGGCTACCCCGGGGGAATCAGCAGCGAGAGCATTCCTCTGGAGTCGCGCATCATCGCCGTGGCCGACTCCTTCAGCGCCATGACCGCTGCGCGCCCCTACCGCCCGGCGATGAGTGTCGCGGATGCCTGCGTCGAGCTCGAGCGCTGCTCGGGATCGATGTTCGACCCGCGCATCGTGGAGGTCTTCGTCGAGGCGGTGCGCCGCACGCCGCCCCACCCGGCCGCGCAGGCGGTGCAGACGGCGATGGATGACCCGGAGATCAGGCGCAGGGTGGGCGCGGGCGCATCTTCCACCCTGCTGGGCTACGTCAACGGCGCCCAGACAGCGGGCGCCGCGGCTCGCACCTGAGCGCTCCGCCTCGGCCGGGGCGAAGCTGGCTTGCGGCGCACCCCCGGGTCCAGGGCCTCAGCCGATCGAGTCCATGGCCTGGTCGATCAGGCTCCTGTCCAGGCGCGCGCCCTTGCGCTCCAGCAGCTCCAGGTCGGCGGCGGCCACGGCATCCTGGGCCGAGGTGCCGTCACCAAACTCGGCGACGCCCCAACGGGTGCGCAGCTGGCCGATCGTGGCGGCGTCGGCCTCGGCAATGGCCTCGCGCATGCGCTCCACCGCCACCTGCGCCGAGGAGGCGCTGGCGCCGGGGAGCAGCACCACGAACTCGTCTCCACCCCAGCGGAAGGCCTCGTCGGGCCGGCGCAGGGTCGCGCGCAGGACGGCGGCCACGGTCTGCAGGCAACGATCGCCCGTGCGATGACCGTGGCGGTCGTTGATCTGCTTGAAGGACTCGAGGTCGAAGAAGGCCACGGCGCAGGTACCGCCCGTCCGGGCCAAGCGGCCCTCCTCACGCTCGAGGGCGGCCTTCAGGGCACGGCGGTTGCCCAGCTCGGTGAGGGGATCCAGCCGCGCGAGCTCGACCAGGGCGGTGCGCTCGATGCGTTGCTCTGAGCGCTGCACACGCAGGCGCGAGAAGAGTGCGAACCCCAGCACGCCCAGGGCGGCCCACAGCAGCACGTCGAACAGCAGGTGCTCGCGCGTCTGGCGGTCGAAGGAGGCACCCACCACGAGCACGAGGGTCAGGAGGTCGGCCACCGCCATCGCGCCCAGGGCCCGACCCGGTGGCTGGATCGTCGCCGCGAAGACGATGGGAAAGACCATCAGGTCCCGCTCGGACTGGCTGCCGGTCAGTCCGGCGATGATCGCGACGTCGGCCAGGCCGATGAGGCACATGATCCACAGCTGCCGGGCGGTCAGCGCCTCCTCGCGGTCGACCAGGCTCCACGAGCCGATCGCCGCCGCGGTCAGCACCGCGCCGGCCAGCACCCAGCCGAACGGGCCGACCACCTCGGTGGGGGAGCCCATCGTGAACGCGACCGCCTGCAACGCGCACAGCACGAGCCCGACCACGCCACCGATGATCGTGGCGTTCGTCCGGTCCACATCGTGGGCGGACGCCTCCACCACGGAGGCCCACTTCATGCGCAGTCCTGCGCCCACGGCTTCACCTGCTCCGTCGGGGTCGGTCCCGTTGACCCACCGATCTGAATCCGATGCTACCCCTCGGTCATCGCTCCGCCCGGGCGGGAGGGCGCCAAAGCTGCACAAAGCGGCGCGCGGACGGGCCCGCCACGACGGCGTTATGCTCGCCACCTCCACCTCCAGAGCCCAAGGAGCGAGAACGCCGATGCCGGACGTACCCGTGCTGCACGTCTGTCACCTCGATCGCGGTGGCCCCCGCTTCCATCCCTGCCGCCGCGTGCACGACGCCCTCGACGCCGCCGGGCATACCTACGAGACCAACGTCTTTGACCGCAACCGGCCGTTCGGCCTCTTCACCAAGGGCAAGCGCCCCGAACTGCTGGCTCTCACCGGCCAGGAGAAGCTCCCGGTCCTCGCGCTGCCGGACGGCAGCATGATCGCCGGCTCAGGGGAGATCATCGCCTGGGCCAAGGCGAACCAGCCCGCGGCCGGCGCTGCGCGGGGGTAAACGCAGCCGCGCTAAAGGAAGGCTCTGGTCTCGCCGGAGGCCGCGCGACACGCGTCGCAGACGCGCGCTCGATCGCCGCTCGGGACGGTACGGTGCGTCATGCGTCCGTCCGATCACCAGCCAGGAGGAAGCGTGGACCAGCGCGCGGGAGAAAGCCGGCCGGGGCCGCGCCGGGTCATCGCACACCTGGACATAGACGCCTTCTACGCCTCGGTCGAACTGGGTCGCCGGCCGGAGCTGCGCGGCCTGCCGGTGGTTGTGTCCGGCGCGGGACCGCGGGCGGTGGTGACCACCGCGAGCTATGAGGCACGCCGGTACGGGATCGACTCCGCGATGCCCGCTCTGCGCGCGCGCACCCTGTGCCCGCAGGCTGTCTTCGTCACCCCGGACTTCGACTCCTACCGGGCGGTGAGCCGTCAGGTTTGGGAAACGGTGCGAGCACGTATCGAGCGCGTGCAACAGGTGGGCATCGACGAGGCCTACGTCGAGCTCACGGCAATCCCCGGTCCACTGCGCGTCCTTCGTGAGGTGGTCAGCGAGGTCCGCGAGCACACGGGCATGATGCTCTCGGTTGGGGTCGGGCCATCGCGCCTGGTGGCAAAGACAGTCAGCGGCTCATACAAGCCGGCGGCGTTCGTGGCCATGTCGCGCGAGGACGCCTGCACCCGCTTTGCCGATGCGCCCACCCGGCTGCTGCAGGGCGTGGGGCCAAAGACGGCCGAGCGCCTCGCGGGCATGGGCCTGCGCACGATCGGCGACGTGCAAGCCCTCGGGCAGGAGGAGCTGAGCGAGCGCTTCGGCGAGCGCATGGGCCGACACCTCAAGGCGCGCGCGCACTTCTTCGACGACAGCCCGGTGGCCACGGTGGCGGCGATGGCCAAGTCGCGCTCGGCCGAGACCACCTTCGAGCGTGATGTAGGTGACCCGGTCGAGCTGGAGCGCACACTACGCCGGCTAACCGAGAGCCTCTGCGACCAGTTGCGACGCCGGGAGGTGAGCGGTCGCACCGTGGCGATCAAGGTACGCCTGGACGACTGGACGACCGTGACCCGGGCTCGCACGCTGACCGAAGCGACGAGCGACCCGCAGACCGTCGCCACCGTAGCCGTCGCCCTGCTCCGTGCCTATGCGCCCACGCGCCCGGTGCGCCTCATCGGCGTGCGCCTCGCGGCGCTGGGCGGGGCGGACGGCGACGCGCAGCGCGACGCCCCAACCGGTCCCCAGCTGAGGCTCGCCCTGTAGCCCGCAGGCTCGATGGGGACGACGCAGGCTGACAACGGACCTCGCTCCACGGCCAGGAGCGCTTCGCCACGCCCTGGACCCTCAGAACAGAGCGGCGGCCAGGCGCCGGCGAGCCTCGCGTGCGACGGGGTCGGCGGGCCCGAGCACGTCGAGCTCCCCCACGATGACGCGGCGCACGTCGTCGGCCTGACCGTCTGCGTCGGGTAGGGCGTCGATCAGGAGTCCCAGCGAGCGCTCCACCGCGCCGTCGTCCAGAGCCGTGAAGGCCTCGCGCACCGCCCCGGTCAACGGGCCCGACCCCTCGAAGCTGCCCTCCAGGCGCAGGCGCGCCGCGAGTCCCTCGGCCTGAAAGCTGCCGACCACCGGATCGAGCACGGCCTGCGCGCCGTCGCGGTCGCCGCGCGCGATGAGCAGGCGAGCCAGGGGCACCGCGGCATCGCCGCGCGTGGGCTCGAGCTCCACCGCGCGTTGCAGCGACTGCTCGTCGCCGGCGACGACCAGGGCGTCGGCCTCTGAGGGAATCAGGCCGGCGAAGAAGCGCTGCACCGACGCGGGTGGCTGCACGCCCACGAACTCATCGACGACCTGCGCGTCGCGAAAGGCCTTGACGGCCGGTATACCGCGAATCTCGAAGGAGCGCGCGATGCCCTGGTTGGCGTCGGTGTCCAGCTTGGCCAAGATCAGCTGCCCCTCGTGGCGAGCGGCCTCCGCCTCCAGGACGGGCCCGAGGGCGCGGCAGGGACCGCACCAGGCAGCCCAGAAATCCACCACCACGGGTGTGGTACGAGAACGCTCCAGCACCTCGGTGGCCCACGTGGCCTCGGTCACGTCGATCACGGTCATGCCCACCTGAGCTTAGAAGACCGCCACGACTCCGGACCGCCAGGTCACCCTGATAGACATGGCGCGTGGCCGAGGGCCCGACCGAGCACCGCATCAAGGGCGCCGGGGTGGCGCTGGCCGCCGGCGAGGTGGGCACGGGCCCCCCGGTGGTGCTGCTTCACGGGCTGACCGCGACCCGCCGCTACGTGGTCATGGGCTCGCGTCTGCTCGAGCGCAGCGGGCACCGGGTGATCGGCTACGACGCCCGGGGCCACGGGCATTCGACACCGGCCCCCGACCACAGGGCCTACGGCTATGAGCAGCTCGCCGGCGACCTGAAGACCGTCATGGACGCCCTGGGCATCGAGCGCGCGGTGCTCGCGGGCGCGTCGATGGGCGCGCATACGATCGCGCGCTTCGCTCTTGACAACCCCGCGCGGGTGGCGGCCATGGCGCTGATCACCCCCGCCTACGAGCCCGGCCGCCACGACGATCGCGCCGCACTGGCCCATTGGGACCGCCTGGCCGCCGGGCTGCGAGAGGGCGGCGTCGAGGGCTTTGTGGCCGCCTACCCGACCGCGCAGCTGCCCCCCGCCTGGCGTGAGACGCTGCTGACCGGGCTGCGCCAACGCCTCTCCGCCCACGACCATCCCGGGGCCGTGGCCGACGCCCTGAGCTTCGTGCCCCGCTCGCGGCCGTTCGCGACCGCGGCCGACCTGCAGCGCATCGACGCGCCCGCCATCGTCGTGGGTGACCGCGACGAGGCCGACGCCGCCCATCCCCTGGCCGTCGCCCGCGCCTACGCCGAGCTCATACCCCGCGCGCGGATGGTGTTGGAGGAGCCCGGCCACGCGCCAATTGCCTGGCAGGGCGGTCAGCTCTCGCGCGTTCTCCTCGAGCTGGCGGCGCAGGCGCGCTGGGCATGAGCGGCGCCCGAGCGGACGGACAGGGAGCCCCGGACCCGGCGCCGAGGAGAGCGGCCGCGGCGCACCCGGCGTGCCTGGGGGCTCACCTTGAGCGCCTGGCGCCCGACCACCGCGGCGCGTTCGTGGAGGCGGTCGTGGCCCGACGGGCACGCCCCTGGTCATCGACTACGTGCGCCTGAACATCGACGCCGTGGCCTGAAAGACGCGTGACCAGAAGCTAGACGAGGACTGCGCCGGTGGCCGCTCGGTCGAGCTCCTCGCTGCCGCCCTCGCTACCGCTGACCAGCTCGCCGTAGCGGCCACCCTGCTCCAGGAGATCCTCGTGCGTGCCCCGCTGCACCACGCGCCCCCGGTCGAGTACGAGGATCTGATCCGCGTCACGTACGGTGGACAATCGGTGGGCGATGGCAATCGTGGTGCGCCCACGAGAAAGGTCGTCCAGGGCCTGGGCCACCGCGCGCTCGGTCTCGGTGTCCAGCGCACTGGTCGCCTCGTCGAGGATGAGCACAGGGGGATCACGCAGGACAGTGCGAGCGATCGCGATGCGCTGCTTCTCTCCGCCCGAGAAGCGGTAGCCGCGCTCGCCCACCAGAGTGTCATAGCCCTCCGGAAGCGATGCGATCAGATCGTGGATGTGGGCCGCGCGGGCAGCCCGCTCGATCTCGGCGTCGTTGGCCTGCGGGCGGGCAAAGCGCAGTTCTCCCGGATGCTTGAGTGAAACAGGTAGGTCTCCTGCGAGACCAGGCCCACCGTCTCTGACAGTGACTGAAGCGTCACCTCGCGGATGTCGATCCCGTCGATGGCCACGCGTCCGTGCTGGGGCTCGTACAGGCGCGCGACCAGGTAGGCAAGCGTCGTCTTGCCCGCACCGGTCTCGCCCACGATCGCCGTGCGGGTGCCTGCGGGGATGCGTGCGTGCACGCCCTGAAGCGTCCAGGGGGCATCCTGCTCGTAGGCGAACCACACGTCCTCGACGGTCACGTCGCCGCGGGTGCTGATGAGCTCGGTCGCCTGCGGGTCCTCGGCGATGTCGACCTCCAAGTCCAGGTACTCAAAGATGCGCGCGAACATGGCCAGCGAGGTCTGCACGTCCAGCCCGACCGAGAGCAGCGACTGAATGGGAAACAGCAGGCGCGTCTGCAGCGACGTGAAGGCCACCACCGTACCGATGCTCACCAGATCGCTGTGGTGGGCGATGCTCCAGCCGGCGAACCAGTAGACGGCGGCGGGCAGTACCGCGAAGCTCATCTGCACCGACGCCATGCGCCAGCGTCCGGCCATGCGACTGCGTACCTCCAGATCGGCCAGCTGCGCGGACTCCGCCGCGAAGCGACCGGTCATCTCAGACCCCCGGCCCATGGTCTTGCCCAGCAGGACACCCGACACCGACAGCGACTCCTCCACCAGGGTGGACATATCGGCCAGCCGCCCCTGGCGCACCGACGTGATGCGCCGGCGCTCCTGGCCGACCCGCCGTGTCAACCACACGAAGAACGGCAGCAGGCACAGAGAGAAGACGGCCAGACGCCAGTCCAAGAGCACCATGGCCACCACCGTGGCGGCGACGGTGGTCAAGTTCGACATGATCGACGTGGCGGTGGAGGTGACGACGTTGTCGATGCCCCCGATGTCGTTGGCGATGCGCGATTGCACCTCGCCCGTGCGCGTGCGCGTGAAGAAGGCCAGCGACATGCGCTGCAGGTGGGCGTAGACAGCGGAGCGCAGGTCGTGCATGACGCGCTGACCCACCTGGTTGGACAGCCACGTCTGGCCGACACCGAGCACCCCGCTGAGGACCGACACCGCCACCATGCCCCCGACCAGGAGCGACAGCAGGGTCACGTCGTGTCGGGGAAAGGCGGTGTCGAACACGCCGCGCAGCAGGAAGGGCGAGACCACTCCGACGCCGGAGGAGACGAGGATCAGGGCGAGCAGCACCGTCAGGCGCACGCGGTAGGGAGTGAACAGGCGTCCGACACGTCGCAGGGACACGTGTGCTGCGCGCTCGCAGACCGGCTCCGCAGGGGGGACGGTGGGGTCGGCGGCGGCCATGTCGCCCAGCTTAGCGACGGGTTACCTTGCCATTAGAGCGCTCCTGGCCGCCCGTGCGGTGGGCTACAGTGCGCGCCGCCGCGGCCCCAGCTCGAGGGAGCGTCGCCGCTCAGAATCGATGCCCGCTCCGGTCGCCCGCCTTCTCATCGTGCCCGTGGCGCTGGTGGCGGCGTTGCTTGCCAGCGGGTGTGGCTCGACGCACCATCACCCGCCCGCGCCCGCCCCCGCGCCGGCGCCGACGCCGACGCCCACCGGCGACCTGCACAAGATTCGCCACGTGGTGATCATCATGCAGGAGAACCGCTCCTTCGACTCCTACTTCGGCACCTATCCCGGGGCGAACGGGATTCCCGCGCGCGGGGGACACTTCATCGTCTGCGAGCCCGATCCACGCGGCGGCTGCCGCGTGCCCTATCACGACCCCTCGCCGGTCAACGGGGGCGGATCCCATAACCATCCCCCGGCCGTAGCGGACATCGACGGCGGGCGCATGGACGGGTTCGTGCGCACGGCCGAGAACCGCCTGGGTCGCGGCTGTGCCGGCTCGGTCGCGGTCTGCCGCTCCTCCTCTGCGACCGACGTCATGGGCTACCACGATGCTCGTGAGATCCCCAACTACTGGGCCTATGCCCGCAACTTCGTCCTGAACGACCGCATGTTCGAGCCCGACTCCACCTGGAGCCTGCCCGCGCACCTGTTCACCGTCTCGGGCTGGTCGGCGCACTGCACGCGACCGGGCGACCCGGCCAGCTGCGTCAACGACCTCGACCAGGGAGGGTTCCACGTAGGTCAGATCACCGGGGGCGGGCCGGCCCGCGGGGCACGCGCCGCTGGCCCGCGCCGACCCGGACGTCTGAGGCCAGGCTCGAATGGACGTCTTCGACAGGGACCCGGTGGGCGCTTCGGTCCCGCTCGGCGCCGTCGCTTGGGGCCCGGCTTGCGCCACAGAGGCCGGGCACGCACCGCCGCCGGCTCTCCCGCGCTACGCGCCTGCCTGCTCGCCCACGGCGTGCGGCGCGGGCCCGCCGGCGCGCCGCTACCCGGACCGCACCTGCCCAGTGCCCTGCGCCTCTGTCGTCGTCTGCTCCCGGCGCGCTTCGCCGGGCTGGCCACGGGGCGCAACTACGCCTGGACGGACCTCACCTACCTGCTGCACCGCCAGGGCGTGAGCTGGGGGTACTTCATCGGCCAGGGAAGTCAGCCCGACTGTGCCGACGGCGACGCCAACTGCGGCCCGGTGCCGCTGCGCGTCAGCACGCCGGCGATCTGGAATCCGCTGCCCTCGTTCACGACGGTCCAGCAGGACGGACAGCAGGGCAACATCCAGGACGTCTCTCACTTCATCATCGAGGCACGTCAAGGAGGACTACCCGCGGTGTCGTGGGTAGTGCCCAACCAACAGCACTCTGAGCATCCGCCGGCCAACATCCGCTCGGGCCAGGCGTGGGTGACCAACTTGATCAACAGCGTCATGCAGGGACCCGACTGGAGCTCGACCGCCATCTTTCTCACCTGGGACGACTGGGGCGGCTTCTATGACCACGTCGCTCCGCCCACGGTCGACGAGAACGGCTACGGCATCCGCGTGCCCGCGCTGGTCATCAGCCCCTACGCACGGCGGGGGTTCATCGACCACCAGACGCTGAGCTTCGATGCCTTCAACCGCTTCATCGAGGACGACTTCCTCGGCGGCCAGCGCCTGGATCCGCGCACCGACGGCCGACCCGACCCGCGCCCGACCGTGCGCGAGACCGTCCCCGGCCTGGGCGACCTCACGCGGGACTTCGACTTCAACCAGGCACCGCAGCCGGGGTTCGCGCTGCCACTCAACCCGCCGCCCGGAGCCGCGTCGCGCCCCGGGGGCTAGGCGAGCACGAACTGGGGCTGCCATGGACCTGAGCGAGACGGAGATCCGCGTGGTCGGCTGCCTGCTGGAGAAGCAGCGCACCACGCCCGACGTCTATCCGCTGAGCGTCAACGCGCTGCGCCTGGCCTGCAACCAGTCGACCAATCGCGACCCGGTCGTCGACTACGGGGAAGACACCGTGCGTGACGCGCTGCGCCGCGCCGAGCGCCGCGGCTGGGTGCGCCTGGCCTCCGGAGCCGGCAGCCGGGCGGCCAAGTTCCGTCACCGCCTGGACGAGCGCCTGCCCATGGACAGCGGCGAGCAGGCGATCATGTGCCTGCTCATGCTGCGCGGGGCGCAGACGCCCGGCGAGTGCAAGACGCGCAGTGAGCGCCTGTACGCCTTCGCGGACCTGCAGGCGGTTACCGCCGCCCTGGATCGCCTCGTTCAGCGGGGCCTGGTCACCGCCCTGTCGCGCCGACCCGGTCAGAAGGAGGAGCGCTACGCCCACCTGCTCGCCGGCGCGCCCACCGAGGTGCGGGACGGCGGCGGCCACCCCGACGGCGCAGCGGTTGCCCCGGCACCGGCACCGGCACCGACACGGGCCGGTGACGCGGATGCGCTCGACGACGTCCGGGCCCGCCTGGCCCGCCTGGAGCGCGAGGTGTCCGAGCTGCGCGCCGCGCTGGGCGAGTGAGCTGACGGCCGCTCAGGTCGAGGTGCCCGCCGTGCCTTCGGCCACGGGCAGCAGCACCTGCAGACGCAGGTTCTCCCGGGGGTCGAGCACCGAGTGCTGCACGCAGGCCGGGACGAGGGTTCCATCCTCGGGATGGGCCATGGCGTAGGAGCAGGCCTGCAGGCGCTCCTGGGTGGCGCGCACGCGGGGATCATCGGACATCTGCCCGTGGCGCAGCCCCTCCCAGGCCGGGCGCACGTCAGCGGCGTTCATGAAGCTGTGCATGACCAGGGTCAGCGCGTGCACGCCTTCGCGGCGCATGTGAGCAAGCCCACCGGCCCGACGCACGAAACGACGTGCCCAGGCCCCCGCGGTGAGCAGCGCCGTGGGCTCGCGCGCAAACGCGCGGGTCAGCCTGGCCGCCAGCAGAACCCGGGGGACGGCGAAGTCCATGGCACCGATCACCCGGTAGAAGGTGTCGCGAGCGTGCAGATCGGCCGCCACGCGATCATCGAGCAGCGCCACCCAGCGCTCGCCCACCAGCACACCGTAGGCCGTACGGTTGCAGCGTTCGTCGCCGATCTGAAAGACGCGGTGGGGCAGACGCGTACCGGCGCCGGCCTCCATTTGGCCCCACACCTCGTCGCCGCTCAGCTGCGCGTAGTCATCGCGCCAGCGCGCGTCGTTGCCCACGAAGGCCGCGGGTTGGAAGGAGAACATGCGAAAGCCGTAGTGGCGACAGTCGCGGATCACCTGGGCCACCTGATCGACGTTGCCGGGGGTCACCGTCATGTTGTGGGCCAGGTAGCTGCTCACGCCGTGCTCGCGGTGCAGACGGGCGAACATGTCACAGAAGCGCTTGCGGGCACCGTTGAGCTCCTGCTCGCCACCAACCCGACGCAGCCCACGGCGGCCGAACATCATCGAGTCAAAATGCCCAGCGAAGGACAGCGAGTCAAAGCGGGGGCGTCCGTCCGACCCGACCGCCACGCGTCTCAGGTACTCATAGTCAAAGTCCCCGTGGGACATGCTCATGGGCTTGCGCCCGTGGCGGCGCATCACTTCAAGCGCGGCGGCGTGGTCATCGGGATCGAGCAGGGTCACCTCCCCGCCGATCAGCTGCGCGTTCTGACCGGGCCCTCGCTCCCGGGCCAGCAGCTCCATCTGGCGATCGACCTCGGCCACCGTGTGCGCTCCGTCCACGCGCACACGGTTGGCCTCGCGCGAGTGGTAGCAGGGGGTGCACGCCAGGTTGCAGCGCGGGAACACCCCGTGGGTCCCCTCGCAGCCCACGGTTCGCCGCCCGATCGACTGAGCTTCGTTTCGCACCTGGGCAGGCAGCTGCTCCCAGCGGCGGCGCAGGGCCGCGGACAGCTCCGGGGCCTCGGGGCGGGTGATCAGCTCCAAGCGCCGCACCCGCCGACCCAGGCGACTGCGCAGGCCAGCGAGACCCTTCACCGAGGCACCGCCAGCTGCGCGTCGAGCAGGCCGAAGACGTCGTCGACCTGGCCCCAGCCGATGCGCAGCAGGAACTGGCTGTTGCGCCCGTAGGACTTGGCCCCGAGCACGAAGAACCCGGGCTCTGGGTTGGTGAGCACGTCGGGCCCGTGACTGGTCTGGGCCAGGCAGTCGCCTGCGCTCCCGCCCAGCAGCGTCGCGGCCAGCTTGATCGGCCCGGCGGTCGCATAGCACTCATGCACCTGCAGCTGGCGGTAGATGGAGTGATCGCCCACCCCGCCGTTGAGGGCCAGGATGCGGTCCACCGGCAAGCGCTCAGGCTGGCCGTTGCGCAGGGTCACCGCGACGCGCCCGCCGGCAGGGGAGAGCGAGTCGGTGACGTGGCCCAGCCTCACCTGGACCGCCGCGCTGGCTCCCGCGGCCAGGTCACGCGAGCTGCGCGTGAGACGCGCGCGCGCGGGCAGCGGGTCGCCGCTCACCCCGTACCAGTCGGGCTGGCGGGCACGAACCGCCCAGATCACGCGCGTGTCGGGCGCGTGGGAGGCCAGCTCAGCCAGCGCCACCGCCGCGGTCTGCGCCGAGTGCCCGCCGCCAGTGAGCAGCACGGTGCGTCCCGCCCAAGCGCGAGCCTCGTTGACCAGGTCCGGGAGGTGACGGGTGATGTGCGCTGACAGCGCCTCCTCGCCGGGAGCGGGGATTCCCGCGTCGCCCAGCGCGTTGGGGTGCCCGTAGGTCCCGGTGCAGTCGAGCACGACGTCGGCGTGGTGGACGTGCTCGTCGCCGTGGCCATCGCGCACGAGCAGCCGGAACGGTCGCCGAGCGCGCTCAGGGTCCCCAATGCGCTCATGCTTGAGCAGACCCTCGCGACCCACCGCAAGTACCCGCCAGCCCAGACGCAAGGCGCGCGCCAACGGGGCCAGCGCCGCCAGGGGCTCGTACACGCGTCCGACCAGGTCGCCTCCGGTGGGCAGTCCCGAACCCTGGGGCGCGGTCGCGCCCAGGGCCGCGCGCATACGGGGAGACACGTTCATATCCCAGGGGGTGAAGAGGCTGACGTGAGCCCACCGGCGCACATTCCCGGCGACCCCAGTGGCCGTCTCATAGACGACCGTGGGCCAGCCGCGCTCGCCGGCGGCCAGGGCTGCTTCCAGCCCGATCGGGCCGGCGCCGATTACGGCGACACGTGGTGTGATGGGCGGCATCTAGCGGTCGGGGGCTCGCGCTCGGGTCGCCCGGCTCAAGCGTACTGCGCCGCCATCTAGTCTCTGCGCGATGACGCGAATCGCGGTGTGTGGTGGCGCCTACGCCAATCCCTACGCCCTGGCTGCGTGGGTGCAAGACGCGCACGAGCGTGGCGCGGAGCGCCTCTACTGCCTCGGGGACCTGGGCGGCTTCGGCGCCGAACCTGACGCGGTATGGCCGCTGCTGGTCGACAACGACGTGCACTGCATCGCGGGCAACTACGACGTGGCGATCGGTCGGGGCGATGAGGACTGCGGCTGCGGCTACACCGACGAACGCGACAACCACTTCGCCCAGGTCATCTATGACTACACCCGAGCGCACACCGGCGCCGCTTTCGCCGCCTGGATGCGCGAGCTGCCGCGCGACCATCGCGAGGACATCAACGGCCTGGGCGTGCAGATGGTCCACGGCTCTCCGCTGGCCATCAACGACTTCCTGTGGGAGTCGCTGGAGGACGACGAGCTGCGCCTGCGCACGGCGGGCGTCTCGGCGGACGTGCTGCTGTGCACGCACACCGGGATCCCGTGGCAGCGCAAGGTGGACGACACCCTGGTGGTCAACGTCGGCGCCGTGGGGCGTCCGGCCAACGACGGGCGCACCGAGACCCGGTACGCCGTGCTGGACGTCCGCGACGGATGCTGCGCAGCCGAGCTCGTCGCGCTGCCCTATGACTGGCGCGCGCAGGCGCGCTCGATGCGGGCCGCCGGGCTGCCCGAGCCGTTCGTCGAGACGATCGAGAGGGGCTGGTGGACCACCTGCCTGGAAGTGGTGCCCGCCCGCGAGCGCGCTCGCGGGCGCTATCAGGTCTATCGGGAGCGCCTGCCGAGCAACTTTGCCACCGAGGGAGTGGGGTGGGGGACAGAGAGGCCAGCGCCTGAGGACGACCTGCCCGTGCGGCCGCTGTTCGGCTCCCCGGCCTTCCCGGCGCGACTGTGGATCTACACCAACTTTCACTGCAACCTGTCCTGCTCCTACTGCGCCGTTGCCTCATCGCCCCGGGCACGGCCTCGCTCGCTGGGCCTGGTGCGCGTGTGCGAGCTGGTCGACGAGGCGGTCGCCGAGGGCTTCACCGAGCTCTACCTGACCGGAGGCGAGCCCTTCGTGGAGGCTGACATCGTGGACATGCTCGTGTACGCGAGCGCCCGGCTGCCCACGGTCTGCCTGACCAACGCGATGCTGTTCAGCGGTCGGCGGGGCGAGGAGCTAAAGCGCCTGGCCGGCCGCGAGAACCTGATCCTGCAGAGCTCCATCGACGGCGCCCGCCCTGAGACCCACGACCGCTGGCGCGGAGCCGGCTCGTGGCAGCGCGCCATGCGTGGGATCGCCCTGGCTCGCGAGCTTGCCCTCACGGTGCGCGTGGCCATGACCGAGACGCCCGAGAACGGCGGCGAGGTCCACCGCCTGCGCGACCTGCTGGGCACCATGGGCATCGAGGGACGGGACTTCGCCGTGCGGCCCCTGGTCGAGCGTGGCCTCTGCAGTGACGGCGTCAGCGTCTCGGACGCGGTCATGGTGCCCGAGGTCACCGTGAGTGCCGACGGCGTGCACTGGCACCCCGTGGGAGGCGACCTGCAGTCCAGTCCCGACCTGCTCGTCGCTCCGGGACAGGTGACGCTGGCCGAGGCCAAGCAGCTGATCTGCGAGCGCTTTCTGAGGTTGCGCCAGGCCGACGGCAGCCTGCCGCACGCCTACCACTGCGCCGTGTGAGCGAGCCCGGCACCGCTCAGCGGCCGCCAGTGGTGATCGTCCTCGCCGCGGCGCCCGGACACGCCACGGCACTGACGGCGCTGGCGCCGGTGCTCGGCGAGCGCGGTTGCCGGTGGCTGCAGCGGGTGCTCGTCGGGCGCGCCGCGCGCTGGGCCGCCGCCGGGGCCGCGCCCGGCCACGCCGTCCTGGGCTATTGGCCGCGTGCGGCCAGCGCCGAGATGCAGGCGCTCGCCGGACCGGGGGTCGCCACGCGGGCGCTGGCGGGCGACACTGCGTCGGCGCGCGCAGCCGACGCGTGTGCGCAATCGGAGGCCTGGGGGTCGGGGCCCGTGGTCCTGGTCGACTGCGCGCTGCCGACGCTGCGCGCAGAGCACGCCCGCGTCGCAGTCGATGATCTTTGCGCGGGGTGTGAGGCCACTTACGGACCGGCGACCGGGGGCGGCTGGTACCTGGCCGCCGCGAACCGCCCCGAGCCGCGGCTGCTGGGCCTGGGGGATGGTGCACAGGACTCAGACCTGCTGACCGCCGGCCTGCTCGCCGCGGGCGAGCACGGCCTGCGCCTCGGCCTGTTGCGCTCTGAGCGCGTACTGGAGAGCCCCTCGGCGGTGCCCGCGCTGCTGGCCGATCCGCTCTGTCCCAATGACGTGCGAGCGGTGCTGAGGGACGCGCAGGCCGATGCTGGGGGAGGGGTTTGAGCGTCGAGCCGCTGGTGTCGGTGGTCGTGCCCACGCTCGACGAGGCGGCCCAGCTACCCGCGCTGCTCGACCACCTGGCGGCGCTGCCCGGTCGCTGGGAGGTGATCGTCGCCGACGGCGGCTCCCGGGATGGCTCCGAGCAGGTGGTCGGGGTCCGCGCCGCACGCGCGCCGTTTGCGCATCTGGTGCACGCGCCCCGCGGGCGCGCAGTGCAGATGAACGCGGGAGCGGCCCTGGCTCGGGGGGATGTCCTGCTCTTCCTCCACGCCGACACCAGGCTGCCCCGTGGTGCCTATGAGGCTCTGCGCTGGGCGCTCGCCCAACCGCATGTCAGCGGAGGCAACTTCGCCCTGCGCTTCGAGGGAGCCGACCGCTTCTCGGTCCTGCTCGGGCGCTGGTATGCCCTGCAGCGCCGCAGCGGTGTCTACTACGGCGACTCGGCGGTGTGGCTGCGCGCCCGCGCCTGGGGCCAGCTGGGAGGCTTTCGTCTGCTGCCCATCATGGAGGACTACGACCTCGTGCGCCGCCTCGAGCGCCTGCCCACCCCAGCCCGCACGGTGTGCCTGCCCGGGCCGGTGGTGACGTCGTCGCGTCGCTGGCGAGAACTGGGCATCGGGCGGACCATCCTCACCTGGGTGGCCATCCGCTGGCTGTACCTGGCCGGCGTGCCCGCGGCGCGCCTGGCCGCGCTCTACCGCCACGTTCGCTGACCTGCCCGCCTCCCCGTGGGAACCGGGCATGTTCGGCTTCGACACGCCGCCGAGGTCGAGTTCGCGCCGCTTCCCCGGCAGCGGCACACCGATGCGCGATCATGGTCAGCGTGCTCCCGATCGCCGCCGCACCCGCCGATCCGGCCACCGGCGTCACGGTCTTCGCTGCCGTCGCCGCTGGGCTGGTGTCCTTTTTGTCGCCCTGCGTGCTGCCGCTGGTGCCGGGCTATCTGTCGACGGTCATCGGAGTCTCACCTGACCAGCTCGATCGCGCCCCGGCGCGGCGCGTGCTGGCGCCCAGCCTGCTGTTCGTCGCCAGCTTCTCGACGATCTTCATCCTGCTCGGGCTCGGGGCGACCGCGATCGGCTCCTCGCTGTTCGATCACCGCCGCACGATCGAGAGGGTCGGCGCAGTGGTGATCATCGCGCTGGGCGCACTGTTCGTGCTCTCACCGTTCGTCACGCGCCTGAACCGCCAGTGGCACCCCGAGGCGCTGCTGCGCGCCGCCGGACGGGGAGGGCCCGTGCTCGTGGGCGCCGCCTTCGCCGTGGCCTGGACGCCGTGCGCGGGATGGACGCTGGCGGCGATCCTGGGCGCGGCCGGCACGTCACGCTCGGCGGCGCACGGGGCTCTGCTGCTTGCCTTCTACTCCGCCGGCCTGGCCATTCCCTTCCTGGCCACCGCCCTGGCCTTCGGACGTATGACCGCTGCCTTTGCGCACGTCAAGCGCCACTTCGGCCTCGTGACCGCCCTCGGCGGCATCGTGCTGGTCGCCATGGGCGTGCTCATCTTCACCGGCGACTTCACGCTGCTCAACGCCAAGGCCAACGCCCTGTTGCACGGCGGTCCGCTGGACTTCACCAGCATCTGATCCGCTAAGCCGTCGGCGCATCGGAGGCAGAGCCGGCGGATACCCTCGTGTCCATGCGCGCGATGGCTCCCCAGCAGCGCACCGCGCTGGCCTCCGTCGTGGCCGCGCTGGTTCTCGTGGCGCTCAAGCTGGTGGTGGGGCTGATCGCCCACAGCCTCGCGCTGGTGGCCGAAGCCGTGCACTCGGGAACCGACCTGGTGGCGGCGCTGCTCACCTACCTGGCCATCGGCGTGGCCGTGCGCCCAGCCGACCGCGACCATCCCTTCGGTCACGGCAAGGCCGAGCACCTTTCCGCCCTCGCCGAGGGCGGCGTACTGGTCGTGGCCAGCCTTGGGATTGCCGCCGAGGCGATCGGCCGCCTGACCACGGGTGCCCATCGCGTCGACAGCCACTGGTACGTGCTGGGCGTGGTGGGCCTGGTCATCGTGGTGGACGCCGGGCGTGCGCTGTCCTCCCGACGCGGCTCGCGGCGCTACGCCAGCGCCGCCCTGGCCGCCAACGCACTTCACTTCACCCTGGACATGGTGGGTTCGGTGGCGGTTCTCGTCAGCCTGCTGGTGGTCCGCGCCGGCTATCCGGCCGCGGACTCGGTGGCCGCCCTCCTCGTCGGCGCGCTGGTGCTCTTCTCGGCCGGGCGCCTGATGCGCAGCAACGTCGCGGTGCTCATGGACCGTGCTCCCGGGGGCGCGGAGGATCGCGCGCGAGAGGCGATCCGCGGCATCGGCCACGCCGTTTCCCTGCGCCGCCTGCGCATGCGCGAAGCCGGCGGTCGCCACTTCGCCGACGTGGTGGTCGGTGTGGAGGCCGACTCGCCGCTGGCCCAGAGCCATGCCATCGCCTCCGCCATCGAGGACGCCATCGAGCGGGAGCTGCCGGGCAGTGACGTGATCGTGCACGTGGAGCCCGAGTCCCGGCTCGGGCCCCTGCGTCAGCGCGCCACCGCCGCTGCGCTCAGCGTCTCCCAGGTACGCGAGGTGCACAACGTGACGGCTCTGCAGGTGGGCGCCGGTACCGAGCTCGCGCTGCACCTGAAGGTGCCCGGCGAGCTCACGCTGGCGGCCGCCCACGAAATCGCCAGCGACGTGGAGACGGCGATTCGCCTCGAGGTGCCCGAGGTCGTGCGCGTGCAGAGCCACATCGAGCCGCTCAGCGATCCCGCGCCCGGCCTGGCGGTGCCGGCGCGGGAGGTGGGAAACCAGAGTCGCGCCGTCACCGAGGTGGTGCGCCAACTGACCGGTGCCGACGCGCGCGAGCTGCGCTTTCGGCGTACCGAGCGAGGGCTGCTGGCCTACCTGACCCTGGGCATGGCTCCGCAGACGACCCTCACCCAAGCCCACGAGCGTGCCAGCGAGATCGAGCAGCGGGTCCGTGCCGAACAGCCAGGGATCATCGACGTGGTGATCCACACCGAGCCTGGCTGAGCAGCCGCGACCGAGGTCCCCAAGCGCTACCCGCCTTCGCCGCGCCGCGACGGGGGCCGCGGCAGCAGGGGCTCATCGCCCGCCTCGGTCTCCTCGGAGGTCATGGCACGCCGACGGCTGATCGGCAGCCCGTACCAGAACCAGGCCATCAGGGCCAGGGCGACCGCTCCCGTCACGATCGTCGTCGCGGTCATGGTCCCGTAGAGGATGCTGGCAATGAGGATCACCACACCGGTCAGCGACAGGGCGAGGAGGAACGTGCCAGCGATCATCAACCGGTTGGCGACGAACAGGATCTGATCCTTGCGTCGGCGACGAAAGTTCAGTCGGTGAAACGATGACGGCGCGATGAGCAACACGATGGAGACGAGGGTGAGCATCACCGTGGCGAAGTAGATCTCGCGCTGCAGCCCACCGAGCGCGACGAAGCGCTGCTGGAACGGCACGGCAAGCACAAAGGCGAGCAGCACCTGGACACCCGGAAGGACGACCCGAATCTCGTTGATCAGCTCGATCAGCTCGCGGTTGACCGCTGCGCGCGCGTTTCCTGCTGGGAGGGGCTCACCGGGGCGCTGGCGATTTCCCTAGCGTACTTCGTCTGTGTCTGCCGCTGTGACGCACGATGACTCACTGAGCTCGGGGGCAGCAAACGCGAACAGGGAGGTCGGCGGTGTCCGTTACCCCCACGCGCAAGGGCCAGGCCGACCCCGCCCAGCAAGAAACAGCGGACCGGCTCCGCGGCGTCCTGGGCTGGTGGCGCTCCGGTCCGGGGAGGAGCCCCGCTGACGGGGCTCCTCTGGCAACCGGAACCTAGGCCTAGGCGGCCTCGCGCAGGGCGGCCAGGTCGGTCGACTCGGCCAGCTTGCGCAGGGCGCGCTGCTCGAGCTGCGAGGCCCGCTCGGCCGAGAAGCCGAGGCGCTTGCCGATCGCGGTGAGCGTCTGGGGCTCCTCACGGCCGGTGCCAAAGCGCAGAGTGATCACGTGCCGCTCGGTGTCGGGCAGCTGCGCGATCGCCTCCTGCACGATGCGCTCGCGCTCGTTCTCCCACGCGGTGTCGTCGGGCGCCTCCTGGTCGGAGGGCAGCAGATCGCCCAAGGCGGTATCGGCGTCCTCGCCCACCTGCTGATCGAGTGAGACCAGGGCGGCACGCTGGTCGCGAACCTCTTCCACCTGCTCGACGGGCAGCTGGGCCTCGGCTGCGACCTCCTCGATGGTGGGATCACGTCCGAGGCGCACGGTCAGCTCGCGCTCGACGCGACCGACCTTGCGCGAGCGCTGGGCCACGTGCACCGGTAGGCGGATCGTGCGCCCGGAGTTCTCCAGCCCCCGCTGTATGGCCTGCCGGATCCACAGCGTGGCGTACGTGGAGAAGCGAAAGCCCTTGCGCCAGTCGAACTTCTCGCTCGCGCGAATGAGGCCGAGCATGCCCTCCTGGACGAGATCGGACAGGGGCAGTCCCTGGTTCTGATAGCGACGCGCGTTGGAGGCGACCAGACGCAGATTGGAGTTGATCATCAACTCCTTGGCGTACAGGTCGCCGCGCTCGATCCGCTGGGCGAGCTCGATCTCCTGAGCAGGCGTGAGCAGGGGGTAGCGCCGCGAGTGGGCGAGCAGCTGGTCCACGGACTCTGGGATGTAGCTCTCGGATACCGCGTGCTGAGCCATCGCGCGCTCAGCGGCGCCCACAGCAGCAGCGCGTTCCTCGGCGGTCTCGGCCGCCTCCTCGCTCTGCTCGTCCTGCTCGGGGCTGTCAAACGCGCTCGCGGCGACGGGAGCCGTCTCGACGGCCTCTTCGGCGTCTTCGTGCTCAGTGGGGGAAAGGGTGATCAGGTCAGACATAATTTCCTTCTATTCCGATGCTTGAGGTCGGAATTATATGGCACATTAGTTGCGTTGTCAATCAAACCGAGCGTGCGTGCGACCCCACTCGCCGGCTGCCGGTACGGACCCGCCCAGCAACCCCGAAGCTCTTGCTCTCGACAGCGTCCCCCGACCGCCGCGACACATCTACCTACCCCGAGTAGCGCCGTTCGATACCCGCTGCGTGCTGTAATTGACATTCGGTCCGGGCTCCTCGTCCGGGTCAGTGCATGGCTCCACCAAGAGTTCTGCCCCGAGTGCGCCGACCCTCCTTCTCTTGGTCCATTACTTGTCTGGCAAGCTGCGACCGACGAGAACCTGAACACGCGGCGCGGGCCCGCGGAGCGCTGGCGGCCGGCGCGCTTGGCACCCGGCTCATCGCCGGGTCGCCTGCGCTAGGGTCGGCGGCCGGGGCAGGGCACTGGTCCTGCCCAGCATTCGAGCCCCGGTGAGCGGCGGCCACGGACACCGGAGGGCGCCCTCCCGTCCGGGAGAGGGCAGCACGAAAACGCAAGGCACGACTGGAGCGCAGCAGGCCAAGGCCCCCGAAGCCTCGCACGAGCCCGCTCCTCGCAGCGTGATCGGCCATCCGCGGGTCGGTCAGATCGGCTCGTTGGCCGGCACGCTGCCCGAGACCCTGGGCACCCTGCGCGGATACGTGGGCCAGATCGTGCGCGGCTTCGTCGACGACGGACTGCTCACCTACGCGAGCTCGATCGCCTTCCAGGTGCTGTTCGCCATCATCCCCTTCGGCTGCTTCGTGCTTGCCCTGCTGGGCTTCCTGCACCTGTCCGTCGTGTGGCAGAGTCACGTCGCCCCGGACCTCGCCCAGCACCTCTCACCCGCCGTGTACGTGGTGGTCAACCAGGCGGCCACCAATGTGCTCAGCCACCGCCAGCTGTTCTGGCTCACGGTGGGACTGGCCATCGCGGTGTGGGAGATCTCCGGGGCGGTACGGGCGGTGATGTCGGCGATGGAGGTGGTGTATGGCCAAGGACGTGGCCGATCGATCATGCGCGGCATAACGGTCTCACTGGCCCTATCGCCGCCGGTTGGCCTGTGCCTGCTGACCGCGCTGCTGCTCATGCGCTTTGGGTTCGTGCTCTACGACGGCGACTCGACGCCGCTGGTCATCCTGCTCACCGCGGTGCGCTGGGTGGCCGCCGCGGCCCTCATCTGCGCCGCGGTCGGCGCGCTCGTGCACTGGGCACCGGTCACGCGGCGCTCGCTTCCATGGGTGAGCGTGGGAACGTGCGCGGTGGTCGTCATGTGGTTGGCCACCACCGCTCTGTACGGGTTCTATCTCACCAACTTCGCGTCCTACGGCTCGGTGTTCAGCGGGCTGGCCGCGGTGATCATCCTCATGTCCTACCTGTACATCTCGGCCGTCGTGTTCCTGGCCGGCACGTTGCTGGACACCCTGGTGCGCCGTGACGTCACCGCGGCCGTCACGGTCTAGAGAAGCCGACCGACGGTCACCACGACACCCGGTACGGTGCCTGGCGGCGCTACCGGCCGGCGGGAGCGCGAGCCAGCGACGCGCGCCCGTTCGTGGAGCCCGCGGCGCCGCGCAGCTCGTCCATCGCGGCCGCGAAGTCCTCGGCCAGGTCATCGAGGTCGGTCAGCGCGCCAAAGTCGCCGACCAGGCCGAAGTCCATGGTGCCGTTGTAGGAGACGATCGCCACGCCCAGGGTCAGATTCCCGCCCAGGGGAACCATGGGAAAGATGTCCAGCAGGTCCCGGTCGGCGAGCGACAGAGCGAACTGGGGGCCCGGCACGTTGGTGACCACCAGGTTCACGAAACGCTGGCGCGTGATCAGCCGAGCAGCCTGGTGCATGAGGTTGGGAGGCGCAAAGCCGCTCAGCTCGGTGAGGGCCGTCGCGCCCACGGCCTGCCCGGAGGCCTTGATGGCCTGCATCGCGGCGCTGATGGCGTGCAGTCGCTCGACGGGATCGGCGCTCCACACGGGCAGCGGCGCGATCATGCCCGAGACGCGGTTGCCCGTCTGTCCGCGCTCGTCGTCGGAGCGCACGCTGACCGGCACGAAGGCCTTTAGCTCCATGCCGTCCGTGGGCGTTCCCCGCCGCTGCAGGTGGCGCCGCAGGGCACCGCTGACCACGGCAAGAACGACGTCGTTGACCGTGCCGCCGAGGGAGTCCTTGACCGCCTTGAGGTCATCGAGCGAGCCGCGCACCCACGTGAAGCGACGGTCAGGGCCGACGGCGGTGTCGTTGTACGGGCTGGGCGGCGCCGGCTTGAGCCCGGCCCGCGCCAAGGACCCGGCGCCCGCAGCAACCCGGACGGCCTGACCCATCAGCCGCTGCGGTCGCCGCACGAAGGCACGCGCCGTACGAACCAGCTCACGCGGCATCACCGCCCGCTCGACGAGCGCCTCGGTGAGCAGGCCCGTGGACGACGGCGCGGCCCGCGGGCGCCATGGGCGCCGCGAGCGTGCCTCCTCCTCGGGCGCGAACAGCACACTGAGGATGTCCATGCCGGACACTCCGTCGACGAGCGCGTGATGGGTCTTGCTGAGGATCGCAAAGCGGTCTGACTCCAGGCCCTGGACCAGCCACATCTCCCACAGGGGGCGATCGCGGCGCAGAGGCTGGGAGAAGACGCGGCCGGCGAGCACCTGCAGCTCGGTCTCGCTGCCCGGGCTGGGCAGAGCCGTCGCGCGCACGTGAAAGCGAAGGTCGAAGCCTTGGTCATCGACCCAGACCGGGCGGCCCTGGGCCAAGGGCACCTGGGCCAGGTGCTGGCGGTAGCGCGGGACCAGATGCAGACGCGCGTCGATGTGACGCAGGAGATCCTCGTAGTCGGGCGGCTCTCCGGCGAAGATCATCACGCAGGCCACATGCATGTGGGCCGACGGATTCTCGAGGTGCAGGAACGATGCGTCGAGGGGCGTCAGGCGATCGGTGGGCACTGCTCTCCTCTCTCCCGGCCGAGGGTGACGGCCGGAGCTGCTCTCCATGCAGGGGTACCCGCACCGCGCGGCGAGTGAACCAGAGAGTGGCTGTGGGAGGTCACGCGGTCGACCCGCCGCCGCCCGAGCGCCCGAGGCGCTCACCCGCTACTCCAGCGAGGCGCGCATGTCCAGGTCGAAGCCGATCTGGCGCACCTGCTCGGCCGCCCGCGGGGTGAGGGAGAGCACCGTGGAGAATCCCTCCTCGCCCAGTGTCTCGCGCTCCAGGCCCCGGCGCAGGTCGGCAGCCGCGGGCAGCTCGGTCTCCAGCGACTGCTCGTCGGCGCCCCCCGCCAGAAGCTGCTCGCGCGTGGCCTCGAGCAGGATGAGATGCACCGGGCGGCGTGCGCGCTGGGCGATGAGCACGAGCTCGCGACGCTCGTCGACCTCGAGGGCACGACCGACGATGACCACCGACTGTCCGGCTCGCAGCCGCTGCGTGGCCACTCGTCCGATGAGGCCGATCGCCTGGCCGGGCGTCGGGTCGCCGGCGATCATGCCCTGGATGCGCTCGGTCGACAGCACGGCCACCGACCCCTTGTCGAAGAGCCGCTCGGCGAACGCGGCCTGCCCGGCGCCGCGCGCTCCCGCCAGCACGATCACCGACGACGGGGCATAGCTCATGCGGTTGCTGGGGGCCAGGCGCCGTCCGCGCGCCCGGCGCGGAGTCTGGGCGCGCTCGGCGGCCGCGTCGCGTACGGGCTCGCCTCGGCGGGTGCGATCGCTTGAGTACCCGCTGCGCTCGTGCTCGCTGATGCGCACCGAGCGCAGCCCTGCACGCTCGCGGGGGGCGTTGGAATCGGGTGTCTCGGAGGGCATGATGGGAAAAAGGGGGACAGGGGGCTGGGAAAGCCCCAGCGCCAAGCGAGCCGCACCGGCCAACGGCCGAGCGTCGCCTTTCCGGGGGTCTCGACCCTCGATGAGCATATCCGCACCCGTCAGACCGCCGGACCCCGGCACAAACAGGATGCCGCGAAGCTACTGCCCGTGGTCGCGCACGGCGCGAAGCTCATGCACGGGCTCGAGCACCCCGAGCAGCTCGCCCACGCGGCAGACGAGCAGCTGCTCCTCCTCGACGTCCACCCAGGCTCCCGCTGAGTGCGGGAACACGACATGGTCACCGGGACGCACCGGCATCTCCAGGCCGACATGTCCCCACCAGTCCATGCCGGGGCCGACGGCGAGCACGATGCCGTGCTGGGGCGGGGGCTCGTGGGACCCGGGAGGCACGACCAAACCGGAAAGTCGGACCCGGTCGGGCTCGAGCTCCTTGATGACCACGCGGTCGAATAGCGGTCGCAGCTGCTGGCGCACAGCGCAGAGCTTAGGAGCCCGCACGCGGCGTCTGGCCACCAGCTAGCCTGGGCGGTCATGCGTGCCATCGCGATCGAGCGCTTCGGAGGCCGCGAGCAGCTGAAGGTCATGGACTTGCCCGAGCCCCTGCTCGGGCCCGACAGCGTGATGGTCACCGTGCGGGCCGCCGGGGTCAATCCGGTCGACGCGAAGATCCGTCAGGGCGCGCTGGCGGGGGCCATACCCCACCTCTTTCCCCTCGTGCCCGGCTGGGACGCGGCCGGGACGGTAGCGGCGGTCGGACCGGCGGTCAGCGGGCTGGAGGTGGGCCAGGACGTGTACGGCTACTTCCGCAAGGACTTCGTCCGTGACGGCACCTACGCCGAGCTGGCCGCGGTGCGCGACGTGCAGCTGGCGCCCAAGCCGGCGACGCTGAGCTTCCAGGAGGCCGCCGCGCTTCCCCTGGCCGGCCTCACCGCGCTGCAGCTCCTGCGTGAGGGGATCGACCTGCAGCGCCAGGAGACGGTCCTGATCCACGGCGCCTCGGGCGGCGTGGGCGGCTTCGCCGTGCAGCTGGCCCATGACGCCGGGGCACACGTGATCGCCGTGGCCAGCGCCGCCAACCACGACCACGTGCGGGCGCTGGGGGCCGACGAGGTCATCGACTACCGCGAGCAGGACTTCGTGCGCGAAGTGCTCGCGGCACACCCCGACGGCATCGACGGCGTGGTCGATGTGATCGGGGGCGAGACGCTCGTGCGCAGCGCCGAGGTCCTCACCACCGGTCGCGGACGGGTGGCCTCCGTGGCCGAGCCCCCGAGCGCGGCCGCCTTCGCGACCCGCGGTCTGGCCACCCGCTACATGTTCGTCCGCCCAGACGCCGACGGGTTGCGTCAGCTGGGCGACCTCGTCGACGCCGGAGCGTTGCGGGTGCCCCTGGCGGAGGTGCTCGCGCTGGAGCAGGCGGCGGACGCGCACGAGCTGATCGAGACGGGCCACGCTCGCGGCAAGATCGTGCTCAGCATGGATAGCTGAGGAGGCGCCCAATGCGGGCGTCGCTGTTCATCACGTGCCTGACCGACACGCTGTACCCGGCCACCGGGCGCGCCATGGTAACCCTGCTCGAGCGCCTGGGCGTGCAGGTCGACTTCCCCGCCGAGCAGACATGCTGCGGGCAGATGCACCTCAACACCGGGTACGGCTCCGACGCCCTCAGCCTGGCGCGCCGCTTCGCCGAGGTCTTCGCGGCCAGCGAGCTGGTCGTGTCGCCCTCGCCGTCCTGCGTGGCGATGGTGCGTGACGCCTACCCCCGCTTGGCCGAGGGCGCCGGTGACCGCATGCTCGCCACTCGCTTGGCCGAGCTTCGCCCGCGCGTGCTCGATCTCTCGGAGCTGCTGATCGACCGCCTGGGCGTCGAGGACGTCGGCGCCTACTTTCCCCACCGGGTCACCTACCATCCAACCTGTCACAGCCTGCGCCTGCTCAAGGTGGGCGACCGGCCGCTGCGGCTGCTGCGCTCGGTGCGTGGCATCGACTTGGTGGAGCTGCCCGAGGCAGACCAGTGCTGCGGCTTCGGCGGCACCTTCGCCGTCAAGAACGCAGACACTTCGATCGCCATGCTGACCGACAAGGTGCGCGCGGTGCTCGACACGCGCGCGGAGATCTGCGCGGCGGCGGACAACTCCTGCCTCATGCATATCGGGGGCGGGCTCTCGCGCCAGCGCGCCGCAGCTCGCACGCTGCATCTGGCCGAGATCCTCGCCGCCACCGACGTCCAGCGGCAGTCTGCGGCTGGTGGCGCCGGGCGGTGAGCGATCCACGATCGCCGGAGGCGCTCGAGCTGCCGGTGATCGCGGCCGGTGCGGGCAGCGAGCAGCCGGGAGGAGTGATGGCGTTTCCGGAGGCCGCTCGCCAGGCACTGGGCGACTCCCAGCTGCGGCGCAACCTCTCCCACGCGACGCGCACCATCCGGGCCAAGCGGGCCGCCGCGGTGGCCGAGGTGCCCGACTGGGAGGAGCTGCGCGAGGCCGGCGAGAGCCTGCGGCGGCGCGTCACGCGCCACCTCGACCACTACCTGCTCGAGCTCGAGGAGGCGGTGACCGGGGCGGGGGGCGTGGTGCACTGGGCGCGCGACGCCGGAGAGGCGAACGCGATCATCTGCCGGCTGGTGGCCGAGCGCGGCGCCGATGAGGTGGTCAAGGTCAAGTCCCTCACGACGGATGAGATGAAGCTCAACGAGGCGCTGGCTCAGGCGGGCATCGCCGCGTGGGAGACCGACCTCGCCGCCCTGATCGTCCAGCTGGCAGGCGACTCGCCGTCACACATCCTGGTGCCGGCGATTCACCGCAACCGCGCCGAGATACGTGAGCTGCTGCGGCGCGAGCTTTCAATCGACGACCTGTCCGATGACCCGGCGGCGCTTGCCGAGGCCGCGCGCCTTCACCTGCGCGAACGCTTCCTGCGCGCCCAGGTGGCCATCAGCGGGGTCAACTTCGCAGTCGCCGAGACGGGCAGCGTGTGCGTGGTCGAGTCCGAGGGCAACGGCCGCATGTGCGTGACGCTCCCCCAGACGCTGATCAGCGTCATGGGCATCGAGAAGGTGGTGCCCGCGTGGCAGGACCTCGAGGTGTTCCTGGCGCTGCTGCCGCGCTCCTCCACCGCCGAGCGGATGAACCCGTACACCTCGGTGTGGAGCGGGACCACCGCGGGCGACGGGCCGCGGGAGTTTCATCTCGTGCTCCTGGACAACGGGCGCACGGCGGCGCTGAGTGACCCGGTAGGCCGCCAAGCGCTGCACTGCATCCGCTGCTCAGCGTGCCTGAACGTCTGTCCGGTCTACGAGCGCACCGGCGGACACGCCTACCGCTCGGTCTATCCGGGCCCGATCGGGGCGATCCTCACGCCGCAGCTGCAGGGGCTGGACCGGGCCGGCTCGTTGCCCTACGCATCGAGCCTGTGCGGGGCGTGCTACGAGGTCTGCCCGGTTCGCATCAACATCCCCGAGGTGCTCGTTCACCTGCGCGAGCGCGTCGTGGACGCTCAACGCCGCCAGGCCGCCAAGGACAGCCGTGCTGAGCGCACGGTCATGCGCATCCTGGCCCACGCCTTCGCCGGACGCCGCCGCTACCGCGCCCTCCAGCGCGCGGGACGCGCTGGGCGACGCCTGCTGGGCCGCGGCGGGGCGGGTGCCACGCTGCTGCCAGGTCCCCTGGGAGCGTGGACGAGCGCGCGCGACCTGCCTCCGGTGCCCGCGCAGACCTTCCGGGAGTGGTGGGTGCAGCGGTGAGCGCGCGCGAGGAGGTGCTGCGCCGCGTACGCCACGCCCTCGGGGACGTTCCCGCACAGGAGACCCCCGCCGACGTGAACGTGCCGCGGCGGTACGCGCGCAGCGCCACCGAGCAGGCTAAGCCCGGGCGGGTGGACGTGTTCGCCGAGCGCGTGGGCGAGTACAACGCTCGGGTCACACGCGCCCCGCGGTCCCGGGCGCGCGAGGCGGTGCAGGCGATCTGCTCGGACCTCGGCATCCAGCGCCTGCTGATCCCCGCCGACCTGCCGCCTGACTGGCGACCGGCCGGCCCCACCCTGGTGCCCGACGCCGGACTTGCGCTGGCCGAGCTCGACGCCGTCGACGGCGCGCTCACCGGTTGCGCGGCGGCGATCGCCCTGACCGGGACGCTGATCTTGGACAGCGGGCCGGGACAGGGCCGGCGGGCGCTGAGCCTGGTTCCCGACCGCCACATCTGCGTGGTGCCTGCCGGCGCCATCGTGGATACCGTGGCCGAGGGCCTGGAGGCGGTGGGCCCCGCGGCCCGGGCGGGTCGGCCCCTGACGCTCATCTCCGGTCCGTCGGCTACCTCGGACATCGAGCTCAGTCGCGTCGACGGGGTGCACGGTCCCCGCCGCCTCGAGGTGCTGATCCTCGAGGAAGGTCTATAGATCGGCGCCGGCGGGTACCTCGGGGGCATGGCCGACGGCGATTCCGCGACACCGACCCCCAATCCCGAGAAGGATCCCGAGAACTGGGTGACGGGGGGCGAGCCGGCCACCGGTCCGCAGCTGTCCTACCTACGCACGCTCAGCCAGGAAGCCGGCGAGCAGCTGGACGAGAGCATCTCCAAGGCCGACGCGTCCAAGCGCATAGAAGAGCTGCAGGCCCGCACCGGACGCGGCTCGCGCTCGGACAGCGCCGGCTCGGCCTGAGCACCGGGCGCCGTGGCACGATCAGCTGCGGCCGTGGCTTTTCGTTCGCCCGGGCAGCTTCGCCAGGGCTGCATAGAGCTCGCCCGCCGCGCGCTGGCCCAGCGCCAGGCTCTGCAGTCGAAAGGACTCGTTGGGGCCATGCAGCGCGTCCTCGGCCAGCGCGAAGCCACTGACGATGACCGGGTACCCGCGAGCCGCCATCTCGGCCACGATCGGGATGCTTCCTCCACTGCGCACGAAGACGGGCCTGCTGGCACACGCGCGCTCAAGCGCCCCGGCCGCGAGCACGAGCGCCGGCTCGCTGACCGCGAACAGCGCCGGCGCGGAGCGCATGGCACTCAGGCTCAGCTGCGCACCGGCGGGCAGACGCGCGCGTAGCAGCTGCTCTGAGACCGTCTGCATGCGCTCGGGGTCCTGACCGGGGGCCAGGCGCAGGCTCAGCGTCGCCTCGGCGGTGGCGGGCACGATGGTGCGCGGCTCGCCCCCGGCGACCATGTTCACGTCCAGGGCCGCATCGGCCCCGTTGCGCTTGTAGTACTCCGCCGCCGCTCCCGGATGCACGGGCCGCCCCCCGGCCGCCGCGAGAACCCGATCGCCTCCGATCAGCCTGCCCCAGGACTCGAGCTCCTCGCGCCCGGGTCTGAGCACCCCAGCGCGCAGCTCTTCGCGCAGGCGACCGTCGGGACCCGGAAGCACGGCCGCGAGCAATCCGTGAAGCACGTGCAGCGCGTTGAGGACGCTGCCTCCGTACGTGCCGCGCCCCTACGCCGCCGCCGCGGTTGCCCGGGTGCTGGTGCCTGGGCTGGTGCGCCGCGTGCTGGGCGGCGGAGCCGCTTCGGCGCTGACCACGCGCACGGACCCCGACGAGCAGTAGTGCTCGAGCCCAACGCCTTTCGCGGGCGCCGCCCTCGACCGTGTCGGCGTCGAGCGCTCCGACGTGAGCTGGTTGGCCCGGATCGAGCAGGATCCGGGCTCCAGGGCTGTGCTGCTCGGCGTCGGCGCGGTCGCCGTCGAGCCGGTGGACCCGTTTCGACCGGTGCTCGTCGGTCTGGCGCGGCCCGCGTGCTGACGGGTGGCGAACCGATCCTGCTCGGGCGTCGCGCCGGGCGCCCCCTGTGGCCCCTTGACGGCGGCGAGAGCCTGCCCCAGGGCCTGGCGGCCGCCGACTCCCGGCTGCGCCTTCTCGGCCTGCGCGAAGCCCGCGAGGTGATGGGCGCCGCGGCTCGGCGCCGGTCGGGCGCTTCTCGATCCTGGCCGGGTTCGTTGAACCGGGTGAGTCCTGGAGGAGGCGGTCGCACGCGAGGTGGGGGAGGAGGCCGGAGTGCAGGTCGACCGGGTGACCTACGTCAGCTCTCAGCCCTGGCCCGGTGGCTGGCGCAGTCCTCTTCCGGACGGGGGTAGAAGCTGAGGGCACGGCTCGCAGCGCGTGCTCCACAGCTCGGGCGGCCGCCCTCCAGGGGGCCCCGCGCCCGTTCGTTCACCGCAGCCTTCAGCCGGCGTCAAGCCCGCTCAGCCGCGCGCTTGCCATGCGCACCCGCTGCCCGGCGAAGTCGACCCCTTCCCGCTCGAGTAGCCGTCGCTGACGTCCAGCCTTGGGCAACGAGCCGTCCGCGCGGACGACCCGGTGCCAGGGCACGCCGCAGCCGTGACGGCTGAGGACCAGGCCGGCAAGGCGCGGTGCACCCGGTGACACGTCACCGTAGGTGCGCACGAAGCCCGGCGGTATGGCCTGGATGCGGGCCAGCACGGCCGCCTGAGCGGGAGGGAGGGGCTGGCCCGCCACGACGCGAAGGGGATCAGCCAGCGGGCGGAGGGTAGACGGCCAGCCAGGCAAACAGGCTGGTGGTCGCCGCGTGCGTGCGCAGCAGCCCCGGGGGGGCAAGGGCGCTCGAGAGCGACTCCCCGGTCCACCCGCGCAGGTACAAGCCCTGGCCGTCGAGGGCCTGCGAGGCGGCCGCGCGAGCGTTGGACGCCGCCAGATCGTAGAGCCGCCGGTCGCCGGTCTGACCGTACTGCGCCAGCAGCCACTGCAGATAGATGGCGTCGTACTGGGGCGCGAAGCTCAGCGTGCTGCCAAAGCGCTTGAGTGACGTGTCCACCAGCGCGCGAGCCCGCGCGCAGTCCGTCTGCACGCCCGTGGCCCGGCACAGAATCTGGTGGGCGAAGATGAGCGGTCCCTCGACGTAGTCGATGGGTATCGGCGCGAGGTCGCTGCGCACGTACAGCCCGGCCCGCGGATCGAACAGGTGAACGTCACCCCAGGCCAAGAAGCGCCGGGCTTGGGCGAGGGCGAAGGCCGAGTGCGAGCGCTCATAGAGCAGGGAGGCCAGCAGGGTGGCGCTGGCCAGGGCCTCACCCGCCTTGTAGGGGTGGTGGGTGTTCCACCACAAGCCTCCGGCGCGGGGGTCCCAGCCGTCCACCGCGATGAAGCGCAGCGCCCGCTCGGCGTCGGTGAGATACCGGCCTCGCCCGGTGGCGGCAGAGGCGTTGACGAAGGCCAGACCCAGCCATCCGTTGTCGTCGAACCAGGTCTCGGTGCCGGGCGCCCGATCGCCGGGGTAGGGCGAGTAACCGGACGGATGCAGGCCCCGGTTGAGGTAATGCTCGGCTTGCGAGGCGAAGCGAGTCACCGCGCGCCGGTGCGTCGCGCTGGGCGCCGCCAGCGCGATCGCGTCCAGCGACTCGAACAGCGGGACCGATCCCCAGATGGTGGCCAGCGGGAAGCGCTGATGGTCGGCGAGGTGCTCGTCGTAGAACCCGTGGCGCCGGTCGCGCCAGTGGCTCTGGGCCTGGGCCACCCCTTGCTCGGCCAGCGCCAGGTAGCGCGCCTGCACGCTGCTCAGGGCCTGCGCGGTCGACGCGCCGGCCAGGGTCAGGACGCAGAGGACAAGCAGCCAGGCCAGCGCGAGCGCCGGACGGCGGCCGATGCCCGGCAAGCTCGAGAACATGGCCGACCAGGCTAGATGGCCCAGCGGCGTGGCCGGCTGGTTATGGACGCATGATGCCCGGGCGGCCAGAATGGGGGAGTGGAGGATCCCTTTGTCGTGCTGGGCATCAGCCCGAGCGCCGCGCCCGAGGCGGTGACGACCGCCTACCGGGCCCTGGCCAAGCGGTTGCACCCTGACGTCGCCGGGCAGGACCCGGGCGCGGCCGAGCGCATGGCCCGTGTCAACGCCGCCTATGACGCGGTGCGCGATCGCGCGCTTACGTCTGCGGACCCCGGACGCGCGCCCGGCCCAGCAGCTGCACGGGCGCCGTCCCCACCAGGGGCGTGGCTCGCGCAATCGGTGCGCAGCGCCCTGGGCGCCGAGCTGCTCGGCGCCCTGGAGCATCAGGAGGCAGTGCAGCTCAGCACCCCGGTCTCCACCTGGGCTTCACCGCGCGCGCTGCTGGCGGTGACCGACCGGCGGCTGCTGTGGCTGCATGACGACGCCGTCATGGGGCGAGTGCGCTCGTTGCGCTACCGGGACATCGCGATGGCCGAGCTGCGGCTGTCCTGGCCCCGCCGGCGGGCGGCCACGCTGCGTCTGCGCGGCCGCGATGGGCGCCGCTATGCCTTTGCCGGATTGCGCCCCGCGGTTGGACGGCGGATCGTGCGCGCCGTGCGCGCATCTCCACCGGGCTCCTAGGCTAAACGGGCCGCCCGCCCGCGCCGGCGGACCCGACGCGTCAGCCGCGGCTGACCGCAGCATGGAGGACGCGACCAGGGGGGGCACCGGCGCGCGACCGCCCAGGCGCGCGCGGTAGGACGTGGGTCGATCGTCGGGGCACGCCAGCGTCGGAGCCGTCATCAGATGCATCGCGGCCAGCCCGGCCCAGGAGCCGTAGGGAGCGAGCAGCTCGAGCACCTCGGTCTCGGAGGCAAAGCCCCGCGGGTCGCCGCCGGCCAGGAGCCGACCGGCACGCTTGAGCAGGTTGACGTCGCCGGCGGGAACCGCGTCATAGCGTCCGAGCCCGGCGAGCGACAGCATGGCCAGGGTCCAGGGTCCCACCCCGGGAACGCGGCGCAGGCGACGCAGAGTGCTCTGCTGATCGGCATCCTCGAGCACCGCCCGTCCACGGCTGATCTCGCGCGCCACGCGCACGAGCGTGAGCGCGCGCCGGTGAGCGAGGTCCATGCTCTCGAGCAGCGCCGGCGCCGTCGCGGCCACGCTCGCCGGGGTGGGCAGGTCACACAGCCCCGTGTGCGCACAGCTGCGGCCCAGGCGCCAGACGATCCGCCGCTCGATCGCGGCGGCACGGGTGAACTCGATGAGCTGCTCGCAGATCGCCCAGGCCAGCGCCTCGAAGGCCTGGGGCCGTCGCGCCACGCGCAGCCAGGGCCGTGCCCGCAGAGACCGACCGATCAGCGGATCCTTGGCGAAGCGAGCGTGGAAAGGGGCGAGATCGTCGTCGACGGAGAGCGCGAAGCGCATGCGCGTCAGCGCCTCGCGGGCGGCGACGCGGTCGGCAGCCCAGGCGCCGAGCACCACACGCTCGCGGGCGGGTTGAGCGACACGCACGAGCACCGCGTGCTCGCCGACGTGCAGCAGCCGCTCCAGCACGTCCCCGCGCCGGCGCAACACGCCATCGGATCCGTTGCGCAGGGGCAAGCGAAAGAACCACGCCGGAGTGACCTCCACGCGCTCGCGGGCAGGGGTGGGAGGAAGCAGTTCAGGGAGCAGCGAGACCACGATTCCAGACGACGGGCACCGTATCGGCGCCCGCGGGAGAAAATGCGCCTCGCGGCGTCCGCGTCGGCGCCGACCATTGCCGAAGTGCCGACGACCAGCGTTCCCGTCACCCCGCTGGACCAGCGCCTGCGCTCGTTGCGCGCGGCCGCCGGGACGCGTCTGCGCACGGCCCGGGAGCTGGCCGCGTGTCCTGCGTTGCTGATCGACGACCTGCTCGAGAGCGCGTCTGCGGTGGCCAGAGCCCAGGATGCCCAGACCCCGCTTCGTCCCGGGCCGACCGGTCCTCAGGCGTGACCTCTCGGCCGTCGCCCACCGCGAGCGCTCGGCGCGCGCCGAGGACTTCGCCTTCTGGCTGGCCCAGGACGGACGCCTGGTCGTCAGTGGCCATCCGCTGCTCGAGTGCGAGCCGGTGGATCGCGAGCTGCTGGCGGCGCGTGGCCATGCGCCGGCTCGCCGTAGCGACGCAAGGCGCTCAGGTGCCCTGCGCGTGGATCTATCTCCTGGTCAACTGCGAGGACCGCACGCCGGTGATCGCAGAGGTGAAGATTGGCCGCGACGGCGACGCGTTCCTGGCGCTGGTCCAGGCCCTGGCAGGGCTGATCCACCTCGCCACGCCGGGTCAGTATGCGCGCCTGCGTCAGCGCTACCCGGCGGCGCGCTTTCCGGCCGATGGGCGCCCGCCACCCATGGACGCCTACGTGATCTGCGTCGACCCCGACTGGCGAAGCGGACAGCGTGAGGCGCTGCTGCTGACCGCAAAGGACATCGCCGCCGCCGTGTCAGCCAGCCCGCGCACGGCCGCGCTCGTGCGCCGCGTCACCCTGCTGTCTGGAGCGCCGACCGGGCGCGGCGTGGCAGGACGCCACCCGGCTGTGAAACCAGCGTCAGGGCAATCGGGACACCCGGGCGCCGCGCTCTGAGCGCGCGGCTGCACTGGCGCGCCAGCGGTGGAGCGCGTAGGGTAGCGCTCGTGTTCAGACGGTCCATGGCCCGCACCGGGCAGCTGCTCCTGAGCGCGGCCCTGGGCGCTCTGCTCGTGGGCACAGCATCAGCCGAGGCGCAGTCGCCGCTTCCGAGCCTTCCCGTCGGCGGAAACCAGGCCCCGGTGGCGCCCTACGCCACCAACGATTTCGGCGGCTTTCGCAACGTGCTGCCGCCCGGCACCAACGGTCTGGACAATCCCGTGCAGCTCGGCGCGTTCCTGGCCACCGGCGCCCGGCCGGCCCACAACAACGACCAGCTGGGCATGTACGCCAACCTGATCAAGTTCGCTCCCGACATCAAGGCAGCCGGCCTGCCGCAGTTCTACAAGGACGCGACGTTCGGGGTGCCCCAGGGCAGCGTGGCGGGCAGCGAGAGCCCCCGCCCAGACGTGACGATCGTGCGCGACAAGCAGTTCGGGGTGCCCCACATCTACGGGAGTACGCGCCCCGGCTTGATGTACGGCATCGGCTATGCCTCCGCCGAGGATCGGCTCTTCTTCATCGACGTGCTGCGCCACGCCGGCGAGTCCGATCTGGCCTCCTTCGTCGGAGGCGCCAACGCGGCTATGGACGCCGGCCAGTGGCAGGTGGCGCCCTACTCGCCCGACGACCTGCAGCGCCAGATCGCCTTCGTGCGCGATCACCTGCCCGACGGTCAACGGATCTACGACGACGCCCAGAACTACGTCGACGGCATCAACGCCTACATCACCATGGCCAAGATCAACCAGAGCATGATGCCCGGGGAGTACGCGGCTCTGGGCATGCCCCAGGGTCCGCGCCCCTTTGTCTCCACCGACCTCGTGTCGATCGCCTCGCTGGTCGGAGGCATCTTCGGCCAGGGCGGCGGCAACGAGCTGTCCAACGCCACGCTGGATCAGGCGCTGATCAAGCGCTTCGGTGTTGAACGCAACTTGGTCCCTGGCTCACCGAGCGCGATCTCGGCGCGCAGGCCGCGGCGCCACCGCCGTCACCGGCACCGTCACCGTCGTCGCTCCCTCCGCCACGTGTCGGCGTCCCACCCCCACCGCCGTCATCTACGCCTGCGCCATCGCCGGGCTCACCGGGCGCGCCACGGCCGCGGCGCGGGCGGGGGAGGCGACCTGTCGGGTTTCAATGCCTTCCTGGACTTCGTGCGCCCCAACGACCCCGAGGCGCCCGCCACCGTGCACAGCGGGGCGAGCTTCGCCTACCGCACCCCTCCGCTGCAATCGACCGCCGGAAGCCTGGCCATGCCTGACCTCGGCACCATCCAGATGGCCAACGTCAAGGGGGCCGGCGGAAGGAGCGCCGGGGCACGCAGCGCGGGAGCAGCCAGGACCGGCGCGGGCAGCGCAGGGGGAGGCGCCGGGCCCTACTCCGGCGCCGCAAGTCAAGGGTTACTGGCCCTTCCGCGCACCGACTCGAACGCCCTGCTCGTATCCGGGGCGCATTCGGTCTCTGGGCATCCGCTGGCGGTGATGGGACCGCAGGTGGCCTACTTCGCCCCCGAGATCCTCATGGAGCAGGACATCCACGGTCCCGGCATCGACGCCGACGGAGCCGCGTTCCCGGGGGTGAACCTCTACGTCGAGCTGGGCCACGGGCGCGACTACGCCTGGACTGCCACCTCGGCGGGCCAGGACATCATCGACACCTTCGCCGTGCCGCTTTGCGACCCCAGCGGCGGCGCCCCGAGCCTGCAGTCAGACCACTACCTCTACCAGGGCCGCTGCCTGGCGATGGAGACGCTGACGCGCAGCGAGGCCTGGACGCCCAACGCAGCCGACAGCACCCCGGCGGGATCTCAGACGCTGACCGAGCAGCGCACGGCGCTCGGGCTCGTGTCCGCGCGTGCCACCGTGGGGGGCAGGCCGGTCGCCTACACGCGGCTGCGCTCCACCTACATGCACGAGCTCGACTCCGCCCAGGGCTTCCTGCAGTACAACGATCCGGCGCGCATGCGCAACCCCACCGACTTCATGAACGCCGCCTATCAGATCGGCTACACGTTCAACTGGTTCTACACCGACGACAAGCACATCGCCTACTTCAACTCGGGGCACAACCCGGTGCGCGCACGCGGCACCAATCCGTTCTTCCCAACGTCCTCGAGCTTCCCCTGGCAGGGCTTTGACCCCAGCAACTACACGTCGGCCCAGACCCCGCAGAGCGAGCATCCCCAGGCCGTCGATCAGGACTTCCTGACCAGCTGGAACAACAAGCAGGCGCCCGGCTATCAGAACCCCGACACCGGGCAGGAGTACGCCTCCATCTACCGATCGGTGCTGCTCGACCAGGGCATCCGCTCCTTCCTCGACGCCGGGCGCAAGATGAGCCTCGTCGACCTGGTCAACGTCATGGGCAACGCCGCGACTCAGGACCTGCGGGGCGTGACCGTGCTGCCCTACGCACTGCAGATCCTGGGCCAGCCCGCGGATCCGCAACTGGCTGCGGCGGTGGCCACCCTGCGCGACTGGGTGAGCTCCGGAGCCCACCGCGTGGACCGCAGCGGCCAGGGCCACTACGAGCACGCCGACGCGGTGCGGATCATGGACGCCTGGTGGCCGCTGCTGGTCAACGCTCAGTTCGGACCCACGCTCGGTCCCGACCTGCTCGCGCAGATCCAGAGCCGCTTTCCCATCAATGACCAGCCGGGCCACGGCGCGAGCGGCGAGCACCTGGGCAGCTCGTGGGACGTCGGCTTATACGGCGTGTCCCAGAAGGACCTGCGCACGCTGCTTGGGCAGAAGGTCAACCAGCCGCTCAGCCGCCCCTATTGCGGCGCCGGCAGCCTTGCCGCGTGCCGCGCGGCCCTCAGCTCCTCGCTGAGCCAGGCCCTGGCCGAAAGCGCGAACCAAGTCTATCCCGCGGATGGCGTCTGCGCCGCCGGCGATCAGGCGTGCTCGGACTCGATCCGCTTCCGTCCGCTGGGCGCCATCAGCCAGCCGCTGATCCCCTGGCAGAACCGGCCCACGTTCCAGCAGACGGTCGAGATCCCCGCGCACGGGCCCCGATGAGCGCACGGGCCCCGATGAGCGGACGACAACTGGCGACGTGAGCCGCGGGCTCCTCGTGTCGCTGGTGCTGGCCGTCGTGGCCACGATCGGTGGCGGATCGTCGGGCTCGGCGTCGCCGAGCCAGGATGCCGGTGCTCCGTTCCTCACGCAGGCGCGCGCGCTTGCGCGGGGCGACTACACCGTGGCCTGTGCCCAGTTCTCCCAGGTCGTCCTGCTTCGCGACAGCAGGGTTCGCAGCCTCGCAGGGGCGCAGCGAGTCTGCGTCAGGCAGCTACGATCTCAGCTCAGGCTCGACCAGGTGCAGCGGCGACGCCTTGCCAGCACCCAAATCGTCGGGGTCCGCCTCAACAACCGCCGCGCGCGCGTGACGGTTCAGACCACTCTCTATGGCCTTCGGCCCCGCGCGACCGGCACTGCGGTCTCAGAAGACGGCCGCTGGAAGATCCTCGAGCCGCCGTCGCGTCCTCACGTCGGCAGATCGCTCCTGGAGACGATTCCAGCCGACAGCATGTTTCCGACCCTCCGGATCGGTGACACCATCCTCGTTGACCAGGACACCTACCGGCACGCCGCGCCAGCGATCGGCGACATCGTCGTCTTTCATCCGCCCGTGAGGGCCGTCACCGGGGCAGGATGCGCGACGCGACGCCCGACCGGCCAGGGGTGCGCCACGGCGGGTCGACGGGAATCCAAGGCGTTGTTCGTCAAGCGGATCGTCGCCGGCCCAGGGGACCGCATCTCGATGCGCCACGGCCATGTGATCCGCAACGGCACGCCCGCTTCGGAGAACTTCATCCAGCCTTGCGATGCCCAAGCCATGGGATGCGATCTCCCGCGGACGCTCACCGTCACCGCCGGGCGCTACTACGTCCTGGGCGACAACCGCGGCGCGTCTTACGACAGCCGCTTCTGGGGGCCGGTAGCGGTGACATCGATCATCGGTCGCGCCCGGCGGGTCGGCCCGTAGGCCAGGACCGCGCGACCTGATCAGGCGAGGCGGGTCAGACGGTGGTGGCGGCGTGCGTCGCCGCGGGCTCCGACGGTGCCACCGGTCGGTGCACGGGCTCCCGCGCCAGCATCGACGGCCACCACAGGCGCGGGCCGAGCTCGAAGGTCAGCGCTGGTACGAGGATCGAGCGGACCAGAAAGGTATCCAGGAGCACGCCGACGGCGATGGTGAAGCCCAGCTCGGTGAGAAACACCAGGGGCAGTACGCCAAGGATCGAGAACGTGCCGGCCAGGACCACTCCGGCCGACGTTTTCACCGCCCCGGTGACCGCCAGCCCGCGCAGCATGCCGCGGTTGGTGCCCGCGCGCACGGCCTCTTCGCGCACCCTAGCCATGAGAAAGATGTTGTAGTCGACCCCCAGGGCCACGAGGAAGATGAACACCAGCAGCGGATAGGTGGCATCGAAGCCCGGGAACCCGAAGACCTGAGTGCTCACCACGCTTCCGATCCCCAGCGCGGCCGCGAAGGACAGGATCACCGTGGCGATCAGCATCAGCGGAGCAAGCACGGCCCGCAGCAGCACGGCCAGGATCAGGAAGATGACCAACAGGACGATGGGCACGATGACCTGGTTGTCGCGGACCGCGGAGACGTTGAAGTCACGCTGCTGGGCCGTGGGACCCCCGATCAGGGTCTGCGGACCGCCGGCCCGCTTGGCCACATCACGCAACGCCGGGATCCGGTCGAAGGCCCGCTGGGAGTAGGGGTCGGCGGTCAGGGTGAGATCGAACCGCGCACCGGCCGGCCCGCGCTCGACCGCCCCCAATGCAGACACGCTCGGCGACGCGCGCAGCGCCCGCCGCACCGCCACCAGGCGCGCGGGGACGCCGACGATGACGTTGGTGGGAGCGTTGGCTCCGGCTGGGAACCCCTGAGAGAGCAGCTTCTGGCCGGCGACCGAGTCCACCGACCCGCGAAAGCCGTTGCCGCTGGTCAGACGGCTGTTCAGCTGCGTGAGACCCACGGCCATGACGAGCAGGACCGCGACCGCCCCGATCCACACCGGTCGGGGGCGGCGCGCAACCCGTTCTCCCACGCGCCGCCAGACGCCGTGGGTCTCGTCGGTGCCCGCCTGTCCCACGCGAGGTACGAACGGCCAGAACGCCCGACGGCCCGCGATGGTCAGCAGCGCGGGCAGCAGGGTGAGCATGCTCAGCATCGCCAGGCCCACGCCCATAGCGCCGATCGGTCCCAGCCCCGAGGTGCCGTTGACCTGCGCAAGCACGAGCACCAGCAGGGCGATCATCACGGTCAGCGCCGAGGCGAACACCGCCGGTCCGGCACGCCGCATGGCCAGGGCCATCGCCTCGTGCTTGTCCTGGTGACGGCGAAGCTCCTCGCGGTAGCGAGCCACGAGCAGGAGCGCATAGTCGGTGCCGGCGCCGAACACCAGCACAGGCAGGATCCCGCCCGACTGCCCGTTCACCGTCACGCCCAGCTGCTCCAGGCCGTAACCGAGTCCGCGCGCGGTCACCTCGGCGAAAAGACGGGGCTGCGGTAGATGATGATCAGCAGCACGAACACCAGCAGACCGCTGGCCAGCAGCAGGGTGCCGTTGATGCCCTGAAAAACTCTGATGGCGTCGCGCGAGAAGCCGGCCGGACCGGTGACCTTCGCCTGCAGGCCGGCGGGCAGGCCCTGGGAGGCGCGGGCTCGCATGTCGTCGACGGCGATGACCAGCTGGTCGCTCTGGCCGTGGGGCGTGAGCGGCGCGACCAGCAGAGCCGTGTGACGGTCTGCCGAGACGATCGGGCCGGCAAAGGAGCCGGTGATGGGGGGCGGCTTTGCGTTCAGGAGCGCGCGATCACCGTTGATCTTGGCCAGATCCGGCGCGCTGAGGCGCGTGGTGGCGCGGTAGACGATGACCGCCGGGGCGTTGTCGCCGGAGCGAAACCTCTTGGTCTCATTCAGCGCCCTGACGGACTCTGCGCTTCCCGGAAGGAAGCTCGACTGCTCGTTCTTCTGGCCCTTGTCGAACTTGCTCGAGAGCGGGCCGGCCACGGCGCCGATGGCCAGCCAGAGGATCAGCACCAGCCACTTGAAGCGACGGCCCGTCGCCAGAGTCAGGAGACCCGCGACGCGGCCCGTTCGCTGGTCGGGGGACGGCGCGGTCCTGTCGTCGGTCGGAGAGGCCATCGGCGCGTACAAGATTGCAGACCGATCGGTTCGGGAATCGCGCCGTGGCCACCCTCCCCTTCACGTGCTACGAATAGCATTTGAGGACGGTGGGCGTTCGTGAACTGCGACAGCGTGCGAGTGAGCTGCTGCGCCAGGTTCAGCGCGGGGAGACCATCGAGATCACCGACCGGGGCCGCCCGGTGGCGCTCCTGGGGCCTTTGCCGGAGGGCAGCCAGCTAGAGCGCCTGCGCGACACCGGGCAGGTGCGGTCGGCAGAGGGCGACCCCGACGACCTTCCCGAGCCCCTTGAGCTCGAGGCTGGACAGGAGTGGCCGTCGGTGGCCTTGGCTCGTCTGCGGCGAGATGAGCGCTGAACGAGCGACCTACCTCGACTCCTCGGCCATCGTGAAGCTGGCGGTGGCCGAGGCGGAGTCCGCGGCGCTGCGCGTGTACCTGCGCGGGCGGCGACCGCTCGTCTCCAGCGCCTTGGCACGGACCGAGGTGGGAAGGGCGCTCTGGCCGTACGGCGTCGACGCCGCCCGTCGAGGCGCTGAAGTCCTTGCCCGAGTCGACCTGGTACGGATGGGCGACCGTCTGCTCGAGACCGCCGCCCGGCTCCCGCCGGCCGAGCTGCGGTCTTTGGACGCTATTCACCTGGCGACCGTCCAACAGCTTGAAGACAGCCTTGCCCAGGTGGTCACCTACGACGAGAGGATGTCCGCGGCGGCCCAGGCCATGGGCTGGACTGTGGTGGCTCCGTGATGATCGCCGTGCCAGTCCATGACGCCGCGCCGGACGCTCCGAGACTGAGGTACGCCTGTCGCTTAGATCGCCACGAAACCGAGCTGCGTGGCGACGGCGCTCTGTGCCTGATCGCGAGATGCGAAGGCCTGTTCTTCACCGGGCTGGGCGAGTGCGGGCCCAGTGATCGCCGCGACGGCCAGATGCCAGGCGTCCATGGCGCGCAGAGCGTGCTCACGCACGAGCGCGAGCGACAGTTCCTCGACTTGCTCCTGTGGAGCGCTCAAGACGATGACCGGCCCGGAGAGATCCGCGTCAAGCAGCGTCAGCAGGCCGCGCTCGTCGGCACGCCCAGAGCGTGCGGCCCGCACGAGTGCCCCCGAAACCTCAACTCTGGTCCACGTTCCAGTGACCGTCGCAATCTGCGGATCTGCAAGCAGCGCCAGCGCGTACTCGTGGCCGTCCTCGTCGGCGAGGTATGCGCGAGCGAGGACCGAGGAGTCCAGGTATGCGATCACGGCCGGTCGCGCTCTAGGGCGAGCAGCTGGTCGACTTGGGCACCCAAGCCACGGGTCGATTCGATTATCCGTCGCCGGCGACCAACGCTGACCGGTTGCGACTTCACGGTCCGTAGGGTGCCGGCGGCGGCCGCGGCTGCGCGTAGCTGCACGCGTCGGTCGCCCTGATCAGCTTCCGCAGCCACGTCGAGGATCTCGGTCGCGACCGCGTTGAGGCTGCGTCCTTCCCGCACGGCACGCGCCGTGAGTCGACGGTGCATCTCTTCGGGAACTCGGAGCAACAGCTGCTTCATGGCCGGATGCTATCACTGCAGCATGCTGATAGCAGGGCCCATCGTACGACGCCCTGGCGATGTGGCCGCTCACCGTCAGGTTCGGCGGGAGGCGTCGGGCTGCTCGTGACTGATCACCGGCCGAAAGCACACGCCGACGAGAGCTCACTGACGCACGACGGGGGAGCACGGCGCCGCGTCTCAGGGGTTGGGCGGGTCCTGAAACCCTCAGTCGTCGTTCTGAGCATCTCGAGCAGGCGGTCGCTGCTCCGTTACTGGGCCACCACCCACCGACGTGCTGTTCGGCGTTGACGACATGCTGCTCATCGTCGAGGCCGAGCGGGAAAGCTCCGACGGCGTGAGACGCCGAACGACGCGTCGGAAGAACACGAGTCCCTTCTTCGACGCTCGATAACAGTGGTTATGTCAAGTAGGAGGTGGGAAGGCGGCATGTGGCGGACTCGGTGATGGATCCACGCGGTCGCGCAGGGCCGTCGCGGCCCCTCAGCCCGCCTTCTCGAAGACCATGCGGTGGTGCTCGAGCAGCTCGCGCTCGAAGCAGACGCTGTTGGCGCTCACACCCGATGTGAAGGCGAGCCGAAAGTCGGCGCTCGTGAGCCAGCGTGGCAGCAGCGCCAGCTTGAGCAGAGACTTGGGTAGGCTCGGCGCCGCGAAGCGCTCGCGCCACTGCCTGATCGTCTCGATGTAGTCCAGGCGTCCACTCGTGCTCGATATGAGACGGAAGTGTGGCTTGGCCGTGCGAATCACCTGCTCCTGACCGAACGGAAGCCAGGAACCGGGGAACTGGCGCCCCATCAGCGCCAGGTTCCACTCGTCGGAGTCGCGCTCGGCATTGATGTCGATCCGGTCCTCGGAGGGCATGTTCGGGCCGAACACCATGGTCTGCAGGTAGAACCTTCCCCCGCCGGGCAGTACGCCGGCCATACGCCCGAAGAAGTCCTGGTAGATGTTCTCCTGCCTGCCGGAACGGTATTCCTCCGGCGAGCACAGATGCTCAAAGGCTCCCAGGCTGGCCGCGGCGTCGAAGCTTCCAAAGTCAGCGCGGGAGACCTCGCGCATGTCCTGGAGTCGCACGTCGAGCCCGTGACGGCGGCAGGCGGCCGCCTGCGCGCGCGACAGCGTGACTCCCACGCCGGCGGCGCCGCGGCTGCGCACGAAGTCAAGCAGCGGCCCCCACCCGCAACCCAGGTCGAGCACCCGCCGGCCTGGCTCGATCCCGATCTGCTCGGCGACGTACAGGTGCTTGCGTCGTTGTGCCTCCTCGAGGGTCAACGAGAAGTCCCCGTCATACTTGGCGCCGCTGAAGTCGCCCAGCTCGCCCAGGCTGAGCCTGAACATCCGATCGATGATCGAATAGGTGAAGTCGATGTCTTCGCGATCGGCCATTTCATCGACCCCCAAGCGCTCCAGACGCGCTGCTGGACATCCGCCGACGCGTTCACTGGGCACGCGAATCCTATGCAAGCAGGGTCCGGGGCGGCCTCTGCCGCGACCCCATACCGACCCCGCTACCGATCGAGCAGCTCATCCCCCACGCAAGGAGCGAAAGGCAGCGAAAGGTTCGCGAGAGCCGTTTCGCAGCGGCCCACCGCGGGAAGCGAGCCCGGCGACCCGCCCGTCGAGGCGGCCCAGCCCAGCTTTGGAAAGGTGAGAGCCACATGGACCTGAACGGCGCCACCTGCCTGGTGACCGGCGCGAATTGCGGTATCGGGCTGGCCATCGCCCAGCGCTTGGCCCAGGAGCCGGTGCGCCTGCTCGTCGGCGTGCGCGACCTGACACCGACATGCTCGCGGTGGCTCGCGAGGAGCTGGCCGACCACATGGACACGTCGAGCTTCACTCAGTACAGCTCCCAGGAGTGGGCCGAGAAGGTCGTGGAGGCGATCAGCTCCGACAAGCAGGTCGTCGGACCAGGCGGCAGGGCCCCTGGGCAAGCTGGCCACCCGCGGACCGCGCTGGCTGGTGGACGCGGTGACGGCGAGCGCCTTCGAGCGCACCTAGAGACGCCGGGCGCACGGGGACGCAGGGCGGCGCCGAGCAGCGCCCGCCCGACACTCCGGACCGCCCGCTACCCGTGCCCGAGCACCACATGGGGCACGTAGGGCTCCTCGAGGCGTTCGATGTCCTTGTCTGACAGGGTCAGCTCAGCGGCGGCGAGGGCGTCGTGCACGTGCTCGACCTTCGTCGCCCCGACGATGGGCGCGGTCACGCCAGGCTTGTGCATGAGCCAGGCCAGCGCGGTCTGTGCGGCAGGCACCCCACGCTCGGCGGCGAGGTCGGCGTTGCGTTCGACCACGTCGAAGTCGGCGTCCTGGCGATAGAGCTGGTCGGTGAAGGAGTCGCTCCCGGCGCGAGCGGTGCGCCTCTCCCCGGCGCGGGTGCGATTGCCGGCCAGCACGCCTCGCGCCAGCGGACTCCACGGGATAACGCCAACGCCCTGGTCGCGGCACAGGGGGAGCACCTCGCGCTCCTCCTCGCGGTAGATCAGGTTGAGATGGTTCTGCATGGAGACGAAAGGCGTCCAGCCGTGGCGCTCGGCCGCGCGCTGGGCCTTGGCGAACTGCCAGGCGTACATGCTGGAGGCCCCGATGTAGCGGGCCTTGCCGGCGCGCACGACGTCGTGGAGCGCCTCCATCGTCTCCTCGATCGGCGTGCTCGCGTCCCAGCGGTGGATCTGGTACAGGTCGACGTATTCCATGCCCAGGCGATGGAGCGATGCGTCGATGGCCGACAGGATGTGCTTGCGCGACAGGCCGCGGCCGTTCTCACCCGGCTCCGTGGGCATGAACACCTTCGTGGCCACCACCATCTCCTCGCGGCTGAGCAGCCGCGGCAGGATGCGCCCGGTGGCCACCTCGCTGGCTCCTGACGAGTAGGCGTCGGCGGTGTCGAAAAAGGTTATCCCGCCCTCCACCGCGGCCCGGACGATCGGCTCGGCCGCCTGCTCGTCGAGCACCCAGTCGCGGTCGCTGTCGTTTCCGAAGCTCATCATGCCCAGGCAGACGCGCGAGACACGCAGGCCGGTGCGGCCCAGGTTGACGTGATCCATGAGGCTCCTCTGGTCGGTTTGCCCGGCGGTGGTGAACGGGCGACGCCGTGCGCTTGCCCATCGCTTGCACGCTAGCGCCCGGTCGGCCGCGCGCGAGCGCTAGCCTGTGTGGTCCGGCGGATCGCCTACTCAGCCAGGGCGCCTCGCGCGTCCAGCCGGGCCACGCACCGGACGCACGGTGGCCCGTCCCGGTGGTTGGGAGTGTCACGCCGCCCAGGCATAGACACGCAGTCCTGGGATGTAAGTAGTAAGCGGCGATCTATGTCCGGGCGGTTCGGGCGGCTCCCTCAAGGAGCCGTCCGACCGCAGCCATGCGCCGCGCTGGACGCGCCGGCCGGGCATACTTGGCGCGATGGCCGCCTGCCCCCGAGCGCGTCGGGCCGTGTCCGGCCGGGCGTGGCTCGGCTCGCTCACGCTGCTGCTGATGATGGGCTGCGGCGCGAGCTCACCAGCCACGACGCGCGTTGCTGCCCCGCCCACTGCCCCGGCGCTGGTCGCTCCCAGCGCCCTTCCCTCGGCGGCCGCGCGCGCCGCAGCAGCGCGCGCCGCAGCAGCGCGCGCACGGCGCGCCCGCCGAGCACGCTCGCGCTCCGCGGCCGCCCGCGTGTACACCGCCCCGCCAGGAGCGGTGGCACCGGCACATCCGGTGCCGGCTGCCTTTCGCATCGCGGCCGGGGCGCCGTCCGACGCCGAGGTGCGCAGCGAGCTGCGCCAGATGTACCACGTCCAGCACGCGGCCCTCAGCGCGGCGGCCGCCGATCTCACGGGGCTGTTGCCCTGGACTCAGGAGCTCAAGACCGCCCGCGTCAGTGTCGCCTCGGTGTTTCGCGACTACGGCCTCGGCCTCGCCTGCGGAGGCGTGCTCGGGCGCCAGCAGATCGGCGTGGCTCACAAGACGGCGCCGTGCGGAACGATCATCGCCTTCTCCTACGCCGGTCGCACGCTGGAGGTTCCGGTGATCGATCGCGGCCCGTACATAGCCGGGCGCGAATGGGATCTCACCGGAGCCACCGCCCGGGCCCTCGGCTTCCCCGGGTTGGGGCAGATCTCGTGGTCGGTGGTGTCTGAGCCGCGCCCAGGCGCGACGCACTAGACCGGCCGCGCGAGGACAATGGTCGGCCCAGACCCGAGGAGGCCCGTGTCCCATAGCTCCCGCGAGATCCAGCTTGTCGCCCGTCCTCAGGGCGAGCCCAGCCTGAGCGACTTCTCCCTCGTCGACGTGGAGGTGCCCGAGCCCGGGCCCGACGAAGTACTGGTGCGCAACCGGTGGGTTTCGGTCGATCCCTACATGCGCGGGCGGATGAACGACGTACGCTCCTACGTCCCGCCCTTCAGCCTGGACGCCCCGCTGGAGGGCGGCGCGGTCGGGGAGGTGATCGAGTCTCACACCGACGCGCTGCCCGTCGGTGCCCTGGTCCTGCATAGCCTCGGGTGGCGCGAGCTGGCCACGGTGTCAGCCGACGCGGTGCGCGTGCTCGACGTTGAGCAGGCACCCCCCGAGGCGTATCTCGGAGTGCTGGGAATGCCGGGACTCACCGCCTGGGTGGGCCTGCTGACGATCGCCGAGCTGCGCGACGGCGACACCGTCTTCGTTTCGGGTGCCGCGGGAGCGGTGGGCAGTCTCGTCGGCCAGATCGCTCACCTGCGTGGCCACCAGGTGATCGGCAGCGCAGGCTCGAGCGAGAAGGTGGCCTTCCTGCGGGAGCAGCTCGGGTTCGACGCAAGCTTCAATTATCACGACGGGGATGTGGCAACTCTGCTGGGCACTGCGGCCCCGAAGGGCATCGACGTCTACTTCGACAACGTCGGAGGTGACCACCTGGAGGCTGCGCTGGGGGCGCTGCGCCCGCACGGGCGCGTGGCGCTGTGCGGGGCCATCTCCCAGTACAACGCGACCGAGCCGCCGCCCGGCCCCCGCAACCTGGCTCAGGTCATCGGCAAGCGCCTGACCCTACGGGGGTTCATCGTCAGCGATCACGCCGATCAGATGGGTGCCTTCGTGTCCGAGGTCGGCGGCTGGCTGCGCGACGGGCGCCTTCACCACCGCCAGACCGTGGTTGACGGTCTGGAGAACGCGCCGGCAGCGTTCATTGGGCTGCTCCAGGGCCAGAACACGGGGAAGATGGTCGTGCGCCTGGCCTGACGCCCACGCTCGCCTTGGCCTAGACGACGCGCAGCTCCTCACCGGCGCAGCGCACGATGTCCCCGCGCAGCAGTTGGCGTCCGCGGCGGCTCTCGGACTCGCCGTTCACGCGCACCTCACCGCGCCCGAGCAGCGCCTTGGCCTCGGCTCCCGAAGCCGCCAGCCCAACCAGCTTGAGCAGCTGACCCAGGCGGATCATCTGTCCTGAGATCGTCACCTCGCGCATGCCCATCACGCTAGCGCCGCCGACGATCCTCAGGCCACCGCGCATCGACGTGAACCAAACAGGACAGCCGTCCGTTAACACATGTGCGCGGCCGGGAAGGCTGACGAGCCCAGCGCCCGTTTGCGTCGCCCGCGAGCACCGGGGCCACGCCCAAGCCGAGGATTAGGAGATCGCATGACCGATGACAAGCATGTGGACGAGGCCAAGGGCCGCGTCAAGGAGGCGGCCGGCAGCCTGTCCGGCGACGACAAGCTGAAGAACGAGGGCACGGGCGATCGCGCCAGCGCGTCGGTGAAGGACGGCGTGGACAAGGCAGCCGACAAGGTCAAGGACGTGCTCGACCGCTAGACGAGCTTTCAGAAGGTCGGGTGGTCCGCCGCGGACGGCGGACCACCTTTGAGCCCAAGCGGCTCAGCGGGCTCGAGCGTGGTGGCGGTGCGCCTCAGGCGCCGTAGCTCGAAGTCCGCGATCAGATCACGAGCCCGTAGCTGCGCCCCAGCGGGGGCAAGCCCCAGCGAAGCGGCCATCCAGCCCACCACCGTGGCCACCGACTCGCCCCGAGCCAAGCGCTGATCGAGGGTGACCGAGCCGTGGCGCTTGGCCAGACGGCGCCCGTCGGCGCCCAGCACGAGGGGCACGTGGGCATGGGCAGGAGCCGCACAGCGCAGCAGCTCATAGAGCAACAGCTGGCGCGGCGTGCTGCCCAGCAGGTCGTCGCCGCGCACCACCTCCCCCACACCCTGCTCTGCGTCATCGACGACGACCGCCAGGTTGTAGGCCGGCGTGTCGTCGGCGCGCCAGAGCACGAAGTCGTCGACCATGCTCTCCACCGACCCGTGCAGGCGGTCGACGAAGCCGACGCGGCGCGCGCCGGCATCCAGGCGCAGGGCCACCGGTCGGCCGCTGCGCGCGCGCTCCGCTCTGGCCCGCCGGCTCAGCCTGCGACACGTCCCCGGGTATGCGCCTTCGGGTAGGTCGCCGTGGGGGGCCGACGCCGCCTGGCGGACCTCGGCGCGCGTGCACCAGCACGGGTACACGCGGCCCGCGCCCTGCAGGGTGCCCACCGCCGCGCGGTAGGCCTCGCGCCGGCCTGACTGACGCAGCGGATGCCCCTCCCAGTCCACGCCGACACGCGACAGGTCACGAAGCTGCCCGGCCTCGTGGCCGGGCTTTGACCTGGCCGGGTCGAGATTCTCCATGCGCACCACGAAGCGTCCCCCGCCCGCGCGCGCACACAGCCAGGCCACCAGCGCGGTACGCAGGTTGCCCAGGTGCAGCGGTCCGGAGGGGCTGGGGGCAAAGCGCCCGTCGGCATTCACCTGAAGGCCCATCGATCCGGTCCCACCGGGTGCAGAATGACAAGACGCGTGTGCCGTCTGCGCCTGGGCTATCTGAGTGCGGGTATACGACGGAAGAGGATGGCCGGAGAGCCCCATCACGGACCCCCCCGCAGGCCCGGCGCGCCGCCGCGACGCTTCTCGCGCCTGGAGCGCGACCGCGGCGAGCAGGCCGAACGCGAGCGTGCTTCGCGCGGACGCGGCCACGAGGAGCACCCTTCGGACCCCGCCCGTGCCGGCTCGTCGGCCTGGACCGCCCGAGCGGCGAACGTGAGCCGACCGGTCTCCTCGGGCTCTGGTGAAGAGGGTACCGAGTCGCGCCAGCGCCACCCTGGGCTAGGCCTGGCGCTGCTTCGCTACGCCCTGCCGGGCGTGGTGGTGCTCGCCGGGGTCATCGCCATGTCCTTCGGAACTACCAACGCCGTCGAGGGAGGAGCGGGCCTGGTCAGTGCGGGACTGGCCATCTGGTTCTTGAACTGGCTGTTCCGCGTCGGCGCTCGGGGCGACGAGGAACGCGATGTTGAGGACCGCGCGCGCGACTACTTCGATCGTCACGGGCGCTGGCCCGAGGGTCGCTGAGGGCTTGGGCACAAACCGTGCAAGCAGCGGCCGGCGGGTAGTAGCATCAGCGAGTCATGGAGCTGTGGACGCTGATCGTGATCGTCGGGCTGCTCAAGCTTCCGATGATCGGACTGCTGCTGTGGATGCCCTTTCGCGCTGACGACGCGGTGGCCGCTGTCGCGGACTCGCCTCCGGACGACGGGGGCAGCCGAACGCTTCCCCAGCCTCCCCGCGGGCGTCACCCGCGTGAGCCGCTACCGCGCAATCCGCGGCGAGGGCCCCACGGCGGTGCTCGCGCCCCTGCGCCTCAGCGCGTGCGCACGAGCACCGGTGGCGGGAGCACCACGCCCACCACGCGTTAGCGGACGCCCGTAGGAGCCGGGCCGCAGGCCATCAGAGACGCTGGCGACCCCGGGCCTCCTGCAGCACGCGTCGTCCGAAGCCGGCAGCGACGAACACCACGACTCCCCCGACTATGGCCACGGCCAGGGTCTTGACCACGATGGCCAAGACCACGAAGGCGATGCCGCCGAGAACGATGGCCAGGACGAGTTCGATCATGACGAGGTGGGCCGCGGAGCAGCCTGCCACTCCGGTTGTTCCCCTCCGGCGCCGTCCGCAAACCGGCGGCGCGGCGATCAGAGCCGGTCGAGCCTCGGCTGCCGGGCGCCCGTTTGCTGCTGCGGGCGCGCACCGCGCGGGCTGCTGACCGCCCCGCTTTGCGGCGTTCCCGGCCGACCCCGGGGGACCAGCCGGCCAGCCCGTAGAATGGCCCGGCGATGCCTCCCAAGCAGCGCCAGGTACGCATGGAGCAGCGGGGCGCCACCGAGGCGATTCAGCGCCTGGAGCAGCGATCCGACGAAGAGCTCGAGGCCGAGACGAAGTACAAGTCGGCCGCCATGGCGATCCTCGGCGCCCGCGCGGCCGAGCGCTTCGACGCCGAGAAGGCGCGCGCCTACTTTCAACGGGCCATCGCAGCGGCGCGACCACAGGAGCGCATGCAGATCCGGCGCATGGCCGACGCCTCGCTGGCCCTGGCCGAACGACGCGCCGGAGATCTGAAGAACGCAGTGGAGCGTCTGGGCCAAAAGCCGCCGACGGGACGTCAGATGTTCGCCCTGCAGGCTGCAGGACTGCTGCTGCCCCCCGCGGGCGCCGGCACCGCCGCCCGGGTGCGGGGCGTCGTTCTCATCGTGCTGCTGATCATCGCCCTGCTCGCCCTGGGTCTTGGCCTGGTGGAGCTCATCTCGCTGCCGTTCGGCGGCCTGGGGCTCGCTCCCGGCATCCTGCTCGGCCTGTTCCTGGTCATCGCCGTGGTGGCCGTACTGGGTGTCTACGGACGCCGCCGGCGCGACAAGGCACTGGCCGCCGCGCGCGCACCCAAGCCAGGGCCCGCGGCCCCTCCCCCGCCGTCGAGCGGCCGGCGCTTTCGCCGCAGCTGATCCGGAGCGGCGCTCGCAGCGGGGTTTGGCCGCGAGCGCGCGCGGGCAATCAGCGCGCCCTGACGATCCCGCTCACCTGCGTGGCACAGGGCCGCTGGGACGACGGTAGTGCGCTGAAGCGCGTCTGCACGCGGTAGGTCACCCGCGCGGCTCGCCCGGAGCCCGTGAAGCGACCGCCGATCGCCACGGCGACTGTGCCGTCGACCTTGCCGTGCGGCCCACGGGCGGGACTTGAGAATGTGAATCGGAAGGAGCCGTCAGGCCGGACATCGAGGAAGTTCGCCTTGATGGCCGAGGTCCCCGCGCCGCAGTAGTAGAAGAAAGTCCCCCTGAAGTTCACCACGCGTCGTCCGTCGGGTGAGACTCCGAACGAGATCCGCGCCCGCGGACGAAAGCCTTGGTTGGCAAAGCGGCCGCTCGCCGTGTTGTTGAACGCCTGCGTGCCCGTGCCGCTGTAGTGGCCGCCGCGCTTGGGTGTGGCGGCACCGGCGAGCGCGGCGCCGGCCATGGCCAACCCCAAGACCACGAGCGCGGCCACTCGCATTGCGTACCTGCGCGCGTATGTCATCCCGGAGCTCCTCCCGTGGGGAATGCGGCTATGACCGCCCCGCGGAGCGGCAACGGTGAGCCTATCCCCGCTCGCGCCCAGGGCGCAAGAGGGCCGTCCGGTGGCTCAGCGCACGCTCAGCGTGGCCTTGGTGATGACCACCGGGCTGGTCGGCATGCCGTCCTGAGGGGGGTTGGTGGGAATCTGGGCGATCGCACTGACCGCGGCCTGACCGCCGGTGACCCGACCCAGCAGCGCGTACTGGGGCGGCAGCGAGGACTGCGTGCCGGTGACGATGAAGAACTGGCTGCCCGAGGTACCGTCGGGATCGGAGCCCGTCTTGGCCATGGCCACCGTGCCCGGCGTGTAGCTGATGTGAGCCGGCGGCTTTTCGACCACCTGATAGCCCGGCCCTCCCGAGCCGTCTCCGTTGGGGTCCCCGCCCTGGATGACAAACCCAGCCGCCACGCGGTGAAAGGTGAGCCCGTCATAGAAGCCCCGGCCGACCAGATAGGCGAACGAGGCCGCGGTGCGGGGTGCCCGCTGGACGTCGAGGGCGAGGTCGATCTCCCCGCAGTTGGTCTGCATGCGCACGGTATAGGTCTTCCTGGGGTCGAGCTTGCTCGTCGGCTTGGACAGGTGCTGAGCGCCCTTGGGCGCTGGTGCCTTCACCGCCGTGCAGCCCGCCGGTGCCGTCGTGGCGGGCGTAGTCGTAGGCGATGAGGCGCCCGGCGCGCTCGCACCCTTCTCGTTGCCCACCGTGATCGTCGAGCCTCCGGATGAGCTCGATCCGCACCCGGCCACCAGGCCGGCGCCGAGCAGGGCCAAGAGGGCGCGCGGACAATGGGGGCGTCGCATGGCTGACAGGATAATGATGCGGCGATGAGCCTATCTGCCCTCTTCTCCTCCTATGAGCACGTGCTGCTCGACCTCGACGGCTGCGTGTGGGTCGGTGAACGTGCCACCGCCGGGGCGCCCGAGGCCGTGCTGGCGCTGCGGCGCGCGGGCAAGCGGGTCGCCTTCATCACCAACGACCCACGCCACTCCACCGAGGAGCTCGTGAGTCGCCTGTGGGCGCTCGGCTTTCAAGCCTCGGTCGAGGAGGTGGTCACGGTGGGCGGGGCGCTGGCGCACCTGCTCGCCGAGCGCTTCGGCGGCGAGCCCGCCGTGGTCATCGGCTCCCCCGCGATCCACCGTCACGTCACCGAAGCAGGGCTGCGCATCGTCAACGGCACCGACATGGTAGGGCGGGCAAGCGTCGTGGTGGTCGCCGGGCACGAGGACTTCGCCTTCGGCGAGTTGCGCGAGGCCACCCGCGCGGTGCGCGCCGGGGCGACCCTGGTGGGAGCGGCACGCGACGCCATCTACCCCATGCCCGATGGTCCCTGGCCGGGGAGCGGCTCCATCCTGGCCGCGGTGGAGGTCGCCGGTGGCACCACCGCGGACACGGTGGTGGGCAAGCCCGAGCCGGCCCTCTTTCGTACGGCGCTGCATCGCCTGGGGCCGGGAAGGGCCCTGATGGTGGGCGACCGCCTGGACGCCGACGTGGCGGGGGCCCATGCGGCCGGGCTCGACGCCGCCCTGGTCCTGAGCGGCGTCACCGACCGCGCCATGGCCGACGCCGCGCCTGAGCCCCGTCCGGTGGCCGTGGCCGACAGCCTGGCCGCGCTCGTCCACGGCCCCTGACGCCGATGCGACGACGCACCCATCACAAGCATTCCTCGCACAAGGGCTACCGTCGCTTGCTCGACCGCCTCGCGGCTCATGAGCGCGTGCACCGGGTGGCCACCGGCCGGGTCAAGCCCCGCATGGGCACGGGGCGCCCCGTCGCCCAGATCTCCAAGGTGCGCCGGGTCGAGAGCGGCCTGTCGATCACCATCAACACCGAAGGCGCGGTCATCGACGCCTACGTGGTCACCGACCGCCCCGAGGAGGTGGCGGAGTTCATGCGCGAGCAGGGCTGGGCGCGCTGAGCGTGCACCGCACGGGGGCCAATACGCTAGGACCGATGGCCCGCCGCGTCTGCCTGATCGTCAACCCCGCCGCCGGCGGCGGGCGTGCCGCACGCGCCCGGCCCGGGGTCGAGCGGGCCCTGGACGGACTGGGAGTGCGCGTACGAACCGTGGCCACACGCGACATCGACCACGCGCGCGAGCTCGCCGCGCAGGCGGCTGGAGCCGATGAGATAGTCGTCACCCTCAGCGGCGACGGACTCATCGGCGCCGTCGCCGGCGCCCTGCGCGCTCACCCGGGCGCGGTGCTCGGCGTGTTGCCCGGTGGTCGCGGCAACGACCTGGTGCGCGTGCTGGGCATCTCGCCGGACCCGCTGCAGGCCTGTGAGGTCATCGCCCACGGCGTTGAGCACGCCCTGGACCTCGGCGAGGCGGACGGACGACCCTTTATCGGAATTGCCAGCGTCGGCTTTGACAGCGAAGCCAACCGCATCGCCAACGGCGCTCCGTCCCGGTTGGGGAATCTGGTGTACGCCTACGGGGCCCTGCGCGCCCTGCTGCACTGGCGTGCGGCGAGCTTCGAGGTGGAGCTGGATCCTCCGGGGCCCACGCACAGGTTCAGGGGCTACACCATCGCCGCGGCGAACTCGCGCGCCTACGGGGGCGGCATGCACCTGGCGCCCGCTGCCCTCCTGGACGACGGACTGCTCGACGTGGTGGCCATCGAGCACGTGGGGCGACTGCGCTTCCTGGCCAGCCTCCCGAGGGTCTTTCGCGGAACGCACGTACAGCTTCCCACGGTCAGGGTGCTGCACGCCGCCGAGGTGCGCATCGCCGCCGATCGGCCGTTCACGATGTTCGCCGACGGCGATCCCATCGCCGAGCTTCCCGTGCGGGTGCGCGCCATCCCCGCGGCCGTGCGCGTGCTCGTGCCCGCGGCGTTCGCGGCCGGGTCCGCGGCCGCGCGGTCCTCAGACTGGGACGCAGCCCGATCGGCCAGCGCGGCCCCTCGTCCCGGATCACCCTCCGCGGCTCGGTCGGTTCCGGCGCCCTGATGGGCGGTCCGCTGGCGCCCAAGCTCGTTGTGGCCCGGGCCGTCGGTGCGCTGGCGCGTCGCGGCGGCCACGGCGGCACGAGCATGCCCGGCCGGGTGCTGATGCGCCTGGACCAAGACGCCACCGCCCGGCTGGCGTCGCGCCTGCCTCGTGGCAGCGTGGTGGTCTCGGCCACGAACGGCAAGACGACGACCGCCGCCATGCTCGCGCGCATCGTGGGCGAGGCCGGCATCTCCGTGGTGCACAACCGCGCGGGCGCGAACATGGGCGGTGGGATCGCCTCCACCCTCCTCGGTGCCGCGCGGCCGCACGGGCAGATTGCCGGCGACCTCGGCCTGTTCGAGGTCGATGAGCTGTGGCTGGAGCGCATGGTCGCCGAGCTGCACCCCCGCACGCTGCTGCTGGGAAACCTGTTTCGCGATCAGCTCGATCGCTACGGGGAGCTTGAGATCATCGCCGACCGGTGGGCGCACCTGGTGCGCGAGGGGGCGGGGCGCGACATGGGCCTGGTGCTCAACGCCGACGATCCGCTGGTGGCCGACCTGGGTCGCGACCGCCGGGGGGTGACGTACTTCGGGATCGAGGATGCCGGGCTCGGACTGGACGGCCTGGCCCACGCCGCTGACGCCAAGCACTGCCGCCGCTGCGGTGCGCCCTACGTCTTTGCCGTGGTGTTCATGGGTCACCTCGGCCACTACCACTGCCCCCGTTGCGGTCAGCGGCGTCCATCCCCGGCGGTGGCGGCCGAGGACGTGCGTCTGCAGGGCGTCCACGGGGCCAGCTTCCAGCTGCGTCTGCCCGACGGTTGCGTGCGTGTCGAGCTTCCCCTGCCCGGTCTGTACAACGTGTACAACGCCACCGCCGCGGCCGCGCTGGCCACGACGCTGGGCCTCGGCGGCGAGCACATCGCCGCGGGGTTGGGGGCGGTGCGCGCGGCCTTCGGACGGGCGGAGACGCTCAGCGTCGAGGATCGCGAGCTGCGCATCCTGCTGGTCAAGAATCCCGTTGGGGCCAACGAGGTGCTACGCACGCTGGCCCTCGAGCCCGGCGAGCATGACCTGCTCGGCGTGCTCAATGACCTGACCGCGGACGGCCACGACGTCTCCTGGGTATGGGACGCGGATTTCGAGAGCCTCGCCGCCCGGGTGCGCAGGGTGACGTGCAGCGGCACGCGCGCGCCCGAGTTGGCGCTGCGCCTGAAGTACGCGGGCGTCCCCGAGCAGCGCATCACGGTCGAGACCGACCTGCGCCGTGCCCTCGCCCGCGCGCTGGCCGACCGCGCCGGCGCGCCGGCCCCGCTGTACGCCCTGCCCACCTATACCGCCATGTTGGCGCTGCGGCGACTGCTGGTCGCCGACGGGCACGCCCCCAGCGCTTGGGCATGAGCGCGGCGCACACAGAACGAGCCTGCACCCCGACGGTGGTGTGGCACGACGTGGAGTGCGGTTCCTACCGTGCCGACCTGCCCGTGTGGCGCTCGCTGGCCGCACGGGCCGCCCTGCGCCCCGGCGCTGGACGCGACAGCGCGACGGCGCTCGGCGCCCGCGTCCTGGATGTGGGTGCTGGCACCGGCCGCGTGACGCTCGACCTTGCGCAGGCCGGCCACGAGGTGGTGGCCTTCGATCTCGACCCCGAGCTGCTCGGCGCCCTCGAGATCCGAGCCGCCACGCTCCCGATCCGCTGCGTGGTTGGAGACGCCCGCCGCCTGGCGCTGGCCGACCACGACTTCGACCTGTGCCTGTTGCCCATGCAGACGGTGCAGCTGCTCGGAGGGGCCCCGGGGCGCGCGGCCTTCTTGAATGCCGTGGCCACGCACCTGCGTCCGGGCGGCCTGCTGGCCTGTGCGATCAGCGAGCACCTGGACGCCTTTGACGCCACCGAGGAGGGTGCCATGCCCGCCGCCGACTGGCAGCGCGTGGACGGCGCCCTGTGGGTAAGCCGTCCCACCGCGGTCCGGGTGCAGGCGCGTCACGCCGTGCTGGAGCGCCTGCGCGAGGTGCACCTACCGGACGGCAGCATCCGCCGGGAGGGCAACACGATCGTGCTCGACCGCCTGAGTGGCTCCGAGCTCGGGCGTGAATGCCGCTCCGCCGGTCTGCGCCCGCTGCGCCGGCGGCGTATCGCGCCGACCAGCGATCACGTCGGCTCCACCGTGGTCCTCGCCCGTGCCTGACCGCCCCATCCTGCGCGTGTGCGCGCTCTATCCCGACCTGATGAACATCTATGCCGACCGCGGCAACATGCTGCTGCTCGAGCGCCGCTGTGCCTGGCGGGGGATCGGCTTTGAGCTGACGGCCAGCGGACTGGGCCAGGGCCTTGACCCCGAGGCCCACGATCTCTTCTACATGGGCGGTGGTCAGGATCGCGACCAGCGCCTGTGTGCCGAGGACCTGGTGCGCACCAAGCGCGAGGCCCTGCACGCCGCGGCCGCGCGGGGCGCGGTGGTGCTCGGCGTATGCGGCGGCTATCAGCTGCTGGGTCACTCCTACGCGCTGGGCGACGAGGAGGTTCCCGGGGTGGGACTCGTCGACCTGCATACGGTGCGGGGCGAAGGGCCGCGGCTCATCGGCAATGTGGCGATCGAGGTCGTGCTCCAGGCGGGTGCACCGCGGCGCATCCTCGCGGGCTTTGAGAACCACGGCGGACGCACCCACCTGGGCGGCGACGCGCACGCGCTGGGACGGGTCGTGCGCGGCTACGGCAACGACGGGCACAGCGGCCTGGAGGGCGTGCGTCGGGGCAGCGTGATCGGGACCTACATGCACGGCCCCCTGCTGCCCAAGAACGCCTGGTTTGCCGACTGGCTGGTCCAGACGGCGCTCGGGCTGGCGGAGCTCGCGCCGCTAGATGACGCCCTCGAGGACGGCGCGCACGCGAGCGCACGCCACGCCGCGGGGGTATGACGACGGGCCATAGCCGTTGTCGTCGAGCCGGGTGCCGCATGCGGCGTGCTTGAACGCGCGGCTGTTGGGATGGCGGTGGCGGTCGCCCCATACCAGCAGGGCATGTAGCACGGGCCAGAGGCTCCCGCCGATGGCGGTCAGCTCGTAGAGGTGCCGGCCGCCGTGTTCTGGATCGGGCTGGCGCTGGAGGATGCCATCCTCGACAAGCCCGCTGAGCCGGTCAGGTGTCCGAAGTGGCACGGCCCAGCCTGCGTCTAGCGCATCCGATTCACCGACTCACAGAGAGCTCAACGGCTTGCTGAGCCTCAGTCTTGCGTCCAGCGAATGTTGTTTGGGCGTTCGCCGTTGGTGAGGAAGCGCCGAGCGGCTTCACGCGCCTTATCGTTCGGCACGCAGGAGCGCCGGGGGAACTCCGACCAGTGACCGTAGTAGTAGTAGGCGATTACGTCGATCTCGTCTTGATCTTGGTCGCCGAGGCTCGTGTAGTAGGGCGGGTCCGGTGACCGCGAGTAGTTGAGCACGCTCTCGTCGCGTCCCAAGCCAATGGACAGCGTGGCGTCGTTCGGCTGCACCAGCTCGACGATGAGCGGGTGTTTGTCGTACTCAGCTTGGCGTGCCAGGGCGTCCAGAGTCTTGTCGAGCTCTTGGGGACCGTTGATAGGGACGCTTTGGTCCTCAGCCCAGCTCAGAGTTGCGGGGGTGGTGACGTTAGTGGTCAGGGAGGCCATGATAGGTCTTGACGAAGCCGTCGGGACCATGAACTACGAGGGTGCCGCCCTTGGGAAGCATCCGCGGCAGCAGCGCGTCGCATCCGCGCACGCCGCCGCAGGGACGCTGATTAATGAACAGATCAGCGTGCTCGATCTTCTGCTGACGCATGACCGCGGCCGCGTGGCCCTCGACGTGGGCCTTGATGTTGCCGTTGAATCCAGGAGTGCCACGCGGTATGTCGGCAGATGGCCCCTGGTAGCCGCTTTTAAGGTAGGTGCCTTGGCCGCCCACGTCAAGCACACCCTCGGTCTTGCCGCCGCCGTAGATCGGGAGCTGCTCGCCCGATGTGCCCGCAAAGTCTGGGTGGACTGGACTGGCGGCGTGGTCGGTCGCGCGTGCGGTGTCGCGCTCGCCTTGATGCTCGAGTTCGTGGGTGCCTTCTTTGACGGCGAAGCGTTCGGCGCCGTGTTCGACGATGGTTTCAGGGTCGACGTAGCCGAGGATGTTGGCGGCTGTCTCGCCTTTCTGGTAGGGGGGGTTCTGGGGGTTGCCGAACACGCGCACACCGGTGAGGCCGGTGACCTCGCCGCCGAGCGGCACCCGTGGCGACGGTCAGGCCCGCGATGGCGGGACTGGCGCCGCGCATCGAGACAGGCACCGCGGGCGTCAGATAGCACGCGGGCGGGACGGCCTGCCCGGCGATCTGCTCAAAGGTGGCGCTGGCGCGGGCGGCGGCCTGGTGGGCGTGCTG
>JAABUQ010000443.1_pt1 | contig 95372 bp, 74 predicted proteins | sample 5560001 | NCBI WGS metagenome assembly JAABUQ01 (sample SAMN10711888, study PRJNA513371) | rock metagenome | isolation source: Antarctica rocks | place: Antarctica: Victoria Land, Finger Mt nord | collected 2015-12-18
TTGCGTGGTGCAAACTACTGAGGTGATAAGATTTAGGGCGATTTGAGCCGCCGATTTTGATGTTTTTTCGGCATTTTGGTTTTTTATCTCCTTGCCAGACAACGACTTATGGGTGCAATCGCCCTGGCGACACGGGCACTTCCCCGGCGTAGCTCAGGGTGAGGATGCGTTGTCGGGGGTTGTCGGTGAAGACCTTGCATTCACCGAAGAACGGACCGGGGCGGTCCGGCGCGGCGATCGACAACCGGATCGTTTCCGAGCGCGATCCGTCGAGCCGGGGCGGCAAGTCCCCACCGTGGCGCAGGAGCACGAAGTTTTCGCGCCGAGCAGGCGAATCGGTGCTTCGGTCCGATTGCGGATCGTGAAGACCAGCGTCACGGTGGCCGCGCGAGGCATCGCGCCGAGATCCTTGGCGGCCTCGACCTCGATCGGGGCGAGATTCGGTTGCGGGAACCCACCGGCTCGCAACGCCTGCCCGATCGGCGCGAAAACGAGGTAGGTCACGGTCACCACCGCCGCGGTCACGATCACTCGCCCGGCGGTTCGACCGGCTCGCGGCGTGAAAACGCGATCACGCAACGATTTCAAGAGAGAGAGTGTGTGTAATCAATGGATGCTCCTTCGCGATCAAGGGGGCTCGTCATCGCCCTCGGGCTGTTCGTCGCCCCAGGCTCAAGGCGGGTGTAATACACCAAAGGGACGATGACCTGTCAAGTTGTTATCGACAAAATTAAGCAGTCACGGAGCCGCCGAGACCCCGCAAAGCGTCGGCGGCCTTGCGGGCGTCGTCGCGGGAGACGTCGATGTGGGTGCAAGCCCGGATCACCTGGGGACCGAGGGCGCTCACGAGGATGCTCCGGTCGCGGAGCCGGGCCGCGACCTCACGCGCCGAGCCGAGCGCTGGATCGACCGTGATCCAGACCAGGTTGGTTTCGACCGGGCCATGTTCGAGGGAAAGTCCGGGGGTTTCCTCGACCGCTTGCGCGATCCAATGGGCATTGGCATGGTCCTCCTCCAGCCGGTCGACGTGGTGTTCCAGGGCGTGCAAGGCCCCGGCGGCCACGATCCCGGCCTGGCGCATCCCGCCGCCGAGGACCTTGCGGAGCCGGTACGCCTCGCGGATCAGGTCGGCCGACCCGGCCAGCGCCGAGCCGACCGGCGCCCCCAGCCCCTTGGAGAAGCAGATCGAGACCGTGTCGAAATAGCGGCCCCACTCGGCCGCGGCGATCCCGCTGGCGACCACGGCGTTCATCAAGCGGGCGCCATCGAGGTGCATGGCCAGGTGGTGGGCCCGGGCCCATCCCGACACCTCGGCCACGGCGGTGATCGGGTGGACCCGGCCGCCGCCCCGGTTGTGGGTGTTCTCCAGGCAGACCAGCCGGGTCCGGGCGTAATGTGGGTCGTCGGGCCGGATCATCCCCCGCAAGTCGGCCAGGGCCAGCCAGCCCTCCGCCGGAGCGATCGTCCGGGCGGTCGCGCCCCAGAGCCGGCCGATCGCGCCACCTTCCCACAGATAGACATGCGCCGTGGGGTCGCACAACAGCTCGTCGCCGGGCCGGACGTGGAGGCCGATGGCGATCTGGTTCGCCATCGTCCCCGACGGGACGAACAACGCGGCCTCCTTGCCGAGCAATTCCGCCGTCTTCTCCTGGAGCTTCAAGACCGTCGGGTCCTCGTTCATCACGTCGTCGCCGACCTCGGCCTCGGCCATCGCCCGGCGCATCGCGAGCGTGGGGCGGGTGACGGTATCGGACCGGAGATCGATGGGGGGGGACGTCGTCATCGGGGCAACCTCGCGGAGTCGGGCGGGAGACCTGCTTATTCGGGCGGTCCCATCGTACCATCGCCCCGCGTCGGCGGAAGGCGGGCCGACGGGATTTCCGCCGACGGGCCCCCCCGCCCGGGTCGGGGACAAGGGGGGAGCATCGGCTGGACCGCGTGACTAGAATGGAGGAATGATCCCCGGACCGGAGACCCCTCGATCGATGGCAAGCCTCACGAATATCGGCCGGATCGACTGCGCGGGGGAGGACGCCCGGCGGGCGATCTTTGATCTGAGGCGGCAGCTCAGCCCCCGGGGGGACGTGGTCAGCCCGCAAGGGCGGGCCCGGACGATCGCCGCGTTCGGCGAGGCCCTGACCCCCGAACAGGTCGTCGCCCGGATCTGCGGCGACGTCCGCGACCGGGGGCTCGACGCGGTCCTCGACTACACGGAGCGGCTCGACAACGTCCGGCTCGCCCCCGACGCCGTCCGCGTCCCGGCCTCCGAGCTGCTCGACGCCTTCCGCGCGGCCGACCCGGCCTATCTCCGGACGATCCGCCGGGTCCGCGACAACATCCTGGCCTTCCAGTCGGGCATCCTCCACCGCGACGCCACGTTCCGCCGCGGCCCCGGCTGCGAGCTCCGGCTCCGGTATCGGCCCCTGGCCAGGGTCGGGGTCTGCGTCCCGGGGGGGGCGGCGGCCTATCCGTCGTCGCTCCTGATGACGGTCGTGCCGGCGCAGGCCGCGGGGGTCGAGCAGATCGCGGTGGTCGTGCCGCCGACGCCGTTCGGCGGCTACAACGTCGACCTCCTGGCCGCCTGCCAGGCCCTCGGCGTGACCGAGGTCCACCGGATCGGCGGGGCGCAGGCCGTCGCCGCCCTGGCCCACGGGGTCGAGGGGATCGCCCCGGTCGACAAGGTGGTCGGGCCGGGCAACCTGTTCGTGGCCCTGGCCAAGCGGCAGGTCTACGGCGAGGTCGACATCGACAGCATCGCCGGGCCCAGCGAGGTCGTCGTGATCGCCGACTGGACGGCCGACCCCCGGTTCGTCGCCGCCGACCTCATCAGCCAGGCCGAGCACTCGCCGGGGGCCTCGATCCTGATCACCTGGGAGCCCGACCTCATCGACCGCGTCGACGCCGCCCTCGCCGACCAGCTCGCCCGCCTCAGCCGGGGCGACTTGGCCCGCGACAGCCTGGAACGGTTCGGGGCCCTGATCCTGGTCAAGGACGAGCACGAGGCCGTGACCTTGACCAACCTGATCGCCCCCGAACACCTCCACGTCTCGACCAGCGATCCCGACCGCCTGGCCGCCCGCCTCACCAACGCCGGCGCCATCTTCCTCGGCCACGAGACCCCCGTGGCCGTGGGCGACTACGCGGCCGGGCCGTCGCACGTCTTGCCCACCGGCGGGACGGCCCGATGGGCCTCGGGGCTGTCGGCCAACGACTTCCTCAAGCGGACCAGCTTGATCTGGGTCGACCGCGACGGCCTGGCCAAGCTCGCCCCCGACATCCGCCGCCTGGCCGACAAGGAAGGGCTGTCCGCCCACCGATACAGCGTCGACATCCGCCTCGAAGACCCCGAAACCCCCGACTGACCGACCCGACCCGACCCGACCCGATCCCCCGAGGGACGCCGGCCATGTCCACCGCCCCCAGCCCCGCCCCGATGACCGACGCCCAGCGGCTCATCGCCGAGATCCACCACCGCCGCCACGAGCGCCGGCGGCGGATCGCCCTGGCCCTGGCCGTGGTCATCCTGCCTTCGATCTACCCGGCCTGGGTGGCGATCCGCCACGTGATCGCCACGACCTACCTGGAGTCGCGGAGCTTCTTCGTCTCCTGGGACCTGAACCGGGACAACTGGACCAGGGGGGGCGTCACCAGCGTCGAGGTTGCCCCCCTGCTCTTCGGCTTCGGGGGCGATCAGCACGGCTCGGGCTACCTGAGCTACATCACCCGGCTCCATCGGGTCGAGCGGCTCGACCTGACCCGGCTCGACGACTTCGACGACGAGGCCCTGGCCTTGCTCTCGGAGTTGACCGACCTCGTCGCCCTCAACCTCGACCAGGGCCGGCCTCCCACCTGGCTCGGCCGCCGCCAAGGCAAGCCGACCGACGCCACGCTCGCCCGGATTGGCAAGCTCGTCCGCCTCCGCGAACTCAACCTGGCCGGCCACGAGGTCACCGACGTGGGCATCAAGCACCTGGCGAACCTCGCCGAACTCGAATCCCTCGACCTCAAGGACACGGGGATCACCGACGCCGGCCTCGAAATCTTGAAGGGGTTGGCGAACCTCAAATACGTCAACCTCCACGGGACCAAGGTCACGCCCGCCGGCTGCCGGGGGCTCAAGCTGGCCCGGCCCAACGCCGACGTCGACGCCGACTTCGACCCGTTCGCGCCGGGGCCTCGGTGAGGACCACCCTTCGCGACCCCCCCAAGAAGCGAGCCGACCCGATGGACGCCACCCTCCGACCCGCCGCCCTCGACGACGCCGCGACGATCGCCGCCCTGATCCGCGAGCTGGCCGCCTACGAGAATCTGGAGGACCAGGCCCGGGCGACCCCCGACGACCTCCGACGCCACCTGTTCGGCGACCGGCCCGCCGCCGAGGTGATCCTGGCCGAGGTCGATGGCCGGGCGGTCGGCTTCGCCCTGTTCTTCCCGACGTTCTCGACCTTCCGGGGCCAGCCCGGCCTCTACCTCGAAGACCTCTTCGTCCGCGCCGAGCACCGAGGGCGGGGGATCGGCAAGGCCCTGCTCGCCTCGGTGGCCCGGCTCGCCGTCGCCCGAGGTCGCGGCCGGCTCGAATGGTCGGTCCTCGATTGGAACGAGCCCTCCATCGGCTTCTACCGCGCCCTCGGCGCCGTCCCGATGGGCGAGTGGACCGTGTACCGCCTGGCGGACACGGCGTTGCTCGCCCTGGCGGAAGAACGATCGATGATGGCTGATGGCTGATGGCTGATGGCTGATGCCAGACCTTGCGAATTCGCCTCACCCATCAACCATGCCCCATCACCCATCCTTGGGGACGAGAGGAACCGGGCCGATGACGACCGATCCCGCCGAAACCCCGATCCGCGTCGGCATCGGCTTGGTGGCCCGGGCCGGTCGCTACCTGATCCGGCGCCGGCCCGAGGGGTCGGCGATGGCGGGCCTCTGGGAATTCCCCGGCGGGAAGTGCGAGCCGGGCGAAGGCCCCGAGGCGGCGACCGCCCGGGAATGCCGCGAGGAAACCGGCTTCGACGTGGCCGTCGGCGCGTTGCTCCGGCGGATCATCCACCGCTATCCCCACGGGCTGGTCGAACTGTCGTATTATCCCTGCGAGCCGGCGAGCCCGGACGCCGAGCCGGCGTCGGGCTCGGGCTTCGCCTGGGTCGAGGCCGACGCCCTGCCCAATTATCGGTTCCCCGAGGCGAACGGGCCGATCCTCGCGACCCTCGCCCGGGGGGCCGGACGGGTTGACGTCGAGTCGACCGGGCCCGAGGCGGGCCGATCATGACCCTCGCGGCGCAGATCGCCCTGACGGCGACCCCGCTTTCGGCCTACTTCTACGCGCTGGGGGTTTGGCACGGCGGCCGAGGCCCCCGGTTGGTCTCGGGCCCGGTGGACGCCGCCTTGCTGACGGCCGGGCTCGGCGGCTTGGTGGCGTTCGGGCCGGTCGGGCAGATCGTCATCGCCCGGCTGGCGGGATCGCGGGCGGGCCCGATCCCCTGGGCGCTCTGGGTCGCGCTCCTGGCGACCTGGGCCGTGGTCTTCGCGCTCTCCGCCGCCCGCCGCCTGGCCGTCTACAACGTGACCGAGGCCGACCTCGACCGCGCGGTCCGCGAGGCCCTGGGCCAACTCGACGGACGCTTCGTCGCCACGGTCCAGGGCTTCGAAGACCCCGAGCGCGGGACCGGCCTCGCGGTCCGCTGCTCGCGGAGGCTCCGAGCCGGGTCGGTGGAAGCCCACGGGAGCGACCCCGAAGCCTTCCTCGCCGAGCTGAAGCCCCGGCTCCGGGTCGCCCTGGGCCGGATCACCACTCACCCCTCGGCGACCTCGACCGCCCTGTTCGGTACCGCCTGCGCGGTCATGCTGGTGCCCGTGGCCGGCTTCTTCCTGGCCAATCCCCGCGCCAAGGATGCCCTGCGGGCGCTCCTGCACTCGCTCCGGTGGTGGTGACACCGGCACGCGAGGGGCAGTGGGCAGTGGGCAGTGGGTAGTGGGTAGTGGGTAGTGGTGCCCTCGCCTGGCTTTCTTTGTTCTGACTAACCACTACCCACCAACCACTCTCCCGACTCTTCGCGGCTTCCCGGCCCGATCAGGAGACCGGGTTGGGGTTCAAGGTCATGGCCGGCTCGCGCTCGATGACGTTGTCGATGAGGCCGTAGTCGCGGGCCTCTTCGGGGGACATGAAGCGGTCGCGGTCGGTGTCTTCCTGGAGCTTTTCCAGGGTCTGGCCGGTGTGCTTCTGATAGATCCCGTTGAGCTGCTTTTTCATCCGGATGAATTCTTCGGCGTGGATCAAGATATCGGTCGCCGTGCCTTCCATGCCGGCCAGGGGCTGGTGGATCATGATCCGGCCGTGCGGCAGGGCGTGGCGCTTGTTCTTGGCGCCGGCGGCGAGCAGCAGCGAGCCCATGCTGGCGCACTGGCCCATGCAATAAGTCTGGACGTCGCAGGGGACGAACTGCATGGTGTCGTAGATGGCCATGCCGGCGGTCACGCTGCCGCCGGGGCTGTTGATGTAGAGGTGGATGTCGGCCTTGCTGTCCTGGTGGGCCAGCACCAGCATCTGGGCGACGACCACGTTGGCGACCTGGTCGTCGATGGCCGAGCCCAGGAGGATGATCCGGTCCTGGAGCAGGCGGGAATAGATGTCCATCGCCCGCTCTTCGCGACCGTTCCGCTCGATGACGATCGGGATCAGAGGCATGGGTGGTTCCCCCGGGTGGTGTGAAGCGGTCAAGCCTCGGGTAAAAGCGGGGCGGCTGGGGCCCGGCCGATCAGGACACGGGGGGCTTGTTGGCCTCGGCGGCGGGGATGTGGCCGATGACCTCGTCGACCAGGCCATATTCCTTGGCCTGGATGGCGGTCATGTAGCGGTCGCGTTCGGTGTCGCGGGCGACGCGCTCCAGGGGCTGGCCGGAGTGCTTGGCCAGGATCTCGTTGATGTCCTTCTTGTTGGCCATGATCTCCTCGGCCTGGATCTCGATGTCGGAGATCTGGCCGCTGACCTGGCCGTAAGGCTGGTGGATCATCACCTTCGAGTGCGGGAGCGAGAACCGCCGCCCCTTGGTCCCGCCGGCCAGCAAGACCGCCGCGCCCGAGGCGGCCATGCCGATGCAATAGGTCTGGATCGGGCAATCGATGAACTGCATCGTGTCGTAGATGGCCAGGGTGCTGTAGACGCTGCCGCCCGGGCTGTTGATGTAGAAGCTGATCCCCTGGGTCTTGTTCTCGAACTGGAGATAAAGCATCTTCATCACGGCGTAATTCGCCGATTGGTCGTTGATGACGCCTTCGAGGAAGATGATCCGGTTCTCCAGGAGCATGTCGGGCAGGGTCATCTGCCTCTGGCGCGACATGTCCCGATAGCGTTGCAGCCGCGCCGGCGTGAGCGGGTGGTCGAAGTTCATGGTGCGGTCCTGGGGGACGAGGCCCGGGGCCGCCGCGGGAGGGACCGCGGCGGGCCGGGCCAAGGCGAGGCCGGGGAGGTTCGATCGTGCGCGGTCCGGGGCGTCAATCGGGGCCGCCGGGCTCGGCCGGGGCCTCGTCGGCGGTCGGTTCGGGGGCCGTCGTGGCGGCCTGGTCGAGCGTCTCGACCTCGCGGTCCTCGACCATCGGGATCTCTTCGAGCTTGACGAATTCGAGGATGCGGTCGATCGTCTTGCGTTCGAGGATCTGCGAGGCCATCGCGTCGGCCAGGCCTTCTTTCTCGACCCGGGCGCGGACCCGACGCGGGCTTTCCTCGGTCCGGGAGGCGATCGCGTCGATCTCGAACTCCAAGTCTTCGTCCTTGACCTCGATGTCCTCGGCCTCGGCGATCTTGGCCAGGATGAAGAATTCCTTGAGGCTCTTGAGCGTCGACTCGTGGGCGTTGGCCCGCAGTTCGGCCTCGCGGGCCCGGAGGTCGGTGTCGCTCAGCCCACCCTGGCGAAGTTCCATCGCCAGGCGGCGGAGCGTCGTCTTTTCCTGGCGGGACACGAGGTCGGCCGGGAGGTCGAACGGGGTCTCGGCGACGAGCTTGTCGAGGATCTCGCCGCGGACGGCCTGCCGCTTCTGATAGTCATGCCGCCGCTCCAGGACGCCCCGGAGGGCCTGGCGGAGGTCGGCCTCGTCGTCGAAGCCGGTCTTCTTGAAGAACTCGGCGTCGAGATCGGGCAGGCGGAGCGTCTTGAGGTCGAGGACCTGGAAGGTCATCCGGATCGTCTTGCCCCGGAGCGACGGGTCGGGCGACGACGAGCCGATCTTGGCGTCGGCCTCGCGGGTCTCGCCCGGCTTGACGCCGACGAGGACCGCGTCGACGCCCGGGACCGACCCATCCTGGAACCGGAGTTCGGGCTGGAGCCGGAACTGGATCTCCTTGGCCTCGTTGTACGTCCGGCCGTCGTGGTGGAACGCCAGGTCGGCGGTGATGAAGTCGCCCAGCTCGGCCCCGCCTTCGAACTTGGGGACGAGCTGGGCGTACCGCTCCTGGAACGCCTTGACCTGGGCGTCGATGTCGGCGTCGCCGATCGTCTTGACCGGGGTCCTGACCGTCAACGCCTTGTAGGCGGGCAGCTTGAAGTCGGGGCGGACCTCGACTTCCATCTCGAAGACCATCGGCCCGTCCTCGGGCAGCTCGATCGCCTCGACGTCCAGCTCGGGCTGGGTGATCGGGTTGAGCTTGTGCTCCTCGTCGAGCTGTTCCAGGCTGGCCATGAGCAAGGTCGACTTGACCTGGCCGGCCACCTGCTTGCGGAACCGCTTCTCGACGAGCTGGCGGGGGGCGTGGCCGGGGCGGAACCCGGGCACGACGGCCTCCCGGGTCATCTCGCCCAGCGAGAGCTGGAATTGCTTGTCGACGTCGGCCTTGGGGATCGTGACCTTGAGATGCTTCTTGCACGGGCCGACGTCGCTGATCTGGACGTCGAGGTCGAGCCGAACCTTGGGCTCGGCCGCGGCGGACGAGCCGTCATCGGCGGTGGAGGCGAGCTGGTCTTCCCCGGTGCTCATCGACGGCAGTCCTTCGGCGCTACGCTACCGGCTGGGATGGCTTGGGCCACCACGCACCCGACGCGATCGAGCGAAAGCCACCAGACCGGGTTGCAAGAAAAAATGGAGCGGGAGATGGGATTTGAACCCACGACAACCACGTTGGCAACGTGGTGCTCTACCCCTGAGCTACTCCCGCCCGGATCGAGTCGGCTCCTGGACGGCCGACCCCGTGTAATCGCCAGCCCCCGAATCGCTCGGGGCAAGGGCAAGTATAGGGACCCGGGCCGGGATTTCAAGGCGCTTCTCCCGAAATCCCGAGGGGCCCGGCGCGCCCCCCGGCGGGCCCGATCGATTCGGGTTGACCCCCATGCCCGACTCTCCTACCATCCGCCCTCACGCGACGGTCCGAGCCGCTCCCCTCCTCGAAGTTTCACCCCAATCGCATCGTCGACGGTCGTCCCCTCGGTCCTCCCCCGGCCCTTCGACGGAACGCGAACCATGCGGATCGGGATCGTCCTGGCGGTCGTCATCGCGGCCGCGGCGTCCGCCTGGCTGGGCATCGAGACCCGGCGGAACCGGCTGGTCTGGGACCACTTCGACGTGGTCAAGCCCGACATCCTGTACCGGAGCGGCCAGCTCACCGGCGACCAGTTGGAGCGGGCCATCCGCCGCTACGGCCTGCGGACGATCGTCAACTTCCAGAGGCCGGGCAAGGCCGTCGACGCCGAGCGGATCTTGGCCAAGCGGCTGGGGGTCGACTTCCTCAACCTGCCGATGACCGGCGACGGATTCGGCCAGGAGGACCAGTTCCGCGAGGTCCTCAAGGCCTGCGACGACCCGGCCCGCCGCCCGGTCCTGGCCCACTGCGCCCGGGGGACTTGCCGGACCGGCGCCTCGGTGGCCCTGTATCGGTTCGAGCGCGACGGCTGGACCATCGACGACGTTTCGGCCGAGATGCGCCGCCAGTCCTACAAGGATGGCTGGCTGCCCGGCTACGTCTTCCACATGGTCCAGGCCCGGCCCGGCTACCCCCTGCCCGACCCGCCCGTGACCCTCGACCGCAACACCCCGCCCCTGCCCCGGTAGCGCCGACGACCGGCCCGGCCCCCTCAAGGAAGATCGCCCCCCATCGGAAGGAGTCGATCGATGCCCGTGGAACCGACCCCGACGACGCGCCCGTCCCTCAGGCTCCGGGCCGACGTGCCCGAACCGGAGGTGGATTGGGCGGCCAGGGCCGCCCGACCGGCGGTGATCGTCCTGGCGGCGCTGTTCGTGGTCGTCGGCGCCGCCGGACAAGAGTTGGGACCGGCCGAGGCGCGGGTCGGGCTGGCCGCGGGCGACCCGGTCGGCCCGTTCGGGCGGGCGTTCGGGTTCTGGGACCCTTCGGTCTGGCCGTTGCCGGTGGCCCTGGGGCGACTCTGGGCGTGGTTCGAGCAGGACGGGCCGACCGCGGGCGCCGTCCGCTGGCCGGCGGCGATCGCCGGCGTGGTCATCGGGATCATGCTGGCCCGCCGGGGTCGGTTGACGATCGGCCCGAGGGCGGGGTTCCTGGTCGCGCTGGGCTGGTTCGGCTCGGTGGCCTTGATCGACCGATCGGCCGGGCTGGGCCTGGACCTGGTCGCCGGCCTGGGGGTGGTCGCGGCGCTGGACCGGCTCCTGGCGAAGGGGTCGGGCTGGGCGGTCGGCGCCTGGGCGAGCCTGGCGTTCCTGGCCGGCGGGTGGCCGCCGCTGGCGGTCCTCGGCTTGGCGACGATTGTCCTCGGCCGGTCGGGGGCGACGTGGACCTGGCGGATGTCGGTCCCGGTCGTGGCGACCGTGGCGACCTGGTCGGCCTGGGCGCTCCGGTCGGCGCCGACGGAAGCGTGGGCCTCGGCCCTGACCTTGCCGATCACCCGGCCGTCGGCGTGGGGCCTGGCCCTGGGGACGATCGCGGCGGGCTGCCCCTGGGCCCCGTTCGCGGCGCTGGGGCTGTCGCGATCGGTCCGCGACGGCTGGCCGGGCGCCGGCCGCCCGTGGGCGATGGGCTGGCTCCAGGTGGCCGGGGCCAGCCTGATCGTGGGGACGATCGTGCCCGGCCTGGCCTCGGCCGCGATGGTCCCGGCCCTGGCCGGCCTGGCCGTGGCGGCGGGGTGCGCCTGGGACCGGGCCTGGGCCGGGGCCGACGGCCTGTCGACCGCCGCCAGGCGCGGGCTGCTCGGCCTGGCCCTGGCCCTGGCCGGGGCGTGGTTCCTGGTGGTCCTGGCCTGGGGCGGCTACCTCGGGTTCGCGGTCGCTTACTATCGATCGACGGCCATCGGCGCGTTGATCCTGGGCGGGGCCGCGTTGCTGTTCGCCCTGGCGGCGGCCTATCGGGGGGACCCCCGGCGGGCCCTGGGGTCGATGATCCTGGTCGCCCTGGCGCTCAAGCTGGCCCACTGGGGCTACTACGTGCCCGAGTGCAACTATCGGTACGGGGCCGGGCCGTGGGGCCGGGCGATCGGCCAGTGGGTCCCGGAGAAGCAGCCGATCTTCGTGCTCCACGCCTGGCCCGCCGACCTCGCCTTCGCCACCAACCGGCCGGTCCGGCAACTGCACAGCCCCCAGCACGTCGAGTTCCAGCCCGGCAAGGGGTCGAAGTTCGTCCTGCTCCAGGACACCGAGTACGCCGAATACCAGGGCTGGTCGCAAGGCTGGCCGAAGCTGATCAAGGTGGCCGAGTTCGAGGACGAGATGGGCCTATCCCGCCGCGTCCTGGCCCGGACCGAAGGGCCCGTCCTCTTCGACCGCCCCTATCGACCGACGGGCCCGGCGGAAAATTAACAGGCTCCGACAAAACCATCCGGCATTCGATTTGTGCTTGGGCAGCCCTCCGCTCCGTGGACGATGACTAGGAAGAACGCCCGGATGCCGGACGATTTCTTCGACGCCGTCCTTCACCGCGATGTCAATCAGCCGGCCCGGCCTCCTCAGGGCTCGCGCAGACTCGGAGGAGGGAGTTCAGCAGTCCGCCACCGGGAGCCCCTTCCTCGCCGAACAGCCGGCGCTGCACGTCGATGACCACCGGCTTCGCCCGGCGGAGCGCCTCCAGGCCGGCCGCCGTCACCTCGACACGCTTGGTGCGCACGTCGGCCGGGCCGCGCGGCCGGGCCACAAGGCCCTTGCCCTCGAGCGTCTTCAGCATATGCGAGACTTGCATCGGCTGGATGCCACCGAACCGCGCGAGTTCCGCCTGCGTCGCCGCCTCGCCCGATCGGCCCAGCCAGGCGGCCTGGATGAGCGTCTCGAATTGGAGGTGGGTCAGGTCGAGCCCGGCGGCGGCCAGCGACCGGTCGACCTCGCGCATGTAGCGATTGACGACGCGCCACAGCACGAAGCCGATGGCATTCTCCGGCGCGCCGAGGGTGGCGGTCCTGAACAGTTCGGAGATGGCGCGCGCGTCGTTGCCCATGAGGTGAGATCGTAGCCGCGGTGCCCGGCGAGGGCGAGCCCCCTCGCCAGGCACCGCGCCCCAGTTCCGGCCGCGCCGGGACCGTGGGCCTTGACTATAAATTAATTTAGGATAATCTCAGCTCCAGGACCGATCGACGGATCGGGTCGTCTCGCCTCTAGGCGCCGAGGAATGAGGAGAAACCCGATGATTCTTGTCACTGGAGCGACCGGCCACCTGGGCAGGGTCGTGATCGAGCACCTGGCGAAGGAGGGGGACGCGGGGCAGGTCGCCGGGCTGGTCAGGGACGAAGGCAAGGCCTCCGACCTGAAGGCCAAGGGGGTCGATGTCCGCGTGGGCGACTACGACGACGTCGCGTCGCTCGACGCCGCCATGAGGGGTGCCGAGAAGGTCCTCCTGATCTCGGGGACGGAGATGGACGCGGCGAAGAGCCTCCAGCAGCACGCCAACGTCATAGATGCCGCCAAGCGGGCGGGGGTCCGCTTCATCGCCTACACCGGCCGGGCGATGAGGGACCCGTCCGCCACGGAGACCGAGCTGATGAGGCGCCACTTCAAGACCGAGGACCTCATCCGCGAGAGCGGGATGACCTACGCCCTGTTCCGCAACGCGCTGTACTTGGAGTCGATCGCCTATTTCATCGGGAAGGGACGGTCCCACCCCGGGCAGCAGGCGACGTTCGAGACGGACATCCGCCTGCCCACCGGCGACGGGAGGGTCGCCTACACGCTCCGGAGCGAGTTGGGCGAGGGGATCGCCAACGCCCTGCACCGGGATGGCCGCGAGGATCACGTCTACACGCTCACGGCCGGCGAGGCGTGGTCTTTCCACGACGTGGCGCGGGCGCTCGGCGAGCTGTCGGGGAAGCCGGTGACCTACACCTCCACGGACAAGGCCACGTTCGAGGCCCAGATGCGCGAACGCGGCGTCCCCGAAGCGATGGCCCGGGTCTTCCACGGCTTCTATCGCGACATCCACGACGGGCAGCTCGACGAGGTGACCCCCGAGTTGGAAGGACTCCTCGGGCGAAAGCCGGCATCGATCAAGGCGGGGCTGAAGGCTTTGTTCAACCTGTAGGGCCTCGCCATGAACCCCCCGGTTGACCTTGATGGAACCGGCGTTGAGCGGTTCTCCCGGAGCAGCCGAGTTCGGGCGGGGCCTCCTCCCAGCGGCACCCGGTCGCCAGCACGAACCAGAGGACACGAATGACGGTGGCATGGCCGACCCGGGGCGTCCCCCCTTGGGTCCGACGGGTGGCTCCGGCGGCAGGTGGTGGGTAACGACCTCGAAGATTTCCTTGGGCATGCGGGCCGTGGCCATGAGGGTAGCTCCCGGGTGCGAAGGGGGACTACCAAGCCGAGGCGCGAAACCAATGCCGGAAGGGTTTTGCCGAACTTTCTAAGAACTGAACCGCCAAGACCACGGAGAAGGACAAGAGATCAGGGAAGAGGGGAAACCAAGAATTCCGGGACCGGACCCTCTCGACTTTTCCCTCTTCTTCCCCTCCTGATCTCGACGCTCTTGGCGGTCATACCTCTTTCCTTGATCGCTCGCGCGACTCTTTCTCGACGATCCCGCCGACGCCGAACCGGCGGCCGAGTTCCGCCTCGACCTCGGCCCAGGGGATGTCCTTGTGGCCGAGCAGGACGAGGGTGTGGAAGACCAGGTCGGCGACCTCGCGGACCAGGTGGGCCCGGCCGTCTGGCCCGGCTTCGTCGGCGGCCTCGACCACCTCGCCGGCCTCCTCGGTGATCTTCGGGCCGATCTTCGCCGTCCCCCCGCCCAGGAGCGAGGCCACATACGACCGCTCGGCCGGGGGGTTCGCCTTCCGATCGGCGATCACGGCCATCAAGGAGGGCAAAATCGAGCCTTCAACCATCCGGGACGCTCCGAGCGCGGGGTCTGTGGTCTTTCTGGCCCCCCCTCCCGTTGGGAGAGGGGAGGTAGCGGGTTGCGCCTTCGGCGGGAGCGGGTGGGCTCGGGTCGCGATCTCTCGACGCTCACCGGGGCTCGGAGGCGAGGGCGGTCGTGGCCGGTTCGGGGTCGACGGTCCAGTCGAACGAGGCGCGGAACGGCTCCCACCAGGGGGCGACGCCGGTGGCGGGGTCGCGGTGGAGGCCGAGGTTGTTGACCGACCCGGGCTGGATCTCGTAGACCAGTCGATAATCGCCGGCGGCGGGCAGGGCGATCGTGGCCCCGTAATGGAAGCCGTCGCGGGCCATCATCGGGGTCAAGTCCCCCGAGGCGAGCGCCGGGCCGCCGGCGGCGGGCAGGATCGAGTACGACACCTTCAGGTAGGTCACCTTCTCGTCGAGGGCGAACCCCTGGGGGTTGTCGGCGGTCGCCTTGATGTCGGCCTCGATGTGGACGGGATTCGGCCCCGACGGGGTGGGCATCCCGTCCATCGTGACGGCGGGCAGCCAGACGGCGGCGATCCGCATGTGATTCTTGAGGACCTCGTCGCCGATCGGGTGTTCGACGCTCGCCATCGCCGGCGGGTCGGCCCGGGCGATCGCGACCCCCTCGGCCGGCCGGGCGACCTTGGGCTTCGCGGGCGAGGCCGGCTTGGCAGGCTCCAGGTTCAGGAACAGGACCCCGGCGACCCCGGCCACGATCAAGGCGGTGATCGCCGGCCCCATCCACGACTTGTTCACGGCGAAGCTCCCGGAAAGGATCGGATCGATGCGGACGCTCGGGTCAGACGCCGACGCCGGCCGCGGGCGGGGCCACCTTGGCCGGGGCCGGGGCCGGGCGGGTCCGGCCCTCGAAGGCCGGCGGGACCAGGGCCAGCAAGGCCCCGGCCAGCAAGATCCCCTGGACCGACAGGGCCTGGACGCTCGGATGGAGGCCCAGGGCCGGCACGCCCAGTCCGAGCCAACCGACCGGGGTGATCTTGATGATGCCCGCCCCTTGCAGCTCGAAGACGCCGTTGCCGGCGAAGATCACGGCCATCGCGAACAGGACCAGGCCGGTCACCTTGAAGAACGACCGGAGCGGCAGGCGGACGCTCGACCGGCGGATCAGGACCGCCACGGCCGCCAGGATCACGACCCCGACGGCCAGGCCGGCGGCCAGCCCGAGCAGGCCGGCCCGCGTCCCCCCCTGCCCGCCGATCATGGCTTGGTACATCAGGGTGGTCTCGGCCCCCTCGCGGTAGACCGCCAGGAACGCGGTCGCCGCCAGGGTCCCCAGGCCGCCGACCCGAGCCCCGCGGGCGACCTGCCCCTTGAGGAACTCGGACCACCTCTTGGCCTGCGACTGCGAGACCAGCCAGTAGCTCACGTAGAACAGGACGCCGGCCGCCGCCATCATCACCGACCCCTCGACCACCTCGCGGGTCCGCCCCTGCGCCGAGGCGACCACCAGGTTCAGCGCCACCGCCGTCAAGGCGCTGGCCCCGACCGCCGCCCCGACGCCCCAGCGGATCGCCGCCAACCCTCGGGGGTTGCCGGCCTTCGCCACCAGGGCGACCAGCATCGTCAGGAGCAAGATCACCTCGACCCCTTCGCGGAGGATCGTCACCAGCGACGCCGCGAACGCCGGCCCGAACGTCCCGGCCGTCGCCGCCCGGCACCGCTCGGTGGCGGCGGCGACCTCGGCGACCAGCCCGGCCAGGTCGGCCCGCAACTCGTCCCCCCGGGCCCCCGAGTCGACCCGCCCCCGGATCGCGGCGAACCGCGCCTCCAGGGGGGCGACCTCTCGCGGGCGGCGGACGTTGAGCAGCCGTTCGAGCGGCTCGAAGTCGGCGAAATAGGCTTCGGTCATCGCCGAGGCCGCGTCGCCGGATTGCCCCTGGTCGGCCATGCCCTGGATCGCGGCGAACGAGGCGGCCAGGGCCCGGAGCTGGCCGGCCTGCTCGGAACTGTCCGGGGTCGCGACGACCTCGGCATGCTCGGCGGCGCGGCCGACGTCGGCCCGGTCGTTCACCTTGAGCCGCTTCAAGTCGGCCGACGCGCGGTGGAGGTCGATCAGGAGCTTGCCCGACCGGGTGACGAGCTGTTCGGGCCCGGCTTCCCCGGAACCGACGGCCTTGATCGCCGACCGGATGCCGCGAAACTGGACCTCGATGGCCCCCGCCCGCTGGTAGCCCAGGTGGCGGCGGACGGCGACCTCCATGTCGGACCCCTCGAACTCGCCCCAGTAGGCCGTCTCCGCCAGACTCCGGGCCTTCTTGACCCCGTCCGGCTTGCGGACCACGGCCCGGGCCTCGGACAAGAGGACGCCGACGCGGTCGGTCACCTCGTCCCAGGGCCGCGCCGGGGCGGCCTGGCCCGATTGCCGCGCGACGACGGCCGGGCCCTTGAGGGTGATCGTCCCCAGGTCCACCACGTCATCCCCCTTGACCTCGACCTCCTCGCGGATCGGGTCGCCCATCTCGTGCCAGGCGTCGAGGAGGTACCGCCCCTCGGGGACCCCGGCGAACCGGAACGCCCCGCCCTTGACCACCTGGGCCCAGGGGGTCGCCGCCACCACTACGTACCCCCGCATATGTCCGTGGATGTTGCAGACCACGCGGATCAGCCCCGGCTTGTCGGGGACGAACTGGTTCCGTAGGCTGGAAGCCTCGCGAGGGGCCATGCTCCGGTCGAACGAGACGCCCGGGGCCAGGACGTGGACGTTGTGCGGCTCGGCGTCCTGGTTGGCGAACTGGATCGGCTGGCCGAGCCGGGCGACCTGGACCCTCGGCTCGAACTGGAGCCCATGCTGGTTCACCAACGCCACCTGGGCCGGGGCCCCCGGGCTCGGGCCGCCGACCGACGCCCCGCCGCCGACCGCCGTCAGCGTCACCACCGCCGGGCTGGCGGCGGGCGAGCAGGCGTCGGGCATGACCACCCGGCCCGACACCGACACCTCGCCGGCTCCGGACGCGGCGGACCACAGGGCCAGCAGGCCGACCGTCACCAGGGATCGCAACATGGGGCGTTCCATCGAGGGCGAGGTTCCGGGGGCGGGATTCCAGGCGGTTCGTTGCCGTTGAGATTCAATCTCAACGCCCTGATTGTATCCAAGCTCACGACCGTCGTCAAAGGAAATCCGGGAGTGTTGCCCCCGGTCATCGAGGGCTCCATGACAACACTAGGCCTGGAAAGTCGCTACGAAGGTCCGATCCGCGAGGCGACGGTCCGGGTGGCGGGGCGGTCGATCGTCCTGGTCCGGCCGGGCGAGCCCGACCGCCTGCTCGACGACCCCGAGGTCGCGGCCTGGAGCGCGGCCGTCGACTACATGCCGTACTGGGCGTATCTCTGGCCCGGGGCGTTCCTTTTGGCCGAGGCCGTCGCCGTCGAGCCCTGCCCGGCCGGGGCCCCGGCCCTGGAGATCGGCTGTGGCCTGGGGCTGGCCGGCCTGGTCGCGGTCGCGCGCGGGCTCACGGTCCGGTTCACCGACTACGACCGGGCCCCGCTCCGGTTCGTCGAGCGGAGCGCCCGGGCCAACGGCTTCGACCCTTCCTCTTATAGCACGGCCGTCCTCGACTGGCGTGACCCGCCCGCCGATCGGTATTCGCTGATTTTCGGCTCCGACGTCACCTATGAAGCCCGATTGATCCCGCCGGTGGCCCGGGCCATCGCCGGCCTCCTCGCCGACGACGGCCTGGCCCTGATCTCCGACCCCAACCGGTCGTCCGCCGATGGCTTCGCCGCCGCCCTCGCCGCCCACGGCCTGGCCACGGAGGCAACCCCGGCCGAGGGCGAATCCGACGAGCTGGGCCGGGTCCGGGGCCGGATCTTCCGGATCTGGCGACCCGGCGCCGGGTCCGGTTGATGTCAGAGGCTTTCCGGGAGCTTTTTCTAGAATCCGCAAGGGGTTATGAAAAAGGACCGATGGTTGATGTGTGAGAAAAAAGCCAGGAATTCCCCGGACGCGATCTCGTCTGTCTTCCCGGTCTTCGGCCTTGACTCATCGACCATGAACCATTTCCCATCCCGGACAGCCTCTCAGATCCCGCCCCGGCAGTCCAGGCAATCGCGGAGGGTGACGCGGCCGGGCGTGGCCCCCCGGCCGGCCCGGCACCGGGAAAGTTCCTTGCCCCGGCACCCGCAATCGTCCTGGAGCGAGATCGGCAGGACGGGCCCCCGGTCGGGGCACCGGAGCACGGCGTCGCGGAGGGCGGGGTCGATCCCGCCCCGGCCGGCGAGCGACCGGACTTCTTGCTCGCGCGGGGAAAGGGCTCGCCAGGCGCCGAGGTGGGCCAGGTGCGAACAGATCCGGGGGTCATCGAGCCCCGGGCAGGGTGGGTCGGCCGATCGCGGGCAGGTCGGGCAACCCGGGCGAGCGGGAGTCATGGGTTGTCGCTCCGGGAAAACGCACGGGCACGCCCATCGGATTTCTGGCCCCCTCTCCCGGGGAACGAGGGGAGGCGGACTTACGCCCTTGTGTCCCTTTTCGACAAGGGGAACACCGGACATTCTTCGGGCCAGCCAACCGGGTGAGGAATTCGGTCCACTCGCGGCCGAACCGATCCAGGCCGAGCCGGTCGCGGGCGAACCGCTTCGCCCGGGCGACCCGGGCGGCGGTCCCGACCGGGTCGGAGCGGTCGGCGAGGATCGCGCGGGCCAGGTCCGGGCCGGGGGCGTCGACCGGGACTTCGCGGACCAGGCCGGGGACGAGCTTGGCGAGGCCGCTCCGGGTGCTCACCACGGGCACGCCCGCCCAGAGCCCTTCGGCCAGGGTCAGGCCGAACGACTCGTACCGGGACGGGACGACCAGGGCGTCGAAGCCCCCGAGCACGTCGCCGGCGGCCACGTCGCCGCCGACCAGGTGGATTCGCCCGGCGTCGCGCGGGGCGACCGCCTTGATCAAGGAAGCCCGCTCGCGCCCTTCGCCGACGAGCACGACGTGCCAGGCGTCGGGGAGCGCCCCGGCGAGCCGGATCATGGCGGCGGGGTCTTTTTCCGGGGCGAGCCGGCCCATGTAGCCGGCGACGGGGGCCTCGGCCGGGACCCCCCACGCGGCCCGCATGGCGGCCCGGTCGCGACGCGGTCGGAGGCGGTCGGCGTCCACCGCGTTCCAGATCACCTCGGCCTCGCCCCGGATCGGCCCGGGCAGCGCGTCGAGGGCCAGCTCGGACACGGCGACGAACCGCGAGACCCCGCCGAGCATGGCCTCGGTCCCCGGCCCCCACGGGCTTTCGCCCGGGAAGTGGCAGGCCATCGCCACCCGGGGCGGCGCGTCGAGGCCGGCGAGCAGCGCCCCGACGTCGGCGACGGCCCACGAGAGGATCACGTCGGACGCCGTCGCCAGCGACCGGGCCGCGTCCAGGCCCAGCCCGACCGGCATCCGCTCCGACAACTCGCCGAGCATCCGGGGCGCGACCGCGTTTCGCCCCTCAAGGACCGCCGCCCCCACCCAGGCCACCGAATCGGGATCGACGGCCCGGATCAGGGCGAGTTGCCAGGCTTCCGCGCCGCCGAGGCCCAGGCAAGGGCACCAGAGGCCCACCCGGACCCGCCCCCCGGGCACCTCGACCCGAGGCGCGAACGGGGCGGCGTCGGACCAGAACGCGAACGCCTGCTCCTCGGCCGTCCGGCCTCGCCAGGAACTCAAGGTCGCCAGGTGCCGGCACGCCCCCGCCCCCGCCTCGGACCGGCCCGGGCACCCCGCCCCCGGGCAGGTCAGGCCGGCGACGTTGGGGCAAATCGCGTGGGTCGTGGGTCGTGGGGCGTGGGGCGTGGATACGGGAGGGGGAGGGGAAGCAGGCCGATCTTGCCCTTTTTCCCCACGACCCACGCCCCACGACCCACGACCCACGATCTTCACGCCGGGTCGATCGTGACCGAGCATGTCGGGTCGCTCCCCGGGAAGGCCGACCCGTTGTCGAGGCGGAACGGGTCGCAGGAATTGCCGTAGCCGCCGACGAGCCACGTATAAAGCGCCGCGTCGCGGTAAGGCGACCCGTAAGGCGAGGTCGGATACAATCGGGTCAGGGTGAACTGGTTGTACAAGCAGGAAAGCAGGTAATAAAACGGGACCTTGGCGATGGGGTCGTCGAAGGTGGACGTGCTCAGGAAAATCTTCTGGGTGAAGCCAAGGGCGGTGAACTCGGCGGGGGGCGTCTGATACTGGATGGTGCAGGACTGGAACATCCGGTAGTTGGCCTTGGGGTCGGCCGAGGTCATCCTCAAGGTCGGCGGGACCAGGCAGAAGCACTGCGGGACGGGGATGTAACCGCTGGTGGTCCCCGATCTCCCGGCCTTCTCCGCGACCCATCGATGGTCGACGAACCGGCAGATCAGATAATCGCCCGGGTCGGGTAAGCCGGGGCCGAGCAGGTAGACGGGCACCGGGGCCGCCCTCAGGCTCGACAGGTCGCCTACCCCGCCTTCCTTCTCGACTCCCAGGACGGACACGGGTTGGACCAGCAAGAACTTGTTCACCGCGATCTTCGAGCGGTCCGATCTCACGCGCCCGACGAACGCGGGCAGCCCGCCGTGATCCAAGCCGGAGTCGGGCCAGCGCCGGGTGCCTTGCCGGAGCCTGAGGCCCACCAGATCATCCACCGCGACCGAACGGCCCATCGTCGTCATCCCCCGGATTGTGGAATATCAACTGAGAGTCGATGACATATTCCGGAGAACGAGCGCGCGATTATCCGTGAATCCTCAAGTCGTTCTTCGGAGCGAATTTAAGGCGACGCTCCCGGGACAATTTCGTAGATCGCCACCTTGCCCCCGCCGGCGGGGACGGCCCGGACGCGGCCGGCGGATCGGGCGATGAAGGCCCGGAGCGGGTTGGTCGCGGCGTTGGCGTAGCGGTCGTCGTCGACCAGGAGATAGGCGACGCCGTATCGCCGGATCGCCCGATCGATCGCGTCGGGGCCGCCGTCGGGGGTCGCGACGGCCGGCCGCCCCGTCAGCCAGGCCACGTCGCTCGGGTGGCGGGCCATGACGACGCCGGGGTGATCGCCCCGGCCCTTGATCCAGGCACACGCCGCGTCGAAGTCGGCCTGCGTACGCCTTTGGACGCCGGCCCGGTCGCTCATGAGGGCGTAGGCGGCGTAAGGGAGCGTCAGCAAAAGCACGCATGCGGCGGCGTGAGTCCTCGGCCGACGGGTCCCCAGGAGTCTCGCCGCCGGCGCGAGTCCCTCGACGGCCCCCATCAGCAGCCCCGGCACGAGCGGGATCAGGAATCGGCCGGCCTCGGTGAACGGCCAGGCCACCAGCAAGGTGAGCGTGACCAGCGGGATCAACGCCCCGAGCCGGCGCCTGGGGTCGCGGAGCATCCGCGCCCAGCCGAACCCGACGACCGCCGACGCCGCGACCGCCCCGGCCGTGGCCAGGGCGGAGACGGCCGGCGACCGCCCGAACACGGTGGCCGCCTCGACGAACGGGCCGGCGATCGCGTCGGGGATGCGCCGGGCGTAGAAGAGGGATTGGCTCGCGACCAGCCCCGGCAACTCCCGGGGCCGGAACAGCCCCGCCTGGGTGCCCGACCCCGTCGCGCCTTGCCAGGCGATCCACGGGGCGATCAGGACCGCCGCGACTCCCGCCGCCGTGGCCGCGGCCCGCCCTCGGCCCCGGAGCCCGAGGTCGAGGACCACCGCCAGGGCCAGGCAGGCCCCGACGTGCCGGGTCAGCACGCACGCCGCCAGGCCGATCCCGACCGCCGCCCCGTCGCGAATCCGCCCGAGCCGCCCGGCGCGGGTCGCTAGGAGCACGACCGTCCCCCCCACCGCCAGGAACAGCGGCTCCGACTGGATCGAGGCCCCGACCCGGGCCCAGGTCCAGTTCGCCGCCAGGGCCAGCCCCAGGAGCGCGGCCGCCGTCCGGGGCTCGGTCGTCCGCCACCATCGGCACGCGGCCCCCACCCCGACCAGGGTGCAGGCCATCGAGAACCCGTGAGCCCAGGGGAGCGACACGCCCCGGCGGATCGTCCAGACCGCGGCCAGCGCCGCGGGATATCCCGGCGGGAAATGGGCATGGGCCGGGGCGTCGGGATGCCCCACGTCCCGATAACCCCGCCCGCTCGCCAGGGCCGCCCCCAGCGTCGCATACCCCGCCCCGTCGAACCGAGGCGGCTCGTCCAGCCGCCCCGATCGGGCGATCCCCAGGCCGGCCACGACCAGGCAAACCGCCCCGATCCCGCGCCGGCGGATCACGCCCCAGTTCGATCGCTTCACTTCTCCCCCAAGCGGGACGACTCAAGTGGGTCGTGGGTCGTGGGTCGTGGGTCGTGGGTCGTGGGTCGTGGGTCGTGGGTCGTGGGTCGTGGGTCGTGGGTAGTGTTGCTCAGCCTGGCTTTTCTTGCCTTTGCTAACCACTGACCACTATTCACTAACCACTTGCTCATCAAAGCGTTCTGCCCCGGCTCCGGAGAAAGCGCTACCGGGCGATCCGCTCCATCCGTCGGCCGGCGACGGCCTGGGGGGTGGCGGCGTCGAGGTGAATTCCGGACACCCAGAGGCTGAAGGGGGTGGCGTCGCCTTCGACGCGGACGGCGGTCCGCGAGGGCTTGTCTTCGCCGTCGCTGGCCAGGACCAGGGGGGTGATCCCTTCGGGGAGGCGGAACGGCGGCGAGGCGAGCAGCGACGTGGACCGGGGCGGGACCTGCCAGAGGCCGAGGTCCTGGTCCAGGCCCCGGAGGGCGACGGTCCGCGTCGCCTTGTTCGAGGCGGCGTCGAGGGTCAGGGTCAAGGGGATGTCGGGCGTCGGGTTGTAGACGAAGACCCGGGCGTGGCGGCCGACCATGCAGGTCCATCGGCCGTCGCGATCGACCCGGTTCCCCCAACCGTTGGTGTACAGGAAGACCGGATGGGTAGGCTTCGGCATCCGCTCGCGGTCGAACACGGCGGTCGCGTCGTCCTCGTGGATCTTCGACTCCTGGAGCCGGGATTCGACCTTCCCGAGGTCGACGGCGAACTCGGGGAACGACCCGGGCCCGTGGTGGACGACGACGTAGCGGAGGTCGTGGACCGTGAGGTAGAGCCAAACATACGACCGGAAGTCGAGCCCCCGGGCGAACTCGAACGACGAAGGCCCGGGGCCGGTCAGGTACCAGGGCTGGGCCAGCTTGAAGGCGTCGAACGGGGAGTTGAAGAACAGGCGGTTGTCGTAAGCCCCGTTCGCGAACGCGGTGTACCCGGCCGACGTCTTGCCGCCGTGGAGCGACTGCCAGTAGGTCGCGGCCGAGGCGAGCTGGAACGCCCCCGAATTGAACTGGGGGACTTCCAGGAACGTCGCGGCCGGGTCCCGGCCGCGGATGACCTCGTAGCACGCGGGCATCGGGGGGACGGTGATCGTCGCGTAAGGCGTCGTGCTCAGGTCGACCAGGGTGAGGGCCAGCAACGCCCCGAAGGCCGCGGCCCGCGCCTGGGGGCCCGGCATCCGGGCCAACAGGTGCCGGAGGCCGGCCGCCGCGACCACCGCCGCCGCCACGCTCGCGAACAGGTTGAACCGCGCGGGGACCCGGATCATTCGGAACCCGACGAAGTATTTCTTGAGCCACGCCGCCGGCAGGCTCACGTCCCAGGTCCCAACCCGGCCGTGGGCCCCCATCGACAGGATCACCAGCAGGGCCAGGGCTGCCCACCAGTACGACCCCCGGGCGAACCGGACCCGGCACGCCGCCGCGTAGGCGATCAGGGCCAGCGGGACCAGCCCGAGGTACGACGGCACCGAGCCCAGCTCGGCCGCGATGTTGGCGTCGAACGGCAAGTGCCGCCCCAGCCAGTGGGCCGGCGACGGCACGAAATACCCCCAGAACGGCGCCCGGCACATCGCGAACTCGGCGTCGGGCCGGGCCATCGAGAACCCATGCGTCAGCGCCCAGATCTGATTGGCGAACAGGACCACCAGCACCGGCGCCGCGATCCCCGCGAACGCCGAGAACCACCCCAGCCGCGCCCGCAACCAGGGCCAGGCCCCGCCCCGCCCGGCGGCGATCATCCGCCAGACGACGTACAACGTCGCCGGGAACACCGCGAACACGCCGAAATACGGGGCGCTCATCGCCACCAGGGCGTACAAGCCCGCCGCCGCCGCCAGCCCCCGCCCGCTCGGCCGGTCGACCCACCGGAGCCAGGCCACCAGGAACAGCGGGAACCAGCCGACCGTGATCTGTTCCAGCTCGCCGCGCGAGAAGAACGTCATCGGCGTGCCGAGCATCGCCGCCAGGCCGCCCAGCGTCGCCGCCGGTCGCGACCCGACCACGACCCAGATCAGCACGAACGTGCCCAGGCCCGTCAGGACGAACGCGAAGGTCCGGATGATGTTGTAGCAAGCGACGTCGTTGGGGATGACGGCCGACAGCGGGACGTACAACAGCGTCTGGAAGTGCATCGGCGGGAGCGTCCCGAGCGAGGCGCCGACGGGATACTGGATGTCGGGGCAGACGAACGGGAGCTTGCCTTCGAGGAGGCACGCCTTGTTCCACCGCATGGTCCAGAGGTGCGCCAGGGGGTCGACCCGCGAGGGCAAGGTCGAGCCGAAGGTGGCGAAGGCCGGCCAGGTGGCCACGGCCAGGCAGGCCAGGTAGAAGGCCGCCACCGCGACCATCGACCTCCACCCGGGGGTCAACGGCGAGGCGTCCCGGGGGTCGCGCGGAAGGTCGTCGGACGGCATGACTGGCCCTTCGATGACGGGGGTGGGGCGGCCCGAATCCGCCGGGCGCCCCGTCTTTTATCGAGGCCCGCCCGATCCGGCAACGGCAACTTCCCCCGGAAACCGCCGCCGGGCGCCCGACGGGCAAGGTCGATTGGTCCTTCGAGCGAGTAGTCGGCCACCGACGACTTGAGGGCTTTGACGGATCTGTTGTCCTGGGACGATACCCCTAAAAGAACAGGCCCGCTTCGGCTCCCAATCTCGAAAAACCCGACCAAGCTTTGCGATGGGCTCAGAAATCCGTCGAGGACGCGAGTGACTTCTGCGTCTCGAGCGACGTGGCACGTTCGCGGTATGCGGCACTGAGCATATTGTAGGAGTCCGAGCCCATGACCACTCGCTTCGGCGCGGGGGACTGATCGACGGAATCGATCATGACCTTGGCCATCTTGGCGGGATCTCCCGGGGCCGCTGGAGGATTCGCCCCGGCGTCTCGAACCGACTCGGCTCGACTCCGTATCCCTCGGGCTGGGGTGCCATCATAGGCGGCGATCGCGGGAGACAAGGCCGCCGTCGCACCGAAGTCCGTGCGGATGGCGCCCGGTTCGATGATCGTCGCCTCGATCCCGAACGGAGCGACGTCCTGCGCGGTGGACTCGATGAAACCCTCGATCCCCCACTTCGAGGCGACGTAGAGCGAGATCCCCGGGAGGGCGCACTGTCCCAAAGAGCTGGAGACCTGGAGGATGCGTCCGCCACCTTGCGCCCGAAGATGGGGCAAGGCCGCCTTGACCACCAGGATGGAGCCGAGCAGGTTCGTGTCGAGGAGGTGGCGGATCATCTCCTCGGGGCACTCCTCGACGGCCCCCACCAAGCTGGAGCCGGCGTTGTTGACCACGACGTCGATGCGACCCAGGTCCGCGAACGCCCGATCGACCACGCTCCGGATCGCCCCCGCGTCGGTGAGATCGAGCGCGGCCGTCCAAAGCCGCTCGCCATGCATCGCCTTGAGGCCGTCGAGTTCATCCAGCCTCCGCGCGGTGCCGGCGACGCGATCACCTCGCTGGAGCAGTGCCCCCGCGAGTTCGCGGCCGAGGCCCCGATTGATGCCCGTGATCAACCACGTTCGTTCTGGCATGCCCCGCCTCCCAAAAAGTTTCGTCCAACCAACCAGATGGTTGGGGGCAACTTACACCTTCCGATTGCCGTTTGCAAGCCCAAGAACCGATTGCCGTTCGCAAGCCCAAAAACTAAATTGAAGGGATGAAAAAAGATTCCGAGGCGACCCGACAAAGAATCCTGGAGGCGGCCGTTGTCGAGTTCGCCGAACATGGTATTGCTGGCGCCCGCGTCGACCGGATCGCGGCGGCCGCGGAAAGCAATAAGCAATTGATCTACCAGTATTTTGGGAATAAAGAGGGGCTGTTCCGCACGGTCCTGGCCCGGGAGTTGTCGCGGGCCACGGAGGGCGTCGTTTTCCCGCCCGACGACTTCGAGAGGTACGCCGGTGCCTACTTCGACTTCGCCATGGCCAATCCTCGGATGATGCGCCTCATCGCCTGGTCCGGGCTGGAGGCGAAAGGGGCGATCGAAGGCGTTTCGCGCGCCAGGTCCAAGCTCGGTCTCGTGGCGGCCGCCCAGCGGAGCGGGAAGGCTTCCGATCGCTTCTCTCCAGAATTCCTTCTTTCAACCATCTCGGCGGTCTGCACCGCCTGGGTGCCGAGCAACTGGTACGGGAGCCAATTGGACCCCGATGCGGCCACGAATGCCGCCCGATACCGGGAATCGATCGTGCGGCTGATCGGGATGATGATCCGTCCCGATCCAAAGCCCTAGCAGTCCGCCACCATTGAGGTGGCGGACTGGGAGGAGGAGCGGACATAGGTCGGTAAGCGGAGGGGAGATTGCAAGGGTCTCAAATTTCAGGGGGCCAATCTTTCCTCGCCCCAAAGCCGTCTGAAATCCGAGATCCTTGCAATCTCCCCTCCCATGAATTGACGGACCGATCGACCTTGCGGCCGACGGGGCGACGGCTTGTGCGACCGGCCCGGTTCCGCGACAGTGACTCGATCCTCCCATCGACTTCGACCCCGATCTCCAAAAGGGCGTTCGCATGCTCCAACTGGGCATCATCACCTACAACATCGCCAAGGACTGGGACCTCGACGCGATCTTCAAGAAGCTCGAAGCCCTCAAGATTAGCGGGGTCGAGCTGCGGACCGGCCACAAGCACGGGGTCGAGGTCGGGCTGTCGCCGGAGCGGCGGGCCGAGGTCCGCAAGCGGTTCGAGGACTCGCCGGTCGAGCTGGCCGGGCTCGGGAGTGCCTTCGAGTACCAGTCGAGCGACCCGGCGAAGGTGAGAGAGAACGTCGAGGGGACCAAGGCTTACGTCCGCCTGGCCCACGACGTCGGCTCGCCCGGAGTCAAGGTCCGGCCCAACGGCCTGGCCGCCGGGGTCGACCCCGAACGGACCTACGAGCAGATCGGCAAGGCCCTCAACGAGGTCGGCCGCGACGCCGCCGACTTCGGCGTCGAGATCCGGGTCGAGGTCCACGGCGCCACGACCCAGCTCCTGCCCAACTTCGCCAAGATCATGGCCCACGCCGACCACCCCAACGTCTTCGCCTGCTGGAACTCGAACCCGACCGACGTCGACTCCGGCTCGATCCGCGCCAACTTCGCCCGGGTCGCGTCGAGGATTCGCGAGGTCCACCTCCGCGACCTCACCGACGAAGCCTACCCCTGGCGCGACCTGTTCGCCCTGCTCGTCGCCGCCGACTATCAAGGCTACACCCTGGCCGAGATCTCCGAGAGCCCCGACCCCGACCGCGTCCTCCGCTACTTCCGGGCCCTCTGGGCCGCCTACCAGCCCCCGGCGAAGGGCGAATGAGCCGAAGTCCACGCCTCGAATTCGCCGGGCCGCGCAACCGCGATTGACAGCGCCCAACCGGGCCTGTAGGGTGGTATCTCCTCCAGCGGCGGGGCCGATCGGTCAGGTAGCTCAGTTGGTAGAGCATGCGACTGAAAATCGCAGTGTCGGGAGTTCGACTCTCCCCCTGACCACTCAATAAACCACGACTCGGCTCGTTCACTCGGCCGCTCACCCCTTCGCCATCCGACGGAACGCGGCGACGAGGAACCGCGCGACCCGATCCCGGCGCCGTGCTCTCTCGATTTCCCGCCACCTTGAGGACCCGGACTTCCCCGGCCTCGATCCACCCGGGGATGGACCGCCGGTCGTCGGCGGCGAGGCGGGAGACCCCCTGGCACGGGCTGGGGTCCGGGTGCGAGGATGGTGACCTTCGGCGACGCCGCCTGCACGGGAGCCACGACCGGGTCTTGGGGGCCCCGCATGACCAGGGAACAACGTCGCGGGACGGTGCGAAGTGGGCGGATCTTCGAGCTGTTACCCCCGCTCGCCGTCGCGCGGAGGCTCCTGCCCATCATGGCGGCCCTGGGCATCTACTGCCTGATCTTGGCGCTCCTGATCGGTCGGGAGCAGGTCACATTGGTCGAGTGGGGGTCGGAGGCGTCCCTCATCGGTGGGATCGTCCTCGGCTTCCTCATTGGGTTCCGCAACAACGCCGCCTACGCGCGCTGGTGGGAGGGGAGGCAACTCTGGGGGCAGCTCATCAACCAGACGCGCAACCTCTGCCTGAGCGCGCGTGCCTACCTCGGGCCCGATGCCCCCGACCTGGACCGCTTCGGCGCGGTGCTTTTCGGCTTCGCCGTCGCGCTCAAGGGTCAACTCCGAGGGGGCGTGGTCCTGAGCGAGATCCCCGGCTTCGAGGACGGCTCGGACCGCCCGACCCACGTGCCCACCTACCTCGCGGGCTTGATCCACCGGCACCTCGCCGACTGGTATCGAGAGGGCAAGGTGGACGGCTGGGTTTTGACGCTCCTCGACGTCCCCGCGAGAAGCTTGATGGACATCTGCGGGTCCTGCGAGCGAATCCGCAAGACGCCCTTGTCGCCTTCCTATCGTGCCTTGCTCCGCCATGGCCTGTTGGCCTATGCGGTGCTGACGCCCGTGTATCTCGTGGAAGATCTCGGTTGGTGGGCGCTGCCGGTCTTCCTCGTCATGAGCTACTTCCTGATCGGCCTCGAACTGACGGCCGAGGCCGTCGAGGAGCCGTTCGGGGACCAGGGGGACGACCTCGACCTGGACGCCTACTGCGAGACGATCCGCGCTTCGGTCCTCCAGATCCTGAGCCCGGTGGTTCCCGACTAGCGGGTGGGGGATGTCCCGGAAATCGCCCGCCGTCGCCCCGGGGACTACCCACGACGCGCGGGGACAAGCACCAGTCCGGCCGCCACCGGGCCAGCCCTGGCGCTCTTCCCTTCCGGCGGGAAGACCCGGGTCAAGCCCAGGCGGGGGCAATGCGGCGGCGGGCTTGGCCCGAGGCGAGCCGCCCGGTTGCCGCGCGGATCGTCCGTCACGACCGTTGTTCGTCGCGTTCGAAAAAGAAAGGCCGGGAGCTTCCCCCCCGGGACTCCCGGCCTTTCCCGCTGGCCCGTTGCCGGGCTGGCCCACTCAGTCTATCCGGGCGGAAGCCCGAAGCAAGATATTTGCCCGAACCTTCGACCCGATTCGGCGATCTTCGCGAAAAGACGACATAACCATAGACACTGATGCGTTCGAGCATGATTGCCGGCACACGCGGGAGATGGCACGACCCGATCGAGGTGTACCGGGCCGTGGCGAACTTTCGGATGGCCGGGATCGTAAGAGGGGGGATGGGGGGAAATCTCCCCCTTCGCGCCCCCGCGATGGCCGCCGGGGGATCGCCCGATGGCGAGCGAATCGGATCATCGCCGAGGCCGCCGGCCCTCGGATCATCGCCCCTTGGCAGGAGTTTCCCCCTTGAATCGGCGTCATCATCTCCGGACCGCCCTGATTGGCCTGGCCGCCCTGATTGGCCTGGCCGCGCTCCTGCCCAGTTGCGATTATTCGTCGAAGAAGACGCCGCTGCCCCCGACCGAGGCCCTGGTCGGCCCGCTCCCGGGGGCCTCGGGCCGGGGGTCGGTCTCGCGGGCGGTCTACGAGGACCCGACTTCGGAAGGCCCGGCGCCCGAGGTCGACGCGGAAACCTTGAAGCGGCGCGAGATCATCCTGGCCAACGTCATCAAGCTGATGCGGACGGCCTACAACAACCCCGGCGGGCGGAACTTCGAGCTGGCGACGGAGAATCTCAACGACCTGTTCAAGCTAGGGACCACGCCGGCGGATTATCAACCGTCGAAGGCGGCCCGCGAGTTCTTGAGCCGCAAGATCCTGGAGCAAACATACCAATCGCTGGTGACGCCGCAGTTCACCATGCGCGACGCCCGGCACATCGAAGACTGCATGCTGTACAAGTCCGTGGCGCTGCGGGTCGCCGGCGAAGGGGACGACCTGACCCGGGTCCGGCGGATCTTCGATTGGGTCTGCCGCCACATCCAGCTCGTGCCGGCCGAGTCGCTCTCCCCCGCCGGCGGGCTCCGCCAGTCCCAGGTCCGGCCGGCCGACGTCCTGATCCGCGGCATGGCCACCGAGAACGGGAGTTGGTCGGAGCGGGGCTGGTTGTTCATGGCGCTCTGCCGCCAGGTCAACGTCGACGTCGGCCTCCTGACGCTCTCGCCGAGGCGGCCAATGGCGCTGGGGCCGATGGCCGACCCGGCCCGGGCCCAGGTGATGAGCTGGATTTGCGCGGCGATCGTCGACAAGAAGCCGTACCTGTTCGACCAGCGGATCGGCATGGAGATCCCCAGCCCCGACGGCCGGGGGGTCGCCACGCTCCAGGACGCCATCGCCGTGCCCGAGGTGCTCGACCGCCTGGAGCTGCCCGGCCAGTTGACCTACGGGACCAGCGCCGCCGACCTGGCCGGGAGCCCGACCCGGATCGGCGTCTTGATCGACTCGACGATCGGCTACCTCGCGCCGCGGATGCGGCTCCTCCAAGGGCAGCTCCGCGGCGAGAACCGGACGACCCTGTTCCGCGACCCCGCCGAGCAGGCCGCCAACTTCGCCGAGGCCCTCGGCCCCCGCCTCGGCAAGGTGGACCTGTGGAGCCTACCGATCGTGGTCGAGGATTCGCTGTTCAAGGACGCCAATTTCGTGTCGTCGACGTTGTCCTCGCTCCGGTTCTTCGACCCCAGGCTCCCCCTGGTCTACGCCCGGACGGCCCAGCTTCGCGGCGACCTGGCCGAGGCGACCATCAAGTATGTCGACCTCCGGCTCGTCAAGGACGCCGTCATGAAGGACCCCAAGGAGACCCCGATCCCGCCCGAAGTCCAGCGCGCCCTCGACCTGTACGCGACGTATTTCCTGGCTCAGTGCCACCTCGACCAGGGCCACGCCGGCCAGGCCGAAGACCTGTTCCGGATGACGCTCGACCTGTCCCCCGAGCCCGGCGCCGGCCGGGCCTTCCACTACATGCTCCGCTGGGGGGCGCTGACCAACCTCGGCCGGATCGCCCAGGACAAGGGGGATTCCGCCGAGGCCATCCGTTACTATTCCCTCGGCGAGCCCACCGCGCAGAGTCACGGCAACCTCCTCAGGGCCCGCGACCTCCTCTGGGCCAATCCCCTGGCCGAGCCCGCCGCCCCCCTGCCCCCCGCGCCGCCGGACACCCCCCCCGCCACCGCCTCGACCGCCCGGTGAACCGGGAAAAGCGGCGGGCCGATCGTCTCGCCCGGCCGGCCTTACCAACCGAGGGGATCGTGTGTTAAGGTTGGGGGACATCGCGGGCCCCCCGGCGCCCGGCCGGGGGCCCGCGCCCGTCTAACCATCCGCCCGTCCGGTCATTTCCGGGGCTTCTCGAGGAAGCGTCCATGCGGAATGGTGATCCCGAGGCGACCGCCCCTCGACGCGCCGGCCCCGAGCCCGCGGTGGCCGAGCCCGTCCGCCCGCGGGTGCCGGTCGCCGAGTCGACCGGCTCGGTCCTGATGACCGAGGTCAGCCCGTTCCACTGCCTGTATCAGGACGCGCTCGACTTCCACTCGCAGAGCCGGTTGATGCTCCCGAGGTCGGTGGGGTCGGCCAGCCGCCTGGCGCGGGCGTCGCTCCTGCTCTACGTGGCGGCGTCGGAGGCGCTGGTGCATCAGGGGGCGGTAGAGCTGGGCCGGCCCGACCTGGCCGCCCTGGTGGCCGACCCGTCCCGGCCGATGCGATTGGCCGACGCCTGGCGGCTGTTGCCGGCGATCGTCGCCGACGGCTCGGTCCCGGGCGACCCTGACGGTCCCCCCTGGCCGCAGTTCGCCGAGTTGCTGGCGCTCCGCGAGTCGTGGTCCTACCCGGGCGAGGCGTCGGGCCGACGGGCGTTCTACCGGGCCCCGCACCCCGGGGCCGACCACGAGCCGCTCCAGCCCCACCAGGTCCCCCCCGGCCTGACCGTCCCGGCCGAAGCCTTGCACTTCCCCCGGACCGGGCTCCCCCGCGACCCCTACGCCCTCCGCCCGCAACACCTCGACACCGCCCGGGGGGTCCTCGACGCCGCCATCGACGCCCTCGACCGCCGGGTCGGGGGCGCCCTCACCCGCGACAACCGCCACCGCCGCGAGCCCACCCGACCGGTCTATCCGCCGGGGCGCCCGGCGCGCTGAATCAAGGGTGATCCCGGTACTGGCGTGGGTCAAGGAACAAGACCAGGACCACGTAAACCGTGACCGCCAGGCCGTCCTCCTCGCCGCCCCCGTCCCAGGCCGGGTATCGACCGGGGATCTCGGCGTAGTCCAGGCTGACGAGCGGGGTTCGCCCCGACCGGGCCCGGGCCAAGGGGCCCCGGGCGGCCTGGGGGGCGTCGCGGCGGACGTTCTCGGCCTCGGCCTGGGGGCCGGCCAGGTCCTCGACTAGCGCCTCCAGGGCCTCGACCCGGCCGGTGTAGGGCCCGCGCCGGGCCTGGGACCGGAGCAAAAGGCCGGCGACGCGCCCTTCGGGATATTTGGCGCGGAGCCGGTCGCGGGCGTCGCGGACCCGGGGATCGACCAGGGCGTCGGGGACGGTCGGGAAGGCGGCGAGGAAGTGGTCGGACCGGTCGGCGACCAGGCGAGCCCGGCACCGCTCGGCCCAGGCGTGCTCGGGGCCGCTTTCGACCACCGCCAGCGTCAAGAGCGAGTCGCGGAGCCGGTGGCGGCCGTCGTGCTCGGCCTCCCAGGCCAATCGCAAGCAGTCTTCCGCCGCCATCGCCGGTCCCCTTCCTTGTCCCGGATGCCTCGCTTAGGGGGCGAGGAGGAGGCCCCATGTCGACGAAATCCCGTCGTCTCGACTCCTATCGGTTCGATCCTTCCCCTGACTTCAAATCATCTCTCCGGCGGAAGGCACGGTTCGCGGCTCCGTCCCCATGCCGTCGACGACCATCCCACCACACGGGGTCTTCGACCCTCACCCGTGCCACCCGGGAAAATTCTCCCATGCTCCAGCTCCACGCTCCACGCTCCACGACCCACGACCCACGACCCACGACCCACGACCCACGACCCACGACCCACGACCCACGACCCACGACCCACGACCCACGACCCACGACCCACGACCCACGCCCAATTGGGGTTTCGCGACGGGGCGGGCCGTCACTATGCTGAGGTCCCTTGACTGGTCGGCGGGTCGGAGGTTGGTCGATGCGCGTGCTGCTGGTGACGTCCTTCCCGGTGCCCGGCGAGTACGACGGGACGGCGATGCTGCCGATCAAGATCCTCCGGTCGCTCAAGGGGCGGGGGGTGGAGGTGATCCTGGCGCACCTCAAGGCCCGGCCGCCGTGGGGACGGGCCGAGCGGGGCGACTTCGAGGGGACACCGTCGTTCACCTTCCACCCGCGCGACTGGGTCGCCGGCCTGGCCCGGATTCGCCGCGAGTTCCCCTTCGACCTGGTCCACGCCCAGCACCACGGGGGCGCCAACCGGGCCTATTTCGCCTGCCGACGCCACGGCTGGCCGATGGTCTATGAACTCCACTCGCTCCTGGGCGAGGAGTACGAGCGCGACCGGCTCGGCCGGGGCCTGGGGTTCCAGATCAACGTCCGGCTCGAACGCGCCGTGTGTCGGCACGCGGCCGAGGTCATCGTCCTGGGCGAGCAGGTCAAGCGGGTGATGGTCGAGGAAAAGGGGGTCCCGGCCGACCGGGTGACGGTGATCTTCCCCGGGATCGACCTGGGCGAATACGACCGTCCGGGCGAGGTCGCCGCCATCCCCGGCGTCGGCCCGGACCGGAAGGTGGTGATGTACGTCGGCAGCATCGTCCACCCCAACCAGGGGGTCCCGCTCCTGGTCGGGTCGTTGCCCCGGGTCTTCGAGGCCGTCCCCGAGGCCGTTTGCGTCCTGGTGGGCGGCCCGGCGGAGGCCGGCGAGCGGTACCGGAACGAGCTGGGCCGGTTCGGCGACCGCCTGATCGTCCTGACCGGGCAGACCCCCGACCAGGTGGTCGCCCTGACCCGGCGGGCCGATGTCCTGGTCCATTCCCGCCTGGCGTGCCGCGAGAATTACTCGGTCCAGAGCAAGATCGCCGTCTATCTCGCCGCCGGCCGGCCGATCGTGGCGACCGACTTCGCCGACTACGCCGCCATCCTCGGCCCCACCGGCGCCGGGCGCCTCGCGGCGGAAAGCCCCGAGGCCGTCGCCGACGGGATCGTCGACGTCCTCACCCACCCCGACCTCGCCGCCCGGCTCGCCGCCGCGACCCGGCCCGTCACCGAGGACTTGTTCGGGATGGACCGGAACGTCGACCGCTACCTCGAAGTCTACCGGAAGGCCCTCGCCGCCGGCCCCCGCTGAAGGGCGATCACGCGGGGAGGTCCGGCCAGCCCGCCCGGTTCGAGCCGGCTTCCCGCGAGAGGCCCGAATCCGGCATCTCGCCGAATTTCTCCTCGTGGAGGTAGGAAGCTAGGAAGCACATCTCCTCGGACTCCAGGTTCATCATGGCGAGCGCCGGATCGGCGTTCACCGCGTCGTGGCAACCTCGCCTCCGTCCCGTCCCGCCGGTTCGATCGTCGATGCCGCCGATGCGAGAAAGCCCGGGCGGCCACCGCCACGATTCGCGGCGATGGCCCGGGAGGGCGCCGGTGGGTGTCGCTCTCGGATCGGGGAGAGAAGCGGCCAGGGACGGCCGATCGCGTGGTCGCGGACCGGGCTTATCGAGAAATAGGCGGATAATCCCACCCCCGGCCAGGCGATTATATCCACCGAGAGGCCCGGTCGGCGGGCCGGCCCGGGCGAGCCGCATGGGATCGAAGTCGACGGGCTCCGCGACGAAACGAACCCATTCCGCGATCGCCCGGCGCGGGATCGCGACGGAACGAACCCATTATTCCTTCCCGGCGACCTTCAGGATCGACGACTGGACCCGGCGCCAGTCGGAATCCGGTCGGCTTGCTTTTTTGCGCGTGGCAAGCCCTCGTACTTGGGCTAAAGTGGATGAGTTGGGCCTTTGGCGTCATGCATGCTTGTGGTGGGGTCGCCCCGTTACGCTGGAGTCGTCACCATGCCGCGTTCGATCGTGGGTCCTGGCGTTCGCGATGGGGCGACCGTGGCCGCTCGCCTGTTGATCCTGGGAGTGGTCGCCGGGCTGGCGACGCCGGCGCGGGGGCAGGCGATCGACAAGCAGGTGCTGGACCAGGTCAAGGACGCGACGGTTTACATCAAGCTGTCCGCGGGCAAGATGCAGGCCAGCGGGTCGGGCTTCGTGATCCGGGCGGCGGGCGACACGGTCCTGGTGATGACCAACCGCCACGTCGCGGCGCCCGACCCGTCCGAGTTGCCGGGCGGGGCGCAGGTGGCGGTGTCGGTGGTGTTCCGGTCGGGGACGGGTCGGCAGCAGGAGTTGCCGGCCAAGGTGTTGGCGTTCGACGAGCGCGAGGTCCGCGACCTCGCCGTCCTGGAGGTCAAGGGGGTGACCGCCCCGCCCCGGCCGATCCTGGCCGACCAGACGTCGGCGGAGTCCGAGTTCTTCGAGACGATGCCGGTCTATGCGCTGGGCTTCCCGCTCGGCGGCCAGATCCAGGAGGTCGTCGACAACCGGGGGGCGAACCCGGCCATCACGGTGACGCCGATGTCGATCAGCAGCCTCCGCCGCGACGAGGCCAACCACCTGGCGCGGGTCCAGCTTAGCGGCGCGATGATCGGGGGCAACAGCGGCGGCCCGCTGGTCGACGCCAAAGGGCGGCTGGTGGGCGTGGCCGTGTCGAGGCTCCGCAACGAGGCCGTCGGCTTCGCGATCCCACCCAGCGTGATCGCCGGGTTCCTGGCCGGCGACATCGCCAACCTCGCGGCGGAGCTGGTCGGGATGACCGGCTCGTCGGCGCAGCTCAAGCTCGCCGTCCGCCTGGTCGACCCCCTGAACCGGCTCAAAGGGGTGGCGCTCCGGTTTGCCCCGCTGTCCCCGGCGGCGGGGTCGCTCAAGCCCGACGCGGCGGGCAACTGGCCGCAATTGCCGGGCGGGACCAACGTGGCCTTGACGCTCTCGGGCGGGACGGCCGCCGGCCAGTTCGCCGTCCCGGTCCCGAAGCCGGAGGACCGCAAGCTCTTGTTCCAGTTCGTCGTGACCGACTCGATGGGCCGGACCGGGACCAGCAAGCCCCTGCCCACCACCCTGCCCGACCGCCCCGGCCCGATCCCCGGCCTCGGCGAGGGCCAGGCTCGGGCCAAGACCTTGGCCCGGTGGTCGTGCGAGCCCAACGTCGGCGACGGGATCAAGATGACCCACCAGCCCGGCGCGACCACGATCGACCTGCCCGGCGGGGCGCCGCTGGTCAACGCCCCCCAGTGGGGCCTCTTCAACGCCCCCTCCGCCCTGGTCCGGGTCGACGGCGACTTCCTGGCGATCGTCAAGGTCACCAACTCGTTCGACCCCGGCGGCGAGGGGGTCGTCCTCCCCTCGGGCCGGAAGCTCGGCTTCAGCTTCCAGTCGGCCGGCCTGTTGATCTGGCAGGATGACAAGAATTTCATCCGCCTGGAGCGGGTCAAGCTGTCCAACGGCGGGATCTCGCTGACCCACCGGATCTTGGTCGAGGTGTACAAGGGAGGCAAGGAAGCCGCCGTCCATTACCTCGACCTGCCCGAGTTGCCCACGGCCCTGGCCGCCGGCCGCAAAGGCGGGAGCCTCCAGCTCCTCTTCGCCCAGTCCTCGGGCAAGATGGCCGTGTTCCAGGAGATGGCCCTGGACTTCAACAAGGAAATCTTCGTCGGGATCTCCGCCGCCAACCTGTCCCGCCGGCCGTTCCAGGCCAAGCTCGAAGAATTCGTGCTCAGGAACTTCGAGGGCAAGGAGTACGAGGCCAAGCCGGTCCGGATGGCCAAGCTGGTCGACACCGGGGTCGTCAAGCTGGCCGATGGGACCAGCGTGATCGAGGGGGCGGCCCTGAAGGTCCTCAACCCCCAGGGGGCCCCGGCCTATCCCCAGGACAACATGGCCGAATTCAAGGGGCAATGGTCCGACGACCGTCAACTGTTCTGGAACAACGACCGGACCGCCCAGGCCCTGACCCTGGAAATCCCCGTCGACGCCGACGGCAAGTACGAGATCAAGGCCAAGTTCACCCTCGCCCCCGACTACGCCAACGCCAAGCTCACCATCGACGGCAAGCCGCTCAACAACGGCCAGGCGATCGACTTCTACGCCCAGGAGATCCGCCCCACCAAGCTGATGTCGCTGGGGACCTTGCCCCTCAACAAGGGCAAGCGCAAGCTCACCATCACCGTCTTCGGCAAGAACGCCAAGTCGACCGGCTTCCACTTCGGCCTCGACGAACTCCAGCTCGTCCCGGCACGCTGAGGATTCTCGACCGCCCAGACGCGAAAACCGTGGTCAGTGGGCATCTTGCCTAGACTCCGTGGTTAGCTTTTCCCCTTCACCCGGAAATCCGTCGATCGGGCGTTCGTCGGTCACGAGGCTTGACAAGGGGTTTTGTCTTAGTATACAAATAACAACCATGAGCGCGAACGACGACAAACGGCCCGCCTCGCCCCCCGAGGCGGAGTCGTCGGAACTGACGATCACCGGCGGGGAAACGGCGGACCATACCGTCCCGGCCGACGTCCTCTTGCGTGCCCTCGATCATCTCCAACGGATCGTCTACCTGATCGCCGCGGCGGAAGCGAAGAAGCCGATCCAGGAGCGGGTCGCCCTGTCCGAGGCGTTCCGCAAGCAGCATGGCCTCCGATGCGGCGTGCCCCGCGAGTCGAGCTTCGGGTTGCCCCTGTCGCTGGGGCGATCCTACCCCCTGTTCGAGCCCGGGCCGTCGCCGCTCGACCGGACCCTGGATGTCTTCCGCTCCGCCGCCCAGGGGGCCTGGTCCGACCTGACGCAGGCCGTGTTCGACCCGAAGTACCTCCCCAGGATCATGAACGAGTTGCAGGCCATGCTCCCCCGGCCCGGTGACCGCTGGGGCGTCGCCTTGCGTGTCCGGGGCGAACAGGTCGCGCTCGACTCCAAGACCTATCGAGCCGTCCGCGATTATCTTTCGCCCGACCTGGTCGAGGACACGGTGATGACCGTCACCGGCGACCTGGTCCGCGTCGACATCTCCGGGCGGCGGGTCGTCATCCGCTATCGGCCGACCGGGCGCGAGATCCCCTGCTTTTGCGAGGAATCGGCCCTGAAGAGCGTCCTGGAAAACTGGTCCGAGCCGATCCAGGTCACGGGACGTTTCACCCTGGACCGGACCGGCCATCCCACCCATCTCGCCGGCGTGACCCGGGTCGAACCGATCGACCTATCGCCGATGACCTTCGATCGGATCGAGTGGCGCGGTCGGCACTTGATCCTGGACCCACCGCTCACCCTCGAACCGACGATGGACGAAGAGTCGGGCCAACTTTACATGCTGGCCGACGAATCCCTGGGTATCGATGTCTTCGCCCAGACTCGCGAGGCAGTCATCGACGAACTGGCCGAACAACTGATGTTCCAGTGGGACGCTTACGCCCGCGAAATTCCGAACCGGCTGACGGTCGGCGCCCGACGACTCCAGGATGCTCTCCGGGCCCGAATGCGGGAGGATGAATTTGCCGCGAGCTAAGAAGGCGATCGAGGCTTCGCTGCTTCGCAAGGGCTTCATCCCGACCGAAGGCGATCACCATTATTTCATCTACGTCACACGCGACGGCCGGAAAAGTCGGGCTCGGACCAAGACCAGCCACTCGCCCAAGGTACGGGACGTCGCCGACAACCTGCTCGGGCAAATGGCCCGCCAGTGCTTCTTATTCCAAGAACGAATTCTTGCGATTGGTCGATTGCCCGATGGACCGCGATGATTATGAGCAAAGTCTGAATAATCGCGGCGAGATCCTCCCGACCGAGACGGATGATCCGGCTTCCCCCTGATCTCCGATAGTTACCCGGGTGGCGCTGATCCATACCGTCCCAAAATCGACCGGCCGCCCTTGGAAAGCCTGCTAATCTTGGGGTCATTTATCGAAACTAGGAGTTACGCAGTAGTGGACGGCTGTCCGTGAACTTTGGCGTGATTCGGGGTCAATTGGTGACTCAAGAAATCCCCCGACCGACCCAACGTTCCCAAGCCCTCTCGGATTCGACGGCATTGCACGGACAGGGGTTCAGTACTGCGTAACTCCTAGAAACATGAGAAGGAATACGAAAATCAAATCCGCCTGGGTGACGAAATGGGTTCGGTATTCCAACCCCGTGCCATCGGCGACCGTTTCCGCTTGGCGGGGTCGAGGTCCCGAATCCGTGGCACCTGGGGATATACTGCTGACCGCTGACCGCCCTTTCCACGATTCACGATCTTCACGCCCCACTACCCGCGGACTCTGGCCCGGAGTTTGCATTACAACCCCTGCGTGGGGCGAAATGTTCGCTGGTCGATCCAAGCAGGAGTAGGGATCATGAAACGCGCATGGTTGGGTTTGGGGCTCGTAGGCTTGGCGACGGTGGCGGCCTTCGGGATCGGGGCGAATGAGGCCCGCGCCCAGGCTCCCGGCGAGTCGGTGGTCTATGAGACCGTCGCCCCGGGTTATGACACCGTCACTTACGGCGAGCGGTACAAGGTCCGCTATCGCCCGCGCCGGACGGTCATCAAGGAGCGGCCCTACGCCTACGTGACCCGGACCCCGGCCGTCGTCCGCGAGACCCGGTACATCCAGCCGGCCCCGGTCGTCGAGAGCTACGTCGTCCAGCCCCCGCCAGTGGTCGAGAGCCGGGTCGTCCAGCCCCCGCCGATCGTCGAGCGGCGCGTGATCCAGCCGGCCCCGACGGTCGAGACCCGCTATCGGGCCAACTACCCTTACTAATCGAGGCCGATCCGCCACGAGATGCCGGCGACCGGGCGTCGCGGACTCCGTCGAGGAGCCTCGGCGCTCGGTCGCCGCTCGTTTCGTCCGTCGCCCCGGATCAGGGCTTGGAGGGCCCGAGCAGGCCGTCGAGGACGCCTTTTTCCAGCTCCTCGGCCGACTTCTTGATGCCATCCTTGGCCGAGCGGGCGCGGTCGAGGGCGGCGGCCTCGGCGTCCTTGAGGGCCTTGCGGGCGCCGCCCTTGGCCTGGTCGGCGGCATCCTTGATCTCGCCCTTGGCCCGGTCGGCGGCGTTCTTGGCCTCGGACCTGGCCTCGTCGAGGGCCCCGGCGAAACCGGCCTGGACCTTGGCGGCGTCGCTCCGAACTTCGCCCTCGGCCTGCTGGAAGGTTTCGGCCCCCGCCTCGACGACGCCGGAGGCGCGGCGGGCGGCGGCGTCGACGGTGGGCTGGGCGTCGGTCGGCTCGACGACGAGCTTCGGCGGGGCCGACTCGATCGGGGCGACCGGGCCGGGGGCGGTTGGCGTCGCGGCCGCGTCGCGGGCCGCATCCTCCTGGGAGCAGCCGATCGGGGCGGCGAGCAGGAGGAGAAGCGAGGCCGGGACACGGCGGGCGAAGTTGCGCATCATCGTCCTTGACTCCGTTCGCGAAGATCCTCCTCGCCGATCGGGCCCGCGTCGCTCCGGCGGGCCCGACCCGAGGGCTCGTCCATCATACGGACGTCGCCAACCCCGGCAAGGGCGGTTTGCTCGCCCGCCGCGGTCGAGCTTTCAAGCGACCCAGGCCAGAAAGACCGCCACCACGACCACCGCGCCGATCAGGGCCACGACCAGGCCGGGGCGGCGGCGGAGCTTGAGGTAGAAGATCAAGGCCAGGCCGGTCAGCGAGATCAGCGTCGTCAGGGCGGCCGATAGGTCGATCACCACCGACCAGACCGGGCCGGTGTCGCGCCCCTTGTGGAGGTCGTTCAGGACGGCCACGAGGCCGTGAAACGACTGCCTGAGCCGGTAGGTGCCGGCCTCGCGGTCGATCACGGCGTCGGCCGAGGTGCCCAGCCCCTTGAAGCCCACCGAGCATTCGCGGTCCTCGACGGGGGGGCAGGACGTTGAAGATCGTCGCCAGGGCGTCGGCGTCGCTCGACCGCTCGGCGATCACGGTGGCCACGGCGGTCCGCTCGACCGGCCGGCCGGTCCGAGGGTCGAGCTTGTGCGAGGACCACCGCCCGCCGATCAAGAACCCGCGCTGGGTCCGGCCGCTGGTGGAGATGGCGCGGTCGCGGGCCTCGACCCAGGCGATCGGCCCGGAGGTTTCCGAGTCGGACCGGGGGTCGACGATCCCGACCGTCGCCGCCATCTCGCCGGCGATCCGCATGTCGCCGCCGACGTTGAGCAGGAGGCCGCGGACCGCCGGCGCCAGGCCCAGCGCGGCGTCGGCGGCCTTGCCGACGATGAACCCCTTGGCGATCGCGTCGAGGCCGATCGGTCCGTCCGAGAGCCGCTCGGCGGTCCGATGCTCGGGGTCGAGCCGCCAGGCGGGGGCGGCGATCAGGGCCCTGGCCCCGGCCAGCTCGGCGTCGGTCGGCATCCGGTCCAGCCGGGCGCACCGCTTCCAGAGCCGGGCGAGCCCTTCGACCCGGGGCTCGAACGCCCCGCCGCTCGCCTCTCGCCAGCGGTCGGCCGCCCCGAGGACCTCGAAAAGCTCGGGCGAGACGCGGGTCGGGGCCTTGGGGCCGGCTTGCCAGCGGGCGAACTCGCTGCCGGGGTCGTAGCCGCTGAAGATCGCCGCAAGCCGGTCAATCTCGCCGAGGACTCGCCCCTCGGCGCGGCGGGCGGCCTCGTCGGAGTCGGCCACGACCCGGAGTTCCAGCGAGGTCCCCATCACGTCTTCGTGGTGGAAGACGAAGGTATCCGAGGCGACGGCCCGCCGGCCGGCCAGGGCCAAGACCAGTGCCAGGGTGGTCAAGGCCAGGATTGGCCAGGGCGACGGTCGGCGATGGGTCATCCGATCTCTTCCTCGGTGTGGGGCGTCGTCGGGGGAAGTTGGCGTCATTTCGAGGGGTCCCGGCCTGTGTAAGCCCCGAAGTAATAGAGCGGGACGCCCGCGAGGATGCTCATGAGCGTGTAGGTCGCCACCTCGCGATGCTCGTGGTAGACGGCCGCGGTGAGCAGGCCGGTCCCGACCAGGAAGACGGCCGGGGTCAGGGGATAGCCGGGGGTCCGGAACGGCCGGGGGAGGTCGGGCCGCCGCCACCGGAGGACGTAGACCGAGCTGACCGTGAGCATCGAGAAGATCGCCAGCCCGAACCCCGAATATTGCAAGATGTGCTCGAACGACGCGGTCCAGAGCAAGATCAGGGCCCAACCGACCTGCAACCCCGTGGCGACCACCGGGGCCCCCCGCGCCGAGATCCGCCCCGTCACCCCGGGGAACGGGAATTGCCCGGCCCTCGCCATCGCCAAGGCGACCCGGGGGCCGGTCAGGACGTAGGCGCTCAGCGAGGCCAGGAGCGTCAAGCCGATCGCCACCGACAGGGGATCGGCCACCCGTCGACCGTGGAGCCGTTCCGCCGCCACCTGGGCGATCGGGCCCACGACGTCGACCTTCCCCCCCGCGTCGTCGACGATCGCGCGGACGTCCGCCGCCGAGAGCGTCAGGCCATAGGCCACGTTCAAGGCCAGGTACAGGACGGTGACCAGGCCCGTCCCGATCAGGATCGCCCGGGGGAGCCGCCGCTGGGGCTGGTCGACCTCGCCAGCCAGGTACGCCGCGGCGTTCCAGCCGGTGTAGGCATACGAGATGAAGACCAGCGACGAGGTCATGGTGATGACCAGCGGCCAGGTGATCGGCGGCCGGTCGTCGAGGTTCGCCCACCGTCCCCAGCCCGAGGCCAGGCCGGCCACCGCCAGGAGGCCGAGGATCGCCAGCTTCACGACCGTCATCCCCCCCTGGACCCGGACCGTCGAGGTCCGGCCCAGGCAGTGGACCACCCCGAAGGCGAGGATCGCCGCCGTGGCCAACGCCGGCCGCGCGAGGGCGGCGGTCGCGTCGTCGAGCCGGAGCGGCGCCAGGAGATATTGGGCCGAGGCCGACGCCGACGCCGCGATCGGCCCGCCGAAGCCGATCAGGAACGACACCTACCCCGACAAGAACGCCGCGAGCGGCCCGTAAGCCTCGCGCAAGAAGACGTAATCCCCCCCCGACCGGGGCAACGCCGCCGACAGCTCGCAGAGGGTCAGGGCGCCGCAGGTCGCCAGGACGCCGCCGACTACCCAGAGCAAAAGCATCAACTGGTTGCTGCCGACGAAATAGATGGTGAAGCCCGACGTGGTCAAGACGCCGGTGCCGACCATGCTCGAAACCACCACGAACGTCGCCGTCGCCAGCCCGAAGCCCCGCGAGGCCGGCAGGAGGTCGCCCGAAGTCTCCGTCGAAGGATCGGTCAAGGACCCGCCCCCGATCTCACATCGAGCAATAATAAGGACATCTAATTCTTCTTCCCCTCTCCCTCCGGGAGAGGGGCCGGGGGTGAGGGTCGCGGCGCGACCCTTGAGCTTCGAACGAAGTCTTCCACGACCACCACTCGACCGACCACGCCCCTCACCCTAACCTTCCCCCGAAGGGAGACGAGGCCAGGACCGCCATCGTCGCCGCCAGGGCGCGTCGCCGCAAGCCTGATGGCTTCCCACCAAATCGGACAATCGTCCGATGTCTCCCCGTTGCCCCGGGGGCCGTGGGGCGGGATGATGGCGGCGGGTCGCCTTCGAGGTCGGTGGGCGAGGGGGTGGCGGAATGGTTTCCGGCGCGATTTTTCGGCGAGAGCTGGATTCGGCGGCGAGGGGTGGTCGGTCGCACTGGGTCCGCTCGGTGGCGGCGGTGGCGATCACGCTGGGGACTTATGCCTCGGCGGGCGAGCCGATCCGCCTGGCCTGGACGACGACCGACGGGGTTTCGACCCCGGCCCGGCTCGCCCTGGTGGCCGAGCGGACGTTCACGTCGTTCGCCGACGCTCAACTGGTGGTCGTGGTCCTCCTGGTCCCGCTCCTGGTGGCCGGGTCGGTGGCCGAGGAGCGGGCGCGAGGAACTCTCAGCCTGCTCCTGGGTGGACGGCTTTCGGCGGCGGAGATCGTCGGAGAAAAGCTCGCCGCGCGGTTGATTCTGGCCCTGGCGCCGATGGTCGCGGGCTTGCCGATGCTGGCGCTGGTCGCCCGGCTCGGCGGGGTCGAGCCGGGCCGGGTCGCGACCTCCCACGGCGGGACGATCGCGGCGGCCTGGTGCGCGGGATCGGTCGCGTTGCTGGTGTCGGTCCACTCCCGATCGGCGGTCGGAGCCGTGGTCGGGGCCTACGCCGCGTGCCTGGCCTGGATCGGCGCGCCGGTCTGGTTGTTCTTCCTGGTGCGCGAGTGGGGCGGGTTGGCGGCCCTGAAGCAGCGGCTCGGGCCGATCGCCGCGAGGCTGGCGCGGGTCAGCCCGTTGTCGACCCGCTACCCGGCGGAAATCTGGGGCCCGAGGGCCAGGACGCCGGCGGCGTGGCCCGGGATGATCGCCGAAGTCTCGGCCTGGGAGGCGGCGCTGGGCTTGATCCTGGTGGCGGTCGCGGCCTGGCGGTTGCGGCCGGCGGATCGACGGGCGAGCGATCGGCGGCCAGGGCGGGTCCGGTCGTGGCTCGCGCGGGTCGCGGGCCTCCGGGGTCGGCCCCGGCCCGGTTGCGGCGACGACCCGATCGCCTGGAAAGAGCGGCACGCCCCCGAGTCGGCCGGCCTGGCCCGCCTGGTCGTCCTGGCGACGCTGGCCCTGGTGGTCCAATCGGCGATCTTCCACCTCCGCCACAACGGCGTCGCGATCCGGATGGCGATGGACGAGGCCTTCGAGTTCGGCCTCGACCCCGGCGAGTGGGGCCGGAACAGGGGCTACCGCAACGGCATCAACAATCTCTTGTGCGAGGCGGCGACGATGGCCTACGTGGCGGCGCTGGCGGCCTCGGCGATCGTGGCGGCGGCGAGCGTGGCCGGCGAGCGGGCGCGGGGGACCTGGGACGCCTTGCGGTCCACCCCTCTGGATCGAGGCGCGATCCTCCGGGCCAAGATGTGGGGCGCGGCCGGATCGGCCAGGCTCCCCCTGATCCTGGTCGCCTTCTTCTTCCTCGCCGGCGCGGCCATCACGTCGATGCACCCGGTGGGCCTGGTGCTCGGGCTGGTCGGGGTGCCCGCTTTTGTCTGGCTCGGCCTGGCGGTGGGGACGTATGTTTCGGTCCGCTCGAAGGACGCGACCCGGGCGATCCTTCGGACGGCCCTGATCCTGGGGGCGGTGAATTTCGGTCCGGCGCTGATCCTTTTCCCGTTCTTTGGGATGGCTGTCGGGATGATGTTTTGCACGCCCGCCTGGATCTTGCTCATGGTGATGTCGCGGATGCGGTTCGTTTCGATCCTCCAGTCGGCCCCGTACCAGCCGAGGCTCTGGGGGTTCCTGGCGATGGGCGTCGGAGTGGTGGTCGCCCACGCCGTCGCCGCCCGGCTCCTGACCCGGGCGGCGGTCCGGCGGGTCGAGGACATGGGATGAGCTTTTCGTCCTCCGGGACGCATCCACGAGGTGGGGCAGGTCGATCGATTAACAATTTCGGATCAGGAGGTGCTATTCCTCGGGACCACGGGGACGAGGCGATCGAGGAGTTCGAAGAGCTTGGGGAACTCGACGGGCTTGCTGAGGCAGGCGGTGGCGCCGGCGTGGGCGAGGTGGGTGTCGCCGCGGTCCCCGAGGTCGCCGGTGAGGATCACGACGGGCAGGCCGTTGTATTCGGGGCGGCTCCGGATGATCTTGAGGGCTTCCAGGCCCCCCATCTCGGGCATCATGAGGTCCATCAGGACGAGGTCGGGCCGCGACCGGTCGAGGGCGGCGAGGGCCTCGCGGCCGGTGGCGGCGACGTCGACGGTGAGGCCCGACTGCTGGAGGAGCCGGCGGAGCAACACCCGGGACGGCTCGTGGTCCTCGACGATCAGGGCCCGGCCGGCGTAGCGGCCGAAGGCGTCGAGGTCGGCGGGGGCGGTCGCCGGGGGGTCGGGGTCGGGGTCGGGGACGACCGGGGGGGGCTCGACCACCCGGGCCGGCGGGAGCGACACCCGGAACGTGCTCCCGCGCTGGCCGGGCTCGGTGGCGACGCGGATCTCGCCGCCCATCGCGGTCACCAGGCGTCGGCAGATCGCCAGGCCCAGGCCAGTCCCCTTGGTCCGGTCGCGCTCGGGATTCCGGAGCTGGGAGAACTCGTCGAAGATGCTCTCGCGCATCGATTCGGGGATGCCCACGCCGGTGTCGGCGACCGACAGGGTCAGGCCGGAGTCGGCCCCGGCCCGCGCGGCGACGCGGATCTCGCCGGCCTCGGTGAACTTGATGGCGTTGGCGACCAGGTTTTGCACGACCCGGGCCAGCTTCACCCGGTCGGTCTGGATCGTCGCCGCCGGCGTGGCGATCTCGGCGATCAGGGCGAGCCGCTTCTGACCGGCGAGGGGTCGCATCGCTTCGAGCGTGGCCGAGAGGAACGGACCGAGGAGGAATTCCGACTCGGCGAACTCCAGCTTGCCCTGGTCGTAGCGGGCGATGTCGAGCAGGTCGTTGACCAGCTCGACCAGCGACGCCGAGTTGGCGAGCAGCCCTTCGGTCAGCTCGTGGACCTCGCCGGGGGCCGGGTCCCCCTGGCCGACGGCGCGGAGCAGCTCGCAGGACAGGACCAGGGCGTTGACCGGGGTCCGGATGTCGTGGCTGATCGCCGACAGGAACCGGGTCTTGCGCCGAGCCTCCTCGGCGGCCTCCTCGCGTCGGAGCTCCAGGGCCGCGTTGGCGGTGGCGAGGCGGTCGTTGGCCTCGGTGAGCTGGCCGAAGAGGGCCTTGACCTCGCGCTGGCGGTCGCGGAACCGCAGGCCGCTCTCGATGGCGGCGACGAGCGGCTCGCGGCCCATCGGCTTGGTCAGGAGGACGGCGTTGAACCGGCGGACCGTGAGGTCGGCCAGGGAGGTCAGGTCCTCCGGGTCGGCCAGGAGGACCATCGGCAGCTCGCCCGATTCGGCCTTGCCGTCGAGGATCTCCAGGAGCCCGGCGAGGGCCCCCTGGCCGCCGGCGGTGTCGGCCAGGACCAGGTCGACCCGGTCCTCGGCCAGGAGCCGGCGGATCTCGGAGGGTCCGCCCATCGGCCACATGTCGGCCCCGAGCGAGCCGAGCAGCTCGCCGATCAGCTCGCGGTCGCGGGGCCAACCGCACTGGACCAGGACCAGTGGCCGACGTCGGGCGTCACTCATCCAAGCGGCCCCGCCCCGGTTGTTGGGTCTCGACGAGCCTCATCTCGTCGACTTCGGCCTCGCCGCGGAGGATGCCCCGGAGCCTCGGCAGCGGGTCGCCCACGTGGATGCCCTCCGGCCGGATGTCGAAATGCCGGAGCGTCTTCTCGTGATTGCCCAGCCGCTTCTTGAGCGTCCCGATGGCCTTGTGCAAGGCGCCGCCGTATTCATAATACTTCAAGAACATGACCGCGTCGGCCAGGTAGCTCAGGCCCAACTGGGTGGCGGCGAAATCGCCGGTGAGGTTGGACACCTCGTTGAGCAAAAGCGACGTCACCCCCATCCGGTTCGTGTACCCGATGAGCTGGTGCATGTGGCCGATCAGGTAGGACTCGTCGGGCATGCTCTGGCGGTAGCCGTTGAGGCTGTCGATCATCACGACCCGGGTGCCCTGGGCCTCGACCTCGTCGCGGACCCAGGCGACGAACTCGTCGGGGTAGAGCAGGACCGGGTTGACCTTGCGGATCACCAGGAGGTCGCGAGCGATGAGGTCCTTGACCATCAGGCCGATCGACTCGCAGCGATGGATGATCTCGGCCGGTCCCTCGTCGAAGGTATACAGGGCGCACCGCTCGCCGGCCCGGGCCGCCTGGACCAGGAAATGGACGCCCAGGGTGGTCTTGCCCACGCCGGCGTTGCCGGTCACGAGCGTGCTGGTGCCGCGGTCGAGGCCGCCGAAGAGCATCCGGTCGAGCCCGGGGATGCCGCCGGGCAGCAAGGCTCGGATGAATTCCTGGCTGTGATCCAGGGCGATCAGGCGGGGATAGACCACCAGGCCGCCCCGGACGATCCGGAGCGCGTGCTCCCCCTCGCGGAAGCCGCTGCCCCGGTTCTTCTCGACCTCGACCGAGCGCCGGGTCAGGCCGTTGGGGGATTTGTAGAGGTTCAGCGCGATGACCCCCTGGACGATCGAGGCGACCTCGACGTCGAGTTCCTGGCGGGCGCTCTCGCCGAGGAACAGCGTCGTGACGCGGTGCTGGAGCAGGTAGCCCTTCAGGGCCAGGAGATGGCGGCGGTAGCGGAGCGGGTCGCGGCTGAGGAGGCGGAACTCGGTCAGGCTGTCGAAGGCGACGCGGGTGGGCTTGAGCCGCGCGATCGCCTCGGTGATCCGCCGGCTCACCGGCGCCAGCTCGACGTCGGCCGGGTGGAAGATGGTGTACTGATTATCGGGCAGGAACCCTTCGACGGCGGGGTGGATGTCGAGGAACTCGATCCCCGCGAGGTCGAAGCCGTGCGTCGCCGCGTTGGCCCGCAGCTCCTCCTCCGACTCCGAGAGCGTCACGAACAGGACCGGCTCGCCGCGCCGGACCCCTTCGACGAGGAACTGGAGGGCCAGCGTCGTCTTGCCGGCGCCAGGGAGGCCACGAACCATGCACGATTGCCCGGTCAGGAGCCCGCCCAGCATGACCTCGTCCAGCCCGTCGATGCCCGTGGAAAGGCGTGTGGTCAAGGTCGCCCCCATGATCCGTGGGACTTGGTTCCGCGGGCGCCAACCATGCAAGGGGCGTGCCTCATCGCGGAAACGGCCCCGAGGCCCCGACCGGGGCCGGGCGCATCCGCCGGACCTCGGCGTCGCGCGGGGCCCCGGATTCGCGGGCGAACTGGTCGAGGTGGAGCCGCATGATCCGCCGGATCTCCGCGATCGTCTCCGGGGTGTCCTGGCAGCCGTGGTCGCCGTCGACGACCCGCTCCGACGCCGCGCCGTCGAGGTGCGAGCTGGCGTAAGGGACCACGCCGTCGCTGCTTTCTTCGACCGGCACGCCCAGCCTTTTCCGGCCGATGATCGAGTGGAACGCCACGCCCGGGCGCGCCGGCAACCGGGCCAGGGTCCGGAGCAGGCGGCTATCCGGCCGGAGTTCGTCGATGCTCGTCGGCAGGCCCGAGCGGATCTCGCGGGTGAAGAATTCCGGGCCGTTCTGGAGCAAGAGCGCCCGGTAGGTGGCGCGGAGCGAGCCGGGCAGGCGGATCAGCCGGTCGGCGAGCCGGCCGATGAACTGGTCGCCCAGCTCGCTCCCCCGGTGCGGCGTGGCGATGAAGATTACCCGGCGGACCGACGGATGCGGCTCGAAGAAGAAGACCTTGCGGAGCATCTCGCGCCGCTCGTCGCTGGCCCTCAGCTCCTCGAACGGGCGGTGGCTGGCCAGCTTCCAGAGCGCGTCGCCGCTGCCGACGATCATCATCTTCGAGATCAGGCCCCCCATGCTGTGGCCGACCAGGACCGAGCGGTCGAGCGCCGCGTCGGCGTGGTCGGGGTCGACCACGCTCCGGAGTTCGTCCAGGGCCGCCCGGAGCTTCGCCGCCGAGTACGGGAACGGCGTCCCGGTCGGGTACAGGAACAGCCAGAACTGGTACCGGTCGCGGAGCGCCGGGTCGCCCCGGAGGTCGTTGAGGACCTTCAGCCACGCCGCCGGGCTCGACCGGAGCCCGTGGACGAACACCACGGGGATCTTGCTCCGCTCGTAGGGATGGAGCATGTACAGCCCGGCCAGCCGCTCCAGCCATTGCGGGTCGAGCAAGCCGACTTCCTGGAGGATCGGCAGCGCGCTCTTGAGGAAGTGATAGGCCAGCGGCGTGGTCAAGTCGGTCGCCAGGGGGCCCGGCCCGGCCTCGGACTCCGCCCGCCGGACCCGGAGCGGGTCGTACAGCGCGAGCCGGAACGCCGGGGCCCCGGGCGGACCGTCGGGCGTCGGTTCCAGGACCGCCGTCACCGAGTAAACCTGGCGAGGCATGAGGTACTTCTCCTCGCCGCGCCGCGATTGGAGCTCGCCGAGGCGGAACCGGCGGATGCCGATCAGGGGGACGCCCAGCCCGTCGCCCCGATACTGGTGGTCGAGCCGCTTGACCTCGTAATCGTCGGCGAAGCGGAACTCGTCGAACCGCCCAGGGTCCCAGGTCGACTCGCCGCCCCGGGCCACGGCCACCGACACGCCCCGGGCGGCCAGGTCGGCCCGCCAGCCCTCGTCGAGCCGGACCCGCCCCGTCGACGAATCCCGGAGGAACCCCTTCAAGGCCGACCGGCCCACCGCCCACGCGGCGGGCATCCGGGGGTCGTCGGGCCGGCCGCCGGGCTCGGCCTTCATGGCGGTCAGGGCCGCCGAGGCATCCGCCAGCGCGTCCAGCTCATACCCGGCGGCGATGTCCCGCGAAGCCCGCTCGGCCCCCACCGCCGCCCGGTGGCTGGCGTCCGCCCGGGCGAGCAAGGCGTCCGGGTCGAGGAGGTTCGCCCCCGCCAGGGGTGGCGGCGGCAACCCGGCGGCCGGGACGTCGGCCCGCGAGCCCCGCCGGACCTTCTCGATCGAGACCCCCCGGCAACCCGCCCCGAACGCGCAGGCGGAGCCCACCAGGATCGCGAGGATTCGGGGCCACCGCATCGACAACCCCCATCGGCCGACGGGACATCCCCTTCGAAGAAGGGGGAAACGGTCCGACCGCCCGGGGTCGGGGCCCGTCCGGCGACGACGGCTGCCAGGGTTATCGGAATTGTATTGGTCGCGCGGCCACTAATCTGGTTTGCGTTCGGGACAGGCCCTGACCTGAGATGGGGCTGGGGTAGGCCTTATATCCCCTTTAAACTCCGCCAGCCTCAGCATTTCCGGCTCTCTCTCCCTCCGGGAGAGGGTTGGGGTGAGGGTCGCCGCCGGTCGAGTGGGGCCCGTCGAAGGCTCGATAGCCTGTCGAGGCTTCGGATGCCACGCCCCTCACCCCCGGCTCCTCTCCCAAAGGGAGAGGGGAGACAGACTTGCGCCCGGGGGTGGCTTCAAGCCCCGGGCGTGGTTCATGGCTTCACCTCGGCCACGGGGTCGAACCGGAGGCGGGTGATCCTGAGATTGACGGGGCGGCCGGCGGGGTCGGGGCCGTGGGTGAGGACGACTTCCTTGATCCGGGCGAGGCCGGGGGTCGCGGGCAGGGGGACGCGGATGACGTGATCGCCGTCCTCGCCGATTTCGAGGTTGAGGGCGATCTCCCGCGGGATCAGGCCGGGCTCGGGGGCCCCGGGCTTGGCCTTGAGGGCGAGCAGGGCCGGGCCGATGGGGGTCGTTGTCCGGTAGGCCAGGGTCATGACGGTCCCCGACAGGTCGACCCCGTCGGCCTTGCCCGGGACGAAGGCGAGGCCGAACTCCTTGAGATCCTGCCCCTGGACCTGGAACCACGGCCCTTCGCGGTCGGAGCGGATCGAGGCGCCCTTGGTGGTCCAGGCGAAGGGCCGGGAATCGTCCGCCAGGAGGTCGACGGCGGTCGAGGCCGGCCGGAAGAAGGCGGCCAGCTTCGAGAGGTCGCCGCGCGAGCCGAGGTAACGCTCCATGTCGGCCGACCCCTGGCCGATCAGCCCGAGGGTCAGGGCCAGGGTGTGCGCGGTGGTCTGGAACCGGATCGGCTCGCGGCGGGCGACGTTGTAGCCCTCCCAGGGGCCGTGGTCGGTCAGGAGCGTCGATACCGTGTCCCATCGGGCCGCCAGGAACCGTTCGACCCGCTCGGGGGCCGCCGAGTAGGCCACGCCCAGGGTGTAGAGCGAGGCGGCGTCGGTGATCCTCGGCCTGGGGCTGACGGTGATCTCGGGGATGCCCACGCTCCCGGTGTACTGGACGCCGTCGCCGGTGTACGACTCGGACAAGAAGCCGGGCAGATCCTTCCGGTCCGCGAAGTCCACCTCGACCGCCACCACGTTGCCGAGCAACTCCCGCCAGCCCGTCCGGCGCGGCTCGCCCATCGACAGCGAGAGCCCGAGCGCCTGGAACGCCGAGCCTTCCCAGGGGGCCAGGACGTACACGGGGTCCCCGGCACCGGGTTGATACCGCTTCATCTTGAACCCGAGGTTGGCGATCGCGTCGGCGGGCAGGCCGAACCGGACGGCGATGAAGGTGGCCGGGCCGCGGAACTCGTTGACCAGGTAGTCCATGTGCCCGGTCGCCCAGTTCCCTTGCGGGTCCTCCCAGCCGAACAGGCGGTCCTTGGTCGCGTCCCAGCCGAAGTAGAACAGGCCCTGCCTGGCGTCGTAGAGGTGGGCGTAGCCGTCCTTCTGGGATTCGAGGAAGGAGTCGAGGTCGCGGCGGATCGCGGCCAGGTCGGGCCGATCCTTGATCTCGGGGGTCAGGAGGGCGCCCGCCGTCTTGGCGACGGAGGCGGACAGGTTGCTGTTGTCGCCGAAGATGACCATGACCACCCGGCGGTCGAGCAGGGCCATGACCTTGGTCCTCGTCGCCGGGTCGGCGAACGGGGCGAGGGGGCCGTCGAAATATTCGTATCCGTAGCGGGCCCCGCGCCTGACCTCGGCCTCCGTATCCTTGTTCCTCGGGCTGATCCAGCCGGCGGCCTGCAAGGCCAGCCAGAGCTGTTGCCCCCGGCCCGGGCCGAACGCTTCGAGGACCCGCGCCTTGTCCACGTCCGAGGCGAGCGGGCCGAGCCGCTTGCCGGTGGCGACGTCGAGGAAGTTGCCCAGCAGCCCCTTGGCGGCGAGCGACGGGTCGGCCTGGTCGGCTCGGAGCGTCGCGACCAGCTTCGCCAGTTGCCGCGCCGCTTCCTCGCGGGACAAGGTCGGGGTATCCGCCCGGCCGGCGACGACGTTCGCCAGCAGCTCCATGTACTGGCCGATCGCCGTCAACTGGGTGAACGAGCGGAGGAACAGCCCCTTCGCCGGGTCCTGGTTCCACCCCTCGACCGGGTAGCCCGAGACCGGGTCGACGATCTTGTTGGCGGGGTCGACGTACCGGAGGGCGTTGTCGAGCAGCTTCCGGGCGTGCGGATGCTCGGGCGGGATCGTCGGGAATCGGGCGGCCTGGCCCTGGGCCGTCCCCATCGATATCGCCAGGCCCATGAGCCAGGCCCCCGCGCCGATGAAAACCCTCGTCGCGCCGCCGTCCATCGAGGCCCCCTTTATTTCATGAAAAAACGCGAATATATGGGGTGGGCCTCGTTTCCCTCGGCCCATCCCACATATCCAGTTATTTGATCTAAACGATCCGCTCGGGCAGCGCGTCCCATCCGTCTTCGATCGCGATCGGCTTTTCCGACGGGGTCGGGGGGGAAGACAGGGGGCTGTTGGCGAGGTCGCGGTCGACGCGGGTGGTCCCGAGGTCGGCGGCGGTGACGGCGCCGGGGGTGTGGGTCACGATCCCGTCGACCAGGCGGAGGCCGAGGACGCCTTCGAGGGCCTGGCGGAACATCCAGCCGGCGGCGCCGGTGTAGCCGTGCCAGATCATCCGGCCGGGGTCGAAGGTGGTCACCATGTCGGCGGCCTGCTTGTTGGGCTGGCCGCCGTAGGTCTCGATCTGGTCGGGCGTGACGTGGGGCAGCGGCGAGATCTTGAGCCAGAGGCGATAGGCGGCCTCGGCGTAGTCGGTCGCCTCGTCGGGGCGGCCTTCCTGGCCGAACCGGTCCGCCAACAGCCGGGCGGCGCCGACGAGCCACTGGACGCCGTGGCAATACATCCCGTTCTCGCGGACCCCCTCGGGATAGCCGCTGCTCCGGCCGAGGTAGGGCTTGGTGTCCTCGCGGAGCGGCGGCCAGCCGAGGAGGATCGTCGTCTCTTTTTCGAGGATGCCCAGCGCCGTGTCGAACCCGGTCCGTCCCCGACGGGGGTTGATCCCGGCCATCACGGCCCAGGCGGCGGTAAGGGCGTCGATCTCCCAGACGCCGCTGCCCTTGACGCCGATCTCGGTCCCGTCGTCGTGGAAGGCGCGGAGGTAGCGGTCGTCGCGCCAGGTGCTTTCCAGGGCCTCGCCGAGGTCGCGGAGCCGGCCGAGGTAGTGGTCCTGGCGGGCCTCGCCCTCCACCTTGCCGACGATCCCGGCCATCCGCTCCAGGATGTAATAGAGGAAGAAGCCGAGCCAGACGCTCTCGCCCCGGCCCTGGCTGCCGATCTCGTCGAGGCCGTCGTTCCAGTCGCCGGTCCCGATCAGGGGGAGGCCGTGCGCCCCCATCCGGCGGTCGAGGACCAGGTCGATGGCGCGGAGGCAGTGGCGATACACGGTGTCGCCGCGGGCCGAGCGGAGCGGGTCGAAGCCCATCCCGTGCTTGCCGGCCGGCAGGGGCTCGAAGGGCAGCTCGGATTCGAGGTAGGTCGTCCGCTGAGTCAAAAGGGTCGCGTCGCCGGTCGCGCCCACGTACTCGACCACCGCCCAGGCCAGCCAGAGGAGGTTGTCCGACGCATGCGTCCGCGCCGCGAATCCCGTCCGGCCGTCCTGGAGCCGGTGGAACCAGTGGACGACGTCGCCTTCGAGGAACTGCTGCGAGGCGTGGAGCAGGATCTGGGCCCGGGCGATGGCCGGGTCCATCCAGATCAGGTTGACGGAGTCCTGCAACTGGTCGCGGAACCCGAAGGCCCCGCTCGCCTGGTAGAACCCGCGCCGGGCCCAGATCCGCTCGGCCAGCCCTTGATAGCGGAGCCAGGCGAGGTAATGGTCGAACTCGGGGCGGTCGGTCTCGACGTGGACCGTCGCGAGCAACCGGGTCCACCATTTCCGGGTCCGGTCCCAGCTCGCCAGGGACCCGAGCGGGTCGCGATGGCGGCGGAGGATCGCCTCGGCGGTCGCCCGGTCGTCGGCCTGGCCCAGGATCACGACGGCGGTCGTCTCGCCGTGCGCGGGGACCGCGAGCGCGACCAGGAACGCCGCGATCGGCCGGTCGTCGGCGGGGCCGCCGAGGGTGGGCTGGCCGTGCTCGACGAACGCGGGGCGGGCGACGTCGCGGCCGAGCCCGAAGAACCGGCCCCGGTTGGTCTCGACCACCTCGGGCGCGGGATAGACGGCGGCGAAGGCCGGGCCTTCGCGGAAGGTGTTGCGCGGGTTCTCGAAGAACAGGGCGCCGCCGTCGGGGTCGTGGCGGACCTGGAGCGGGCCGACGTGCTCGGGCTGCGCCGCCAAAACGACCTGGAAGTACGGGGCGAACCGGAACCGCCGGGGCCGGGGGCCGTGGTTCCGGACCACCAGCCGATAAACCCCCGCCGGCTCGTCGGGCGGGACGAAGACGGTGAGTTCCGTCTCGACCGACCCCTTGCTCATCCGGTAGACGGCCGTCCCGTCGACCCCGAAATCGACCAGGTGTCGCGCCTCGGGGTCGTTGAGCGGGTGATACGTCGGCGAGAACCATTCGTTGGAATCGGGGTCGAACAGGTAGAACGCCTCGGGCGGGACTTCGCGAGTCACCGTGTCCGACCAGTCGGGCGTCACCCGGTTCTGCTGCGAGTTGCCGCTCGAAGTCGTCTGGAACCCCCGGTTGGTCAGGGCGACGACGTGTCCCAGGGCGTTCGACAAGACGTGGTCATAAGGCCGGGGGGTGAACGGGGTCAGGACCCGCAGGGTCCGGCCGTCGTCGAGGAAATCGGAATAAGGCTGGGGTGTCCCGGGCGGGATCTCGCCGTGGCCGATCGCGTGCCGCGTTTTCCGCTCCCGGTCGGGCGAAACGGCGCGGGCGCCGGGGATGGCGAGGTGCCGCGCGACCAGGTCGACCGCCCCCGCCTTGTCGTTGGCGTGGCCGATCAGCAGGCGGATCGTCCGGGACTCGCGGGGCTTGAGGTCGAGGCCGAGGCAAAGGCTGGCGATCGGGTCGAAAGTGGGGTGGGCGGCGACCTCGCCGGCCTCGGAGAAGGCCAAGGTTTCCAGGACCCGGGGGGACCGGAGGCCCCGGGCGCGGCCGATGAAGTCCATCCGCGAGGTCAGGAACCCTTCGGGCTCGGCGTCGGAGGCGAGCACGCCCATCGCCTTGGCATGCTTGTCCCAGGCGAGGACGGCGTGGAGGCCGGGGCTGTATTCCATCTCCGCGAAGAGGCGGTTGTACTGGGTGTGGCCCCGGTCGGCGTCGGGCCGGTTGAGGACCCATTCAATGTACGGGACCAGCTTGAGCCGCCGGGACGTGTCGCCCGGGTTGGCGACGGTGATCGTCCAAACCTCGGCCGCGTCGCCCGCCGCCGCCAGGGTCACCGCGACCGACGCCCGGACCCCGAGCCCCACCCCTTCGATCGTCAGCGCGTCATCTTTTTTCCCGTACCGTGAGGCGACCCCCGGGAAGTTGCCGACGACGGGGAACGAGGCCGACGCTTCCTCGTCCACGATGAACAGGGCCCGGCCGGCCGGGTCGAGGCCGTCGTAGGACCTCCGGGTCAAGTCGAACCCTCGGGACAGGACGCGGCCGATGACTTCGCCGGTGTCCTTGAGGTCGACCGCGTACTCGGGGTTGGCCAGGGTCCAGCTCGCCGGCCCGGCCGCCGCTTCTCGCCCCCGGAACCGTCGGGCCAGGGTGAACGCCGCCGTGGTCGCGAACACGAATCCGCCCAGCCACAAGGCCTGATCGACGACCGGGAGGTTCAGGAGCGACCCGGCCACGGTCACGCTCGCCGGCGGGTTGCCGGCGCCGGACTGGCCCCAGGCCCGATCCCAGTCGGCCCCCCGGGGGATGTAGAACGGGATCAGCAGCGGCGCCCAGGTCGTGAACCGCTTGACCCCCTCGGGGATGCACCGGGCCGTCGCCGCCGGGCTCAGGAACCGCGCGAGCCGGCCGTCGAGCCGGTCCATCCCCAAGAAGCTGAGGTTGACCAGCGTGGCCACCCGCAAGCCCATGTGGTCGAGCCAGATCAGGACGCGGATCGAGTCGTAGGCCAACAGCGCGGTGAAGACGCGGAGGCTCCAGTCGCGGAAAGCGTCGTGGGGCCGGGTCGCGTCCTCGAAGGTGGCCAAGACCGTGCGGATCGCGCCGTCCTGGTTGTACCAGGTGGGCTCGCCCATCGGCCTGAGGAACGAGTTGATGATCGGCGACATCCACAAACCCCAGCGCAACACCTCGATCATGTTGCCCATCACACCCGCCCGCCCCTCGGGGGTGAACAGGGCCCGGATCGGCGTGGCCTCCTTGCGGAAATAGGCCGCCAGGAACGTCCGGTTGATCGCGAACAGCCACGCCGGGACCGCCCACGCGATCACCCCCCGGAGCGACTCGTCGAACAGCAGCTTGACGCCGCCGGCCGTCGTCCCCAGGTCGATCCGCCCCCACTTCTCCAGGAACGGCCGGGCGTCGAACCCCTCGACCGGCCCCCCGATGACGAGGTATCGGTGGAACTTGGCCACCACCACGGCCACCTGCGCCGCGTCGAAGTAGAACCCCAGCGCCGCGCCGATGAACCCGCCCAACAGCCCTTGCACGGCCGAGACCCGCGGCGACGGCGGCCGGTCGTCGAGCCTCGCCGCCCGGATCGCGGCGAGGAGCCGGTCGACCCCGGCATACGCCGCCACGCCGACCGCGAACCCATAGCCGGCCCGCGGCCCGACCTCCCAGGTGGGCACGCCCACCGACCGGCCCACGTCCACCCCCAGGCCGACCACCGCCCCCCGGATGTACAACGCCGGGTCTCGGTAGCTCTTGGCCGCGCGGCGGAAGAACCCCTGGCTGCCGTCGAAGGTCTCGAAGATCGTCTTGACCAGCGGGAACGCCGCCGCCCCCCCGATCAACCCCAGGATCGCCGGGGCGTGCGCCACCAGCCACTGGACCTGCCGGATCGCCCCCACGGCCGCCACCGCGTGGAGCAAGGCCATGAAGACCCCGGCATACACCATCCCCTTGCCCAGCCCCTGCCCCGGGAACCGCCAGGTCGACCCCCCGGTGGGGGCCGAGCCGCGGAGGGCGTCGAGGAACAGGCCGGTGACGAGGTACACCTCGGCCCAGAGCCCCCCCTGCGACAGGACCGCCGCCAGGATCGCCGCGAACGGCCGCGACCAGGCCGGCCAACCGAGCAGGTCCGGCCCCGACCCCAGGTCCGCCACCATCGGCGCCGCGACCGCCCCGGCCGCCACCGCCAGCAATGCCAGGTGGCCGACGATCGAGCCGAACGGCCGCCGCTTCGTCGCCATCCCCAGCGCCTGGGCGATCGCGACGTTGAACGCGAACAGGACCGCCACCCGGCCGACCCACTCGCGGCCCGCCAGCCCGAACGTGAGCCACGCCCCCAGCTCGCGGACCCGGTCGGGGTTCGACAGGACGACCAGCCCGCCGAACAGGTACGGGGTCCCGACGATCAACGCCCCCGCCACCGCCCCCAGGTGCTTCCCCTCCCTCGCCAGCCGCCGGGCGTTGGCCGCGTGGTAGACCAGGACCGCCGCCGCCGCCGCCGTCTGGCTCAGGGTCAACATCTCGGACCAACTCGATGGGGCCTGGAGGATCGCGATCGGGCTGCTCGAAGCCGCCAGCAACCCCGTCACCAAGGCGTCGCGCCCGGCCTCGCCGCTCGACAGGTGCCGGCCGGTCGAGCCATAGCTCCACCACTCCCCGACCGCCACCCCCGCCCCGGCCAGCGCCAGGAACGTCCAACCCACGTCCCACCCGCCCCGGGCCCCGAGGTTGAACGCCGCCGCCGCCAGCCCGACGATCCCGACGACCCCCGCCCCCCGGGCCGCGTCCAGCCCCACTCCCGCCGCCGGCCCGCCCCGCTTCCGGCCGAGCGGGACCGCCACCAGCGACGCCACCGCCAGGACCACCCCGGCCATCCCCATCGCGGCGCCGACCCGGACGACCGGGCTCGCCGCCAGCTTCCGGCCCGGCGCGATCGCCTCGAACGTGGCGTCGACGTACAACGAGCCCGTCACCGGGCCCCGCCCCGGCCCCGGGACGATCGAGACGACCACCTCGACGACCGACCCGATCGCCCGCCAGTCGAGCGCGTGCTCGGCCGTCACCCGGCCCGTCGCGATCGACAGGGGGATGCGCTGGGTCCCGGCGGACCCCTTGATCTCCAGGCTCGCCGCGACGTCGAGCGCCTGCCCGGCCTCGTCCACCCGCGCCGCCACGATCACGACGTCCGAGCCGTCCGGCCCGAATCGCGGGGGGAATCCCTTGGCCCAGACGCCGGCGGCCGTCCCCTCGGGCAGGGAATAGTCGATCTTCAGGGCCTGGTGATACACCCCCGGCCCGCCGACGAGCGCCACGTCGGCCTTCGACGGCCCGACGTTGAACGCCCCCCGCCGGACCGACTCCGCCAGCGAGACCGGCACCATCGAATCCGCCGCCAGGGCCCGCGCCGGCGGCCCCGCCAGCGCCACCAGGCAGGCCGCCACGGCCCCCGCGCCGGAGATCCCTCGTCGTCCCATGACCAAACGATCCTCCCCCCCGACCGCGTCGCCGCGCGTCCGCGATCTCGACGGCGGCGATGCCCGAGCGACCCAGGGGCGAGGCTACAGCCCCGCCCCTCGGGTTGCAAGGTGGGAGAGGACCGCCGGCGTCCTCAGGTCCCGACGCCGACCTTCTCCAGCGCCGGCTGGATCTTGTCGCGGACCTCCTCGACGGATTCGCGGGCGAACTGGCCGACCTCGCCCATCGACAGGCCGACGACCTTCGAGCCGAGATAAACGGCGAGGGCGTCCTCGGCCAGGCCGAGCACCATGTCGGGGATGCCCAGCCCCCGGTTCGCCGCGATCCGGATCAGCGGGGCGACGATGGCCACCCCGGCGGCCACGCCCGCCCCCACCGCCACGGTCGACGGGTCGTCCACGCCGTCGGCCTTCAGGCTCTCCTGCGCCGTCCACGCCCCGGCCAGGGTGTGCGGGATCAGGAGCGACGGCCGCCACCGGGGCGGGAACACCCCGATCTTGTCCAGGGCCATCTCCCCCAAGGCCGCCGTCACCCAGTTGCCGCTCGAAGGCCACCGCCGGCTCGACGACAGGAACGCCGGCCCCAGCGCGATCTTCAGGCCGCAGATCGCCGCCAAGGTCAAGGCCCGTTCGCGAGCTTCTTTCGGATCTGTCATGGCTTGCCACTCCTGTCCCGTGGGACAACCCCGAAGCGGGCGCCGATAAAGTGGCACCCTACCCCTCTCTTCCCTAGCAAGATCAAGGCCGATCGCCCGCCATCGCCCCTTCCCGTCCCCATGAGCGGAGCAACCGGATTCGCTGGGTGGCACGGGTTCCGTACTCGGACCCCGTGCGAGCGATACCGCCCCGGGCACGGGGTCCGAGTGTCGAAGGACGCCGTCCTGGCCCGCAAGTACGAGGCGGCCATCGAACGCGGGCTGTACCGGGCCCTCCGCGAGCTGAAGGAGGCCGAAGCCCTGGCCGTCGAGCAAGCAGCAAGCCCTTGCGACGCCGAACCTTGCGAGCCATTGGCTTCGTCTTCGCCGGCGATCGAACCCGGGCCCGAGGCCGAACCCGACCGGCCCCCGGGCCCGTCGCCGCGTCCTGGGACCGCCCCGAACCGGATGATTTGGGGAGAAAATCGAACAAAATCGCATCGACGGCGAATTTGCATGGACGAAGGGGACGTGAAAGTCGCTAATATCTCTTGCGACGCCCCGCCTCACCGCCCAACCCGGCGACCTCACGCCCCTCGACGCCCCCGGCGAGCCCGCCGGTCGACGAGCGGTCGGACCGGTCGCGCCCGCCGAGCCCTTCCCTCGCATGCGGAACGCCAACGTGACCCGACCGAACGCCCCTCGACGCCCGTCGTCGACCCTCGCGCTGGCCCTCGCCGCGCTCCTGGCCGGCCCGACCGACCCCGCCCTCGCCGGCGAGGACCCGGCCGCCGCCCGGTATCGCGAGGCGATCGAGCCGATCCTGGCCGAGCATTGTTATGCCTGCCACGGCAACGGGATCAAGAAGGGGAGCGTCACCCTCGACGCTTTCGCCGACGACCGGGCCCTCCTGGCCCGCCCCGAACTCTGGAACGACGTCCTCAAGAACGTCCGGGCCGGCCTGATGCCCCCGGCGGGCAAGCCCCGGCCGTCGGCCGAGGAGCTGCGGGCCCTCGAAAGCTGGATCAAGCGCGACGCCTTCGCCCTCGACCCGTCCGAGCCCGACCCCGGCCGGGTCACCCTCCGCCGGCTCAACCGGGCCGAGTACCGGAACACGGTCCGCGACCTCGTCGGGATCGACTACCGGACCGACGAGGAATTCCCCGCCGACGACACCGGTTACGGCTTCGACAACATCGGCGACGTCTTGTCCGTCTCCCCCCTGCTCCTCGAAAAATACATGCAGGCGGCCGAGTCGATCGTCGCCGCCGCCGTCCCCACCGTCTCCCGGATGGTCGAGACCCGGAACTATGTCGCGGCCGACTTCCGCGACGAGGCCAGCGGCGCCACCGCCGACCGGATGAGCGTCTACAAGGACGCCAGGGCCGAGCGCGAAGTGATCCTCGACAAGGCCGGGCCCCATCGCCTGGTGGTCGACCTGAACGTCCGCGGCCACTTCGACTTCGACCCCGGCCGCGCCCGCGTCGCCTTCTCCCTCGACGGCCGCGAGCTGTTCGCCGAGGAGGTCGGCTGGGAGGACGGCAAGAAGATCCACCGCGAGTTCGCCGAGACCCTCGCCGCCGGCGTCCATACCCTGGCCGTCGCCCTCAAGCCGCTGGTCCCGCCCGACCAGAAGAAGACCTACATCGACGTCCGCCTCGCCTCGGTCCGCCTCGAAGGCCCGCTCGCCGAGGCCGACTGGGTCCGGCCCAAGAACTTCGAGCGGTTCTTCGACCGCGACGACCCCAAGGCCCCCGAAGCCCGTCGCGCCTACGCCCGCGAGATCCTCGCCCGGTTCGCCACCCGGGCCTTCCGACGCCCCGCCGACGCCCGGACCGTCGACCGCCTCCTCGCCATCGCCGAGGACACGCATGGCCGCCCCGGCGCCACCGTCGAGCAGGGGGTCGGCCGGGCGATCGTCGCCGTGCTCGCGTCCCCCCGGTTCCTGTTCCTGGTCGAGAACGCCGCGCCCGAAGGGGCCGGGCGGATCTCGGTCCCGATCGACGAGTTCGCCCTCGCGTCCCGGCTCTCGTACTTCCTCTGGTCGACGATGCCCGACGACGAGCTGACCGCCCTCGCCACCCGGGGGGCCTTGCGAAGGGAGTTGCCCGCGCAGGTCAAGCGGATGCTCGCCGACCCCCGGTCCGAAGAACTGGTCCGCAATTTCACCGGCCAGTGGCTCCAGGTCCGCGACTTCGAGCACTTCCCGATCCAGCATAAGGTCATCCTCCGCCGCGACGGCCTCCCCGGCAAGATGGACGGCGAGATGTCCGAGCTGCGCAAGTCGATGAAGCAGGAGACCGAGGCGTACTTCGCCCACGTCGTCCGCGACGACCGGCCGGTCCTGGAGCTGCTCGACAGCGACTATGCGTTCGTCAACGACGCCCTGGCCAAGCTCTACGAGATCCCCGGGGTGTCCGGCCGCGAGATCCGCAAGGTCACGCTGCCGACCGGGAGCCCGCGCGGCGGGCTGCTCACGCAGGCGGGCATCCTGATGATCACCTCGAACCCGTCGCGGACCTCGCCGGTGAAGCGCGGCCAGTTCGTCCTGGAGAACATCCTGGGGACGCCGACGCCGCCGCCGCCGCCCGACATCCCGTCCTTGGAAGACACGATCAAGAACCTCGCCGGCCGCGAGCCGACGATGCGCGAGGTCATGGAGGTCCACCGCAAGGACCCGCTCTGCGCCTCGTGCCACAACCGGATGGACCCGCTCGGCCTGGCCTTCGAGAACTTCAACGCCCTGGGGACGTTCCGGGCCGCCGAGCGCAAGGTCCCGATCGACGCCTCGGGGACGCTCCTCACCGGCCGCAAGTTCCAGGACGCCGTCGAGTTGAAGAAGATCCTGGTGTCCGAGTACCGGGCCGACTTCTACCGGTGCCTGGCCGAGAAGCTGACGACCTACGCCCTCGGCCGGGGGATCGAGTACCATGACGTGGAAACCCTCGACCGGCTCGTCGGCCGGCTCGAAGCGAACGACGGCCGGTTCTCGGCGCTCTTGATGGGCATCGTCGAGTCGGCCCCATTCCAGAAGCGCCGCGTCCAGCCGACCCTGGCCGCAGCCAACCCCCCGACTCCCTCCCCGGCCGCGACCGGCCCCGACCACGGAGCGAAGCCTTGAACGCGAACGACCGGACCGCCGAGCAGCAAAGCCACCTGGCGTCGAGCCGTCGCCGCTTCCTCCGGGGCCTGGGGGTCGCCGTCGCCCTGCCGGCCCTGGACTCGGCCTTGCCGCGCGGGATCAGTGCCGCCGTCGCCCGGGCCGCCCAGGGGCTGGCCACCACCCCCACCGGCGCCCCGATGCGGATGGCCTTCCTCTACTTCCCCAACGGCGCCAACCAGAAGGCCTGGTGGCCCACCGGCGAAGGGTCGGACTTCCAGTTCGCCCGGACGATGCAACCGCTCGAAGCCTTGAAGGACAAGGTCCAGGTCCTCGGCGGCCTCGACCACCAGCACGCCACCGCCGGCCGCGACGGCGGCGGCGACCACGCCCGGGCCAGCAGCACGTTCCTGACCGGCGTCCGGATCAAGAAGACCTCGGGCGCCGACATCCGCGCCGGCGTCTCGATCGACCAGCTCGTCGCCCGCCAGGTCGGCCACATGACCCGGTTCCCGTCGCTCGAACTGACCTGCGACGGCGTCCGGAAGTCGGGCGGGTGCGACACCGGGTACTCGTGCGCCTACGACTGGAACATGTCGTGGCGGACCCCCAACACCCCGATGGCCCCCGAGCCCAACCCCCGGCTCGTCTTCGAACGCCTCTTCGGCGCCGGGCCGGCCGGCCAGCGCCAGGCCAACTACGCCCGCCGCCAGGCCCAGCAGAAATCCGTCCTCGACTTCGTCCTCGACGACGCCCGCGACTTGCAAGGCCATCTCGCCCTCCGCGACCGCCAGAAGCTCGAAGAATACCTGGCCAGCGTCCGCGCCATCGAGTCGCGAATCCAGCAGGCCGAGAAGATCGGCGACAGCGCCGACCCCGGCGGCGACACTCCGGCCGGCATCCCCGGGGCGCACCGCGACCACATCCGGATCATGACCGACATGATGGCCCTGGCCTTCCAGACCGACTCGACCCGGGTGGCCACCCTGATCCTCGCCCACGACGGGTCCAACCGCGCCTTCCCCGAACTCGGCATCCCCGAAGGCCACCACTTCCTCTCGCACCACGCGGGCAAGGAAGATCGCCTCGAAAAGTACGCCAAGATCGACGGCTTCTACATGGAAGAGTTCGCCCGCTTCCTCAAGAAGCTCGACGCCACCAAGGACGTCGACGGCCAGTCCTTGCTCCACAACTCGATGATCGTCTACGGCTGCGGGAACGGCGACGGCAACCGCCACAACCACGACAATTTGCCCGTCATCCTCGCCGGCAACGGCGGCGGGACCCTGAACCCCGGCCACTACCGCAAGGCCGGCTCCGTCCCCATGTCCAACCTCTTCCTCGGGATGGCCGACCGCTTCGGCGTCACCGGCGTCGAACGCTTCGGCGACTCGACGGCTCGGCTGGATGCGATCTGAAAAATCGAAGAGTTTAACCGCCAAGGTGAGCAGGTCGAGGGGTCGCGAACCTGCCGTCGCCGCCCAATCTTAAACTGCTAGTCCTGGACGGCACACGCATCACCAATGATGTCATCCCCTATCTGGAGCGTTCCCCATTATTAAGGGAAGTGTCCGTCAAAGGAACTCATGTGTCCACGAGCGGACTTCGTGAGATCGAGCGGCGTTGTCCCGGTTGTAAAGTGCGAAGTCAATGAGCTGGCCCATCACTTTAACCATCAGTCTCGCTCGATCGACTGGACAGCAAATGAAACGGATCGCTTGTCCAAAATGTGGCGCCAGTCGATCCGACAAAGCGAGCGTGTGCCTGGAATGCGGCCACTCGAAATCTGGGCTTGAGACAGACTTCGCGGGCCAGATCCAAGATTCCAGAGGGTTGATTCGTTCCAACGCATCCTTGATTTGTCTCATGGTATCCTCGTTGGTTGGCGTGGCCTTCTTGCTCGTTTCTCACCTACAGTACGAAGAGGCCCAGAGGTTGGGCCTTAACCGTCCACCGTTGCCCGAGGGGGTCGGTGCCGCGGTGTTTGCCGTGGGGCAATTTTTTCTCGTTGGTCTTCCGATCGCGACTCTTGTTGGCCTGACCGATTTGTTTAGAATCAGGATGCATCGCGGCAGGACGCTGTTCAGCCTGTCGCTCTGCCTTCTGGCATGGTCGGTGGCGGCATGGTGGCTCGCCCACCGCAGATGAATCACGCACACTTGTCTTCGAGAATCCGGTGGAGAAGGTGACCATGAGCCCCGCCGCCCTCCGCGCCCTCTACGACGAGATCAAGGCCGACTCCGCCCTCCTGGCGGGCGGCCTGCTCGACATCCCCCGGCGGGGCCTGATCCTCCACCACATCTACGTCGATTCGGGGCGTAATCACTCGTTCTCGCTGATCGCCGCGCACGGGGCCCTCTGGGCGCAGGGGTATTTCGAGGCCGGCGGCAGCCTGGGCCGGCTGATCGGCCGGCGGTATTTCTACAATCGCAAGGAGAAGGCGTATCGCCTGGGCTTGCTCCGCCGGTTCGCCGAGGACTTTCGCCAGGTTAACCGCCAGGTCTGCATCGACACCTACGCGAATTACGAGTTCACCAAGAGATACGGTCGCGAGCCGGGGGCCGACGCGGTCATCCCGCCGCCGTTGCTCGACGCCCTGAACCGGGTCCACGCCGCCCGAGCGGCCGGCCGGCGGTTCTCGGCCGACGAGTCACGGCGGGCGTTCGAGCAGTCGTTCCGGTGCGAGCAAGAAGTGACCGTCGCCCCCGGCGTGGCGGCGGCCATCCAGGCGTTCGAGTGCCGGATTATGCGGTTCCTCTGCCTCCGGCCGCTCGTCCGGTTCGCCTACTTCCCGCCGTTCCGCTACCTCTGGTTCCGCAACTTCGCCGACCAGGCCGAGCGGATCGACCGCGGCCTCCGGGCCTACGACGTCGCCGCCCATGCCGGCTGGGACCGCGTCGAAGCCGCCCTGGCCGACTACGCCGTGATGCCCCCCGAACTCCTCGAAGACCCCGAAACCCACTTCGCCCAACTTCGGGCCGATCTCGCCCGCGACGGGGCCCGCGCGGCTGCCGCTTTCGCTTGAGGGGAATCGAAGAAGAACAGATCGAACCGCCAAGGCGCCAAGGTCGCGGAGAGGGGGGGGAGGAAGAGGAGGAAATTGTCAGATAGAGAATCTCAGACACGAGACAGGAAAATATAATTAAAAATTGCCTCCATTCTCTTCCCCCTCTCTTTCTTCATCTCGGCGATCTTGGCGTCATCGCGGTTCAATCCCTTCAATTTCATCTCCCCCGCGCCACCTCGGCCAGCCGGGCGCGGGTGGGGGTTTTCCAGAGGTGGAGGGGGGTCGAGGGCCGGGCGCGGGGGGTGGTGTCGCGGCGGGGGGTGGGGCCCTGGCGGGCGAGGCGGAGGAGGTCGCCGGTGGTGAGGGAGGGCTCGGCGGCCTTGAGGACGACGACGACCCCGGCGAGGTAGGCCGCGGCGTTGGACGAGCCGGAGGTGACCTGGCCGTCGGTGAAGTCGGCCCGCGAGTCGTCCAGGATCACGTCGGGCTTGGCCCGGCCGTCGAGCGTCGGGCCGACCGAGGAGCCCGGGCCGGCGTCGCCCACGGTCAGGACGCCCGGGTGGTCGGCCGGCGGATAGACCTCGCCGGGTTCGCCGAGGTCGAGGAGGGTGACGGTTTCCTCGGGGACGGTCCCGCCGGGGGGGACGTAGGCCTCGCGGCCGGGGGTGATGAGGAGGCGGAGGCGGTCGGCCGCCGTGAACGTCCCGCGCCGGGCCCGGACCCTGATCCGGTAGCAATAGTCGGGATCGGTCGGGACGTCGGGGCTGGCGGCGAGGTCGGCCAGGACCACCCGCTCGCGGGGGTTCCGGCTCTCGTCGGGGCCGGGCGTTTTCGAGCCAGCAACCTGGACCTTCTCGCCCGAGCCGATCGGCTTGCCGGCCCAGTCCTCGACGAACAGGTCGAGGTCCTTGTCGGTCCCGGCGTCCTCGGCGTCTCGGTAGTCGTTCCAGGTCAAGGTGACGGTCACGGTGTTCTCGTCGACCCGGTTCCGGAACCGGACCGAGGCGACGTCGGAGCCGTCGCGGAGCCGGAGGTAGCCGTCGCGCAACGGGCGGACCGGGGCGTTGAAGGCCCGGCCGCCGTAGTTGCCGGCGGCGTTGATCCAAAGGATGCCCCGGGCCACGGCCTCGTCGACGGCCCGGTCGATCGGCCCCCGGCCGTCGCCGTTGCCGCCCCCCTCGAAGTCGCCGCTGAAGAGGATGACCTGGACCCCTTGCTCGACGGCGTGGCGGACGGCCCGCCGGAGCATGGTCGGCCCGTTGGCGTTGAGCAGGAAGAACCGGGGCCCGCCCGGTCGCGAGCCGGCGACCGCCCAGACGATCTGGGCCATGTCGCGGCCGTGGCGACCGCCGGGCTCGAACGGCTTCCGGTACTCGGGGTCGCCCAGGTCATTCCGGCGGACGAAATCGGGGTCGTAGTGCTCGACGACCACGGCGTTCTCCGGCAAGTACCGCCGGCCGCCGCCGACGCCCTCGAAGCCGAGATCGAGCACGGCGATCCGGATCGACTCCACCCCCCGGACGCCGTCGTATTCCGGGATCAGGCCGAGCCGCTCCCGCGCCCGGCGGGCGTCGGCCAGCCGCGCGGCCGAGGCCCGACTCGCCGGCGGGGCGGAAACTCCGCTCGGAGCCGGGGCCAGGACCGGAACCGCCGCCGGAGCCCCGGATTGGGCCTCGCCCGGGTCGGCCCAGGCCAGCAAGGCGAGCAAGCCCACGATCGCGGCACGCCTCATGGGAGCGCCCCTCCGGGAACCGCACCGTCCCCCGCGCGACCTCCCAGGAGGCCGCGCGGGGGACGGGGGAAATCGGGGAATGAAGCGGTGACCGGATTACCAGTAGCCACCGAAGCCGCCGCCATAGCCACCACCGAAGCCGCCAATGGCCAGGCTGAAGCCGCCGTAGCCATAGCCCGGGTAGCCAAAGCCCCCGAAGCCGTAGCCCGGGAACCCGCCGTAGCCGAAGCCCCCGTAGCCCAGGCCCAGCCCGTAGCCACCATAGCCGAACCCGCCATAGCCCAGGCCCAGCCCGAAGCCTCCATAACCGAAGCCCCGGCCGTAGCCGCCATAACCGCCGTAGCCGTAGCCCCGGCCGTAGCCAAAGCCCCGGCCGTAGCCGCCGTAGCCGAAGCCCCGGCCATAGCCGCCATAGCCGCCGAACCCACGTCCGTAACCGCCGAATCCATGGCCATATCCGCCGTAGCCGCCGAACCCGTGGCGGTAAGATTGGGCGGGCGACTCCCGATCCAGCTCGCTCCCGTGAATCGCGTCCACCCCGGCCGTCCGGGCGATCGTCGCCAAGGGCGCCTTCGCGGGCGACTTCCGGCCATATTCCGCGTCGAGCTCGCCGGCCTTGGCGGGCAGGGTCGCGAGCACGAGGGTGGCCAACAGTCCCATTGCCTGTCGCATCTGAGGTGCCTCCGTCGGTTGTCGAAAGCTCCACGCTTCGACGTTCCCTGATTCTACGATCCGTGCCGCCAGGAGGCCAGGACCGTGGCCGCGATTTCCACGCGGGGGCGGATTCATGGCTGGATGTCGGGCGGGCCGCGGCTTTACCGGACCCAACCGTCTTGCTACGCTCGGGCCGGGGTCGATCCGATCCGGGGGCCAATCCCTTGAGCAGCAGCCAGGCCGACGTCCGCTCGATCGAGGCCCTCAAGGATTTCCGGGCCGCGCTGGCGCTCTACTCCGAGGAAGCCCTCGGGGCCCTGGGCGCGGTGCACATGGAGGCCAAGCGGACCTTGTACTGGGCCCAGCACGACCGGCGGAACTACTGGGCCGAACAGGTCAAGCGGGCCCGCCAGGCGGTCGCCTCCGCCCGGGCCGAGGTGTCGAGGCGCCGGATGGCCAAGGCGTCGGGCTCGACGCCCGCCTTCAGCGAGCAGAAGGAACTGCTCCGGGTCGCCGAGGCCCGGCTCCGCGAGGCCGAGGCCAAGGTCATCCTGGTCCGGAAGTGGGAGCCGGCGCTCAACCAGGCCGTCCTGGAATACCGGGCCAGCACCCGGCGGATCGGCGACCTCGCCGGCGGCGACGTCCCCCGGGCCCTCGCCGTCCTCGGCCGGATGATCGACGCCCTCGAAGCCTACCTCCGCGAACCGACCCCGTCCGCCGGCCCCGGCCTCGCCGCCGGGATCTCGGCCGCGACCATCGCCGGGGCGATCCTCGACGCCGCCGAATCCGAACCCGGGCCGACCCCGGCCGAGGGTGCCCCGGCTGAGGAACCCCCGATCCCCGCCCGAGGCGCCGACTGATGCCCAACCCCAACGTCGCCGCGGGCTCGAACCGGCTCAAGCACGCGATCAAGGCCCTCCAGGACCAGTGGCTCGCGACCTCGGCCACCTGGGACGACGCGGTCGCCCGCCGGTTCGAGGCGCGCTACCTGGCCCCGCTCGACCCGGCCACCGACGCCGCGTTGGCGGGGCTCCTGAAGTTCGGCGAGGTCCTCGACCGGGCCCGCCGCGACCTGTCCGACCGGAGCGAGCAGCCGTGAGCATCACCTTGCGGAACCCCCCCGCCGACCCGCCCCTCGCCCCGTCCCCCGGCGCCGAGCCCGACCTGATCCGCCGGGGGCGCGAGGCCCTCCGCGCGGTCGTCGCCCTGGTCGCCGACCGCGCCGCCGCCGAGGCCGAGGCCGACGCCGCCCGGTCGGCCCATGACGCCTCGGCCGACGCCGATTACCGAGAGAAACGGGGGGCCCTCGACGCCCGATATGCCCGCCTGACCGAGAACGCCCGGATCAGCGACGAGGAGCGGCGCCGGGGGATCGTCGACGCCGCCGCCGCCGGCGAGGGGTCGGCCAAGGGCGAATTCGCCAAGGCCAGCCGGCGGATCGCCGCCGACTTCGACTCCGGCCGCGACAAGGCCCGGTCCGACCACCAGAAGGCCCGGGCGAAGACCCTCGCCGACTTCGAGGCCGCCGAGAAGGCGGCGGCCGCCCGGTTCGCCGCCGCCCGGAAAGACCCCGACGAGGTCGGCCAGATCGTCGGGGCCATCCGGGGCCGGCTCGCCGCCGTCCACGCCGACTACGCCCACTTCGGCCTGGCCGAAGCGACCACCGCCCCCGTCCGCGGGGCCTACAAGCCCGACGACCCGTTCACCAAGGTCTACGACCGGCTCCAGAAGCTGGAACCGGAAGTCTACCTCCTCGAAGGGCTCCTGATCCCCAGGGCGATGAAGGGCCGGCGGTACGTCTGGCTGTTCGTCCTGATCTTCGCCGCCGCGATCGTCCCGGCGGTCCTGTTCGCGGACTACGAGATCGGCATCCCGGCGGCGCTGGCGGTCGCGGTCGGCGGCGGGTTCTTCCTCCGGTCGCGGCTCTACGCCCTGTCGCGGGCCCAGGTCGCCAAGATCTATTATCCGACCCACCAGGCGACCGTCGACGCCGAATCCCTGGCCCTCGAACGCCTCGGCGCGGCGCAAGGAGCCCTCAAGCGCGAGCAGGCCGACGCCGCCGAGGCCCGCGACGAGGGCCTCGGCCGGGCCAAGCTCGACCAGTCTCGCGCCATCGCCGCCGCCGAGGCCGACCGCGACGAGCGGCTCCGCCAGATCAACGAGATCTACGCCCAACGCCGGGTCGAGATCCAGACCCGCCAGGCCCTCGACATGCGCGAGGCCGTCGACGCCCACGAGAAGCGGATGGCCGAGTTGCCCGTCCTCTTCGAGGCCGGCACGACCCGGCTCGACGAGAAATATGGGGCCCACAAGGCGGCGGTCCGCGACCACCACGCCCGGGCCCGCGCCGCCCTGGCCGCCCGATGGCTCGACGGGATGGCCCGGCTCCAGGCCGAGCGGGACGCGATCGCCCGCGAGGTCGACGCCCTCGGACCGAGGTGGGACGACCCGACCTGGTCCGACCGGGCCTTCCCCGCCGGCGTCCCCCCGGTCCTCCGGTTCGGCGAGGTCCGCGTCGACCTGGCCAAGCTGCCCGGCGGGCTCCCGACCGACCCGGCGCTCCTGGTCGGGGTCGACCCGGCGTTCGACCTGCCCGCCCTCGCCCCGTTCCCCGACCGAGCCAACCTGCTGGTGGAAGCCCCCGCCGCCGCCCGGGGCGTGGCGGTCGCCCGGCTCCGGGCGGCGATGGCCCGGCTCCTGACGACCTTGCCGCCGGGGCAGGTCCGGTTCACGATCGTCGACCCGGTCGGGATCGGCCGGAACTTCGGGGCGTTCATGCACCTGGCCGACTTCGACGACCTGCTCGTCACCAGCCAGGCCTGGACCGAGCCCCGCCAGATCGAAGAACGCCTCGCCGACCTTTCCGGCCACATGGAGCGGGTCACCCAGCGCTACCTCCGCGACGAATACGCCACCATCGACGAGTACAACGCCGCGGCCGGCGAGGTCGCCGAGCCCTACCGGGTCCTGGTCGTGGCCGACTTCCCGGCCGCCTTCGACGAGCGGTCCGCCGCCCGGCTGGCGTCGATCGTGGCGGCGGGCGTCCCCTGCGGCGTCCTCGTCCTGATGGCCCGCGACACCGACCGCCCGCTCCCCACCGGCCTCGCCCCCGACGACTTCCGCCACCACGCCCTGGCCCTGGCCTGGGACGGCGACCGCCTCGACCGCCCCGACCCCGACTTCGGCCCCTTCCCCCTCGACTTCGACCCGCCCCCGGCCGGCGAGGCCGCCACCCGGTTGATCCAGCGGATCGGCGCCGCGGCCCGCGACGCCCGGCGGGTCGAGGTCCCGTTCGCGTTCATCCAGCCCCCGCCCGAAGCCTGGTGGCGCGGCGACAGCCGGGGCGGGATCGACATCCCCCTGGGCAAGGCCGGGGCCAACAAGCGGCAGAACCTCGCCCTCGGCAAGGGGACCGCCCAGCATGTCTTGGTGGCCGGCCGGACCGGGTCGGGCAAGTCGACGCTCTTGCACGCCTTGATCGTCAACCTCGCCCTGACCTACGGCCCCGACGAGGTGGACCTGTACCTGATCGACTTCAAGAAGGGGGTCGAGTTCAAGGTCTACGCCGCCCACCACCTGCCCCACGCCAGCGTGGTGGCGATCGAGAGCGAGCGCGAGTTCGGGATCAGCGTCTTGCAGCGGCTCGACGCCGAGATGCGGTCCCGGGCCGACCGCTTCCGCGAGGCCGGCGTCCAGGACGTCAAGGGCTACCGGGACGCCACCGGGACGCCCCCCCTGCCCCGGATCATGCTGATCGTCGACGAGTTCCAGGAGTTCTTCGTCGAGGAAGACAAGCTCGCCCAGGAGGCCGCCTTGCTCCTCGACCGCCTGGTCCGCCAGGGGCGGGCCTTCGGGGTCCACGTCCACCTCGGGTCGCAGTCGCTGGGCGGGGCCTACGCCCTGGCCCGGACGACCTTGGGGCAGTTCGCCGTCCGGATCGCCCTCCAGTGCTCCGACGCCGACGCCCACCTGATCCTCGGCGAGCACAACGGGGCCGCCGGGCTCCTCTCCCGCCCCGGCGAGGCGATCTACAACGACCAGAACGGCGCGACCGAGGCCAACCACTTCTTCCAGGTCGTCTGGCTCTCCGACGCGGCTCGCGAAGGCTACCTCAAGCAGATCGGCGACCTCGCCCGCGACCGCCCCCCGGCCACCCCGCGGACCCCGATCGTCTTCGAGGGCGACGCCCGCGCCGACCTGTCCCGGAATTCCGCGCTCCTGGCCATGCTCGCCGCCCCGACCTGGCCCCGGTCGCCCCGGTCGGCCCTGGCCTGGCTCGGCGACCCCGTGGCGATCAAGGACCCGACCGCCGCCACCCTCCGCCGCCAGGGGGGGTCGCACCTCCTCGTCGTCGGCCAGAACGCCGAGGGGGCCCTGGGAATCCTGGCCGCGTCCCTGATCGGCCTCGCCGCCCAGTTCCCCTTGCCCGGGCCCGGCCCCAGCCGCGACGGCGCCCGGTTCGCCGTCCTCGACGGGACGCCCGAGGACGACCCCCAAGCCGGCCTCCTCGCCCGGGTCGCCGGCCTCCTGCCGCACCCGGTCGACCTGGCCGTCGGCACCGGCCGCGACGCCGCCCGGGTCGTGGCCGAGGTCGCCGCCGAGGTCGCCCGCCGCCAGGAGCCCGACGCCGACGACGGCCCCGAACTCTTCCTCCTGATCCACGACCTCGGCCGGTTCCGCGACCTCCGCCGCCGCGAGGACGACTTCGGCTTCGGCAAGCCCGCCGAGGAGGCCAACCCCTCCGACCACCTCCTGGCGATCCTCCGCGAAGGCTCCCCCCTGGGGGTCCACGTCCTGACCTGGGCCGACAACCTGGCCAACCTCAACCGAGCCTTCGACAACCAAGGCCTCCGCGAGTTCGAGTCCCGCGTCCTCTTCCAGATGAGCCCCAACGACTCCGCCCACCTCCTCGACGCCCCCCACGCCGCCAAGCTCGGGGCCAACCGCGCCTATTTCTCCAGCGAGGAGCAAAACCGCCTCGAAAAGTTCCGCCCCTACGCCCTGCCGACGGACGGCTGGCTCGACCACGTCCGCGACCAATTCGCGAAGCGAGGGGTCGAACCGCCGGGACGCCAGGATCGCGCGGGGAAAGCCGAGGAAGAGGCGTAGGGTAGGCCCTGGCCTGCCGTCCCTTCGATTCGAACGCGGTGGCAGGCCAGGGCCTACCCTATGGGACCGCCAACCCCGCCCATTGCGGCGGCCGGGGGGCGGGTTTAGCATCGAAGTCCGTGAAGAATTTTCACCCTTGATGCGAGGGGTCCGGCATGATCGGTCGTCGGCGGTTCCTCGGGGCGGCGTCAGTGGGCCTCGTCTCGCCCTGGATGGCCGGGCGACCCGTCCCGGGACAGTTGATGGCGCCGGCGTCGGACGCCCAGATCGTCCGGATTCTCGAAGAGGCTCGGACCAACGGGCGGCGGTTGCCGGGGATGATCGGGGCGATCGTCCGAGGGGAGCGGGTGGCGGCGATCGGGGCTTCGGGCGTCCGCAAGGTCGGGTCGCCGGAGCCGATCCGGGTCGAGGATCTGGTCCACCTCGGCTCGTGCACCAAGGCCATGACCGCGACCCTGATCGGCACACTGGTCGATGAGGGGAAGCTCCGCTGGGGCCAGACGATTGAGGAAACCTTCGCCGGGCGCCCGGCCAAGATCCACCCCGACTTCCGGCCGGTGACGCTCCGGCAACTCCTGACCCATCGGTCGGGGATGGCGGCCAACGCCCCCTGGTGGGCCCCGCGCTGGGGTTCGAGCCCCACCGAGCAGCGGCGGACGCTCGCCGCCCAGGTGCTCCAGGCGGCGCCGGCGGCGAAGCCCGGGAAAACGTTCACCTACTCGAACCTCGGCTACGTCGTGGCCGGCTTGATGGCCGAGGAGGCGGCGCGGGCCCCCTGGGACCAGTTGCTGAGGCGCCGGGTTTTCGAGCCGCTGGGCATGGCCACCGCCGGGTTCGGGCCGCCGGGAGCGCCCGGGAAGGATGACCAGCCCTGGGGCCACCGGGTCATGGGCGACGAGACCCGGGCCATCCGGGTCGACAACCCCCCGTGGATGGGGCCGGCCGGCACGGTCCATTGCTCGATCTCCGACTGGGCCCGGTTCGCCTCGTTCCACCTCCGCGGCGCCCTGGGCGACGCCCAGCTCCTCAAGCCCGAGACCCTCCGGGCCCTGCACACGCCCGAACCGGGCCAGACCTACGCCGGCGGCTGGATCGTCCGCGATCCGTCCTGGGCCAACGGCCCCACCCTCTCCCACAGCGGGAGCAACACCTCCTGGTTCTGCACGATCTGCCTCGCCCCGGCCCGCGACCTCGCCCTCCTCGTCGCCACCAACGCCGCCGGCGGCGACACCGGCGCCGCCTGCGACTCCGCGATCAAAGGCATGATCGCCCTCTCGTGAAAGCGTGGAGCGTGGAGGAGCGGTCTCGCGGTAATGGTCGGAAAGTGTTCTAACCAACCCTGAGTTCCACGATAATTTTACTGACCATTGACCACGCGACCGCTCCACGCTCCACGCTCCACGATTGCTCTAGCGTGCGGTGAAGCGGTAAATCGTCGTCTGAGTGTAAGTCTGGCCGGGGCGGAGGATGGTGGTGGGAAAGGTCGGGTGGTTGATGGAGTCGGGGAAGTGCTGGGTTTCGAGGCAGAAGCCGCCGTGCTTCTTGTAGACCACTCCGTCCTTGCCGGTGACGGTGCCGTCGAGGAAGTTGCCGGTGTAGAACTGGATTCCGGGCTCGGTGGTCAGGACTTCCAGGGTTCGGCCGGAAGTCGGCTCGGTGACGCGGGCGGCGAGGGCCGGGGCCCGGGCGACTTCCATGCTTAAAACAAAATTGTGGTCGTAGCCGCCGGGCTCGCCCTTGATCTGGTCGATCCGGGCGCCGATGGGCGTGGCGGTGGTGAAGTCGAGGGGCGTGCCCTTGACCGACTCGATCGCCCCGGTGGGGATCATGGTGGCGTCGCCGGGGGTGTACTTGTCGGCCGTGAGCATCAATGAATGGCCGAGGATGGTCCCGGCGGCGGGCCCGGCCAGGTGGAAATAGCCGTGGTGGGTCAGGTTGACCGGCGTGGCCGCGTCGGTGGTCGCCCGGTAGTCGACCCGGACTTCGTCGGCGGGGGTCACGGTGTAGGTCACGGCGACGGCCAGGTTGCCGGGGAACCCTTCCTCGCCGTCCTTGCTGGTGTAGGCGAAGCGGACCGCGGCGCCGGCGGGGCCGGAAACGTCCTCGGCCTTCCAGACGACCTTGTCGAACCCCTTGAGGCCGCCGTGGAGGGTGTTGGGCCCGTTGTTGGCGGCGAGCCGGTAGTCCTTGCCGTCGAGGGCGAACTTCGCCCCGCCGACCCGGTTGGCGACCCGGCCGACGGTCGCGCCGAAGTACGGGTGCCCGGCCAGGTAGCCTTCGAGGCGGTCGAAGCCGAGGACGACGTCGGCCACCTTGCCCCGGGCGTCGGGGACGTCCAGCTCGGTGAGGATCGCGCCGTAGGTCATCACCTTGGCCGTGATCCGGCCGTTGCTCAGGGTGTACCGCTCGACCGGCGTGCCATCCGGCAGCTTCCCGAAATCCATCTTCTCGGCCCTTTCGTGGCGATGGGTCGCCTGCGCCGCCTCGGCCCCGGCCCGGGCCGGGCTCGCGGCGGGCGCGGCGGAAGCGACGACGGCAAGGCAGAATCCGGTGATCCGCATGGGATCGGTCCTCGACAGGTGGATGCGACGGACGGGCCGGGGCCTCGACGCCCGGGGGGCCGGCGGGCGGCCCTCGGCAGCGAGCCTAGCCGGTCGCGGGCCGTCTGGCAATTCGCCACCCCCGGGAGGGCCGTCGGGTTGCCCGCGGCCGGGTGCCGATCGGCCGATTCTCCCCGGGGAAATTGACAGGATCGCGAATGTGACCCAACCTTCAGGTAGCAGCACGCCGGTGGTCGCCCGCCGACGAGGGAGCCGGGTCAGCCGGCCTTCGCGACGGGCCTCGCGGGGCCCGAGTCGGGCCCGACCTGGTGCCGCCCGACGCGGCCCCGCATCGGTGATCTCGATGGTCCCCTTCTTTCCGCTCCAGTCCAGGAACCAAGGAGTTTCGACGATGAAGAACCTTCTCAAGCGGTTGGTGGCCAACGAGGACGGGGCGACGATGGTGGAATACGCCCTGATGGTGGCGCTGATCGCCGCCGTCGCGGTCGCCGCCGTCACCACGCTCGGCACCACGGTCAACTCCAAGTTCAGCGGCATCAGCACCTCGATCGGCGGCGGCAGCTAATCGCACCGGGACGTCCGGGCCCGACCTTTCCTTTTCCTCGCCTCATCACCAAGGGAATCGCGACGATGAAAGACCTCCTGAAGCGGTTGGTGGCCAACGAGGACGGGGCGACGATGGTGGAATACGCCCTGATGGTGGCGCTGATCGCCGCCGTCGCGGTCGCCGCCGTCACCTCGCTCGGCAGCACGATCAACTCCAAGTTCGGCGGCATCAACACCTCGATCGGCGGCGGCAGCTGATCCCGCCGACGGCCGCCGGGCCGGGCCCGAGGGGCCGGCCCGGCGCCGTCCCCGGGGGGGGGGCGACGGGCTTGACCGTTCCCTCACCTCATCACGACCGGAATCGCGGCGATGGAGCGTTTCTTGAAGCGTCTGACGGCCGGCGAGGGCGGGGCGACGATGGTGGAATATGCCCTGATGGTGGCGCTGATCGCCGCCGTCGCGGTCGCCGCCGTCACCACGCTCGGCACCACGGTCAACTCCAAATTCACCCCGGTCAACGGCTCGACGCCCTCCGGCAGTTGACCCGGACTTCCCGCTTTCGGCCGGGCGGCCGGTCCCCAGCGGGGGACGGCCGCCCGTCGCCATTCCCGGGGGACGATCGGACGGCCGGCGCGCCGGCGTGACGTCCGTGTTCTATGGTCATCGTGGAGGGCGTCGGCTCGATCCGGCCCCGGCGACGGACCGGGCGCCCTCGTCCCGGCCCCGATCCCCACGACGGCGGGGTTTGCCTCGCCCGGCCTCGCCTCGCCCTCTCCCAAGGGAGCCCCGGTCATGTTCGAGTCCAACCTGATCCCCCTGATCGCGGTGGGTCTGGCCACGCTGGCGGCGTCGGCGACCGACCTTTGGAAGTTCAAGGTCTACAACGCCCTGACCGTGCCGACCCTGGCGATGGGGCTGGCCGGGTCGGCCTGGCTCGGGGGCTGGGACGGGCTCCGGGCCAGCCTGCTCGGCGCCGGGTTGGGATTCGCCGTCCTGGTCGCGTTCTTCGCGATGGGCGGGGTTGGGGCGGGCGACGTGAAGTTGCTGACGGCCGTCGGGGCGTGGCTCGGGCCGTACCTGACCTATCAGGTGGCCGTGGCCTCGGCCCTGGCGGCCGGGGTGTACGCGGTCGCCATGGTCGTGCTCCGGGGCGGCCCGATGGCCGTGGTCGCCGAGGTCGTGGCGCTCCGGGACGCGGTGGCCGACCCCGGGAGCCTCCGCCGGGCCGGCGGGGGGATCGAGGCCGAGGTTGGCCGGGCCGACCGCCGGCGGCGGCTGGTCCCGTTCGCGGCGATGACCTGCGTCGGGTTCTTCGCCACGTTGGGATGGTGGCGGTCCGACCTCGGCTCGGTCTGGCCCCCTTATGATCGGCCCGAGGCGGTCGCGACGGCCTCGGCCTTCGAGACGGAGGCGACGCGATGAACCCCCGGACCTTGATCGTGGGGGCCCTGGCCCTGGCCTGCGGCCTGTCGGTCCTGTTCCTGTTCCAGACGATGCAGAAGCCCGGCGCGGCGGCCGTCCCCAAGGCCGAGGTCGTCTTCGCCGCCGCCGACATCCGGCCGGGCGAGACCGTGGCCGAGGCGATGGTCGAGATCCGCCAGGTCGCCGCCGACTCGGTCCCCGAGGGGGCGATCCTCAAGGTCGCCGACGCCGTCGGCCGGGCCTCGCAAGGGTCGATCGACAAGGGGGACCTGCTCCGCGAGAAGAAGCTGGCCGAGCGCGGCGCCGGGCAGGGGATGGCCGCCCTGGTCCGCAAGGGGATGCGGGCCTTCACGATCCAGACGCCGAGCTTCTCGTCGTCGCTGGCCGGTTTCATCCTGCCGGGCAACAAGGTCGACGTCCTGCTGACCATGAACTCGCCCGGCGGCCCCGACGACGTGACCGGCGGCGCCTCGACGATGACGCTGCTCCAGAACGTGGAGATCCTGGCCGTCCACACCACGGTCAACACGCCGACGACCAACAAGATCAACCCCGACGACGCCCGATCGGTCACGCTCCTGGTCTCGCCCGACGAGGTGGAGCGGCTCGACCTGGGCCAGAACAGGGGGACGCTCCACCTGTCGCTCCGCAACCATCAGGACACGGGCACCGCCAAGCCCCTGCCGGTGACCATGATCGGCCTCCAGGACATGCCCGCCCGGACCCTGTCCCTGGCGGCCGCGCCGCCCCCGCCGCAACCGGCACCGGCCCCCACGCCGGCCCCGGCCCGCGAGCCGACCTGGCAACGGCTGACGATCCGGACCCTGCGCGGGACCCAGGCCGGGGCCGACACCCTGACGGTCCTCGACACGTCGCCGGCCCCCCCGACCCCGGCTCGTGCACCGACCAATCCAGCCGCGACGGCGGCCCGGCCGGGGGGAAAGCCGGGGCTCTGACGGCGGGCTTGCCCGGTCCTGGATCGGATCAATTCATCGGCCGATCTCCAGACCATCGGCGGTTTTCCAAGGTTCGGCACGTCCCAGGGACGAAGTCACGAGGCCCCGATGCCGGCTTTCATCGTCGCCGATCACGCCTCGACCGCGTCGAGGGCCCGCGAGGTCCTGAACTTCGGCGGCCTCGACTGCCCGACGTCGAACGTCATGCCGGTCGACGGGGCGGCGGGCCGCCTCGGCCGCGAGGCGGAGATCACGCTGGTGGTCCTGGTCCTGCCGACGGACCACGAGCGCGGCCTGGGCTTGCTGCCCACGCTGGCCCGGATCGCGCCGGGCAAGGTCCTGGCGGTGGGACCGGCGTTCGACTCCAAGGTCGTGCTCCGGGCGCTGCGGTGCGGGGCCGAAGACTTCGTCGACGCGGCCGACCTCGAGGCCGAGCTGGCCGCCGCCGTCGGCCGGATCGCCGAGGCGTCGCGCGAGCCGGTCGAGCCCGGGCGGCTGATCGCCGTGCTGGCCCCCAACGGCGGCGGCGGGTCGAGCACGCTGGCGGCCAACATCGCCGCGTCGCTGGCCAAGGAGCACAAGGCCGTCGGCCTGATCGACCTGAAGCTGGAGTCGGGCGACCTGACGGCCCTGCTCGACGTCAAGCCGGCGTACACCCTGGCCGACCTCTGCCAGAACGCCGCCCGGCTCGACCGGGTGATGTTCGAGCGGTCGCTGGTCAAGCACGCCTCGGGGGTCAACCTGCTCGCCGCGCCGCTCCACCTGGGCGACGTGGCGGCCGTCCGGCCCGAGGGGGTGACGCAGGCGGTGGCCCTGGCCCGGGCGAGCTTCCCCTACGTCGTGGTCGACCTCGACCACTCGTTCCGCGAGGAGCAGCAGGTCGTCCTCCGCCAGGCCGACATCGTCCTCCTGGTCTTCCGCCTCGAATTCTCGTCGCTCCGGAACGTCCGCCGGACCCTGGAGCACCTCGAAGGGATGGACGTCGGCGGCGACCGCGTCCGGCTCGTCGTCAACCGCCACGGCCAGGCGCAGGAGGTGGCGCCGGGCAAGGCGGAAGAAGCCCTGGGCCGGAAGATCGCCCACTACGTCCCCGAGGACGCCAAGGCCGTCAACCGGGCCAACAACCACGGGATTCCCGTGGTGATCGACGCCCCCACGGCCAAGGTGTCCAAGAGCCTGGCCCAGCTCGCCGCCAGCGTCAACGGCCGCCACAAGAAGGCTTGAACCGGGAGGCGAACGGATCTCGATGGCGAGCGACTGGATCGACGAAGCCCGGCGGCGACTGATCGGGCTCCGCCAGGGGGGCGGGGCCTGGGGCTATCGCCCCGCGACTTCGCCGGCGGCCGAGCCCTCGGCGCTGGCGGGCCTGGCCCTGCTGGCGACCGACGCCGCCGACGACGGCCCGGGCCGGGCCGTCGCGGCCGAGGTGGGCCGGCGGCTGGCCACCGTCCGCCGCCGCGACGGCTCGGTGGGCGTGACCGACGCCTTGCCCGAGCCCGGCTGGGCCACGCCGTTGGTCTTGCTCCTCTGGGCCGCCTCGGGGGGGTTCGAGGCCGAGCGGCGAGCCGCCGTCGCCTGGCTCCTGGCGAGCCGGGGGAAGCCGGCCGCGAGGGTCGCCGACGACCCCCTGGGGCACGACGTCCGGTTGATCGGCTGGCCCTGGGTGGCCGAGACCCATTCCTGGGTCGAGCCCACGGCGATGGCCTTGATCGCCCTGGGCCGCGAAGGCCGGGGCGGCCACCCCCGGGCGGTCGAAGGGGTCCGGGTCCTCCGCGACCGGGCGATCCCCGGGGGCGGCTGGAACCTGGGCAACCCGGTGGTCTTCGGGACGCCGCTCCGCCCGATGCCCGCCCCGACGGGCCTGGCCCTGCTGGCCCTGGCCCGGGTCGCCGGGCCGTCGGAGGTGGTCGGCCCGGCGGTGGCGACGCTCCGGGGGGCCCTGGCCTCGACGCTCGCCCCGGCCTCGATCGGCTGGGGCGTGCTCGGGCTCCGGGCCTGGGGGGCCTCGCCGGGCTGGGCCGGCGATCGGCTCGCCCTGGCCTTCGGCCGGCTCGCCGCCCGCGACGCCTCGGCCGCCGAGCTGGCCCTGTTGCTCCTGGCCGCCGGCGGGCGGGCGCCGCGGGCCCTGGGCGTGTCATTCCGGGATGAGGAGCTCCGCGATGCGTGATTCCCAACCCGCCGGGCCGGGTCGCCCGTCGCGCCGGGGGTTCCTCGCCGGCGCGGGGGCCGTGGGCCTGTCGGCCGCGTCGGTCCCGGCGCTGCGTCGGCTCGACGAGGGGGGCTGGCGGGCCGACGTGGTGGTCGCGCCGGCCTCGGGATATTCGGACGGGCTGGCCGGCGTGGTCCGCGACGGCCTGGCCGCCCTGGGGCTGGGCCCGGGCTGGGCCCGGGGCAAGTCGGTCCTGCTCAAGCCGAACCTGGTCGAGCCGTCGAGCCTGGCCCCGCACGTGAACACCCACCCGGCGGTGGTCCGGGCCGTGGCCGAGGTGTTCCGGTCGTGGGACGCCCGCGAGGTGTTCGTGGCCGAGGGGCAAGGCCATTGCCGCGACACGGCCTATGTCCTCGAACAATCCGGCCTGGGGCCGGTCCTCGACGAGGCCCGCTTGGAGTTCGTCGACCTGAACCATGACGACGTGTTCGCCGTCCGGAATCGGTTCCGATCCACCAGGCTCCGGGCGCTCCAACTGCCGGCCACGCTCCGGCGGGCCGACCTCGTCGTGTCGCTGCCCAAGCTGAAGACGCACCACTGGGCGGGCGTGACGCTGGCCATGAAGAACCTGTTCGGCTTGATGCCGGGCGTGGCGTATGGTTGGCCCAAGAACGTGCTGCACCAGGCGGGCATCCCCGGCTCGATCCTCGACATCAACGCGGCCGTCGCGCCGGCCCTGGCGATCGTCGACGCGATCGTCGGCATGGAAGGGGACGGCCCGATCATGGGGACGCCCGTGGCGATGGGGGCCCTGGTGCTCGGGACCAACCTGCCGGCGGTCGACGCCACCGGCGCCCGCCTGATGGGCTTCGACCCGGCGCGGGTCCCGTACCTGGCCGGGGCCTCGGGGCGGCTCGGGCCGATCGCCGATCGGCACATCCGCCAGCGGGGCGAGCCGATCGCCCGCCTGGCCCGCCGGTTCGCGATCGTGGACCACCCCAGCCTCGACTTCCTCCGCGATCGGTCCCCTTCGGAAATGGAGCGAAAATCGCCATGACTCGCACGCAAACCGCGCCCGGCCAGGTCCTGGGCGCCGCGCCCGCCTCGGCCGAGGATCGCCTGCCCCGGATCAAGAAAGAGTTGCACCAGAAGCTCATCTCGGAGATGGACCTGGTGGCGATGGGGTCGATGAGCGAGGAGGAGTTGCGGGCCGAGGTCCGCCGCGGGGCCGAGCAGCTTTGCCGCCAGAGCAACGACCTGCTCAGCATGGCCGAGCGCGAGCGGCTCGTCGGCGAGGTCCTCGACGAGACCTTCGGGATCGGGCCGCTGGAAGTCCTGATGCGCGACCCGACCATCTCGGACATCCTGGTCAACGGCCCGAAGTGCGTGTACGTCGAGCGTCGCGGCCAGTTGACCCGGTCCGACGTCGTCTTCGACGACGAGAAGCACCTCATCGAGATCGTCCGCCGGATCGTCAGCCGGGTCGGCCGGCGGATCGACGAGACCTCGCCGCTCTGCGACGCCCGGTTGCCCGACGGCTCGCGGGTCAACGCGGTCATCCCGCCGCTGGCCCTGGACGGGACCTTGCTGTCGATCCGCCGGGCGTCCAAGAATCCGCTCCAATTCAAGGACCTGGTCGACAAGAAGGCGATCACGCCGGAGATGGTCGCCTTCCTGGCCGGCGCGGTCCGGGGGCGGGCCAACATGGTGATCTCCGGCGGCACCGGCTCGGGCAAGACGACCTTGATGAACGCCCTCTCGTCGTTCATCCCGGCCGACGAGCGGGTGGCCACCATCGAGGACGCCGCCGAGTTGAAGCTCCAGCAGCCGCACGTGGTCCGGATGGAGACCCGGCCCAAGAACCTCGAAGGGACCGGCGAGATCCTGACCCGCGACCTCGTCAAGAACGCCTTGCGGATGCGGCCCGACCGGATCGTGGTCGGCGAGTGCCGGGGCGGCGAGACCCTGGACATGCTCCAGGCCATGAATACCGGCCACGACGGGTCGATGACCACGATCCACGCCAACGACACCCGCGACGCCATCGGCCGGATGGAGATGATGGTCGGGATGGCCGGCTTCGACCTGCCGATCTGGATCATCCGCCGCCAGATCGCCTCGGCCGTGCAGATCATCGTCCAGGCGGCCCGGCTCACCGGCGGCGTCCGCAAGATCATCAAGATTTCCGAGATCGTCGGCATGGAGGAGGACGTCGTCAGCATGCAAGACCTGTTCGTCTTCAAGCAGACCGGGGTCGACGAGGACCGGCGGGCGCAGGGGTATTTCCATTGCACGGGCATCCGCCCGAAGTGCCTGGAGGCGCTGGAGGCGGCCGGCGAGAAGCTGCCGATGGAGCTGTTCGAGCGGCGGATGCTGACCGGCCAGCCCGCGGGAGGGCCGGCCCGATGAACCCGTCGATGATCCCCGCCCTGGCGGCCTTGACGGCGATGGCCGGCCTCTTCGCCGTCGCCCAGCTCGCCTCCGACTTGCTGCTCCGCGACCACTCGCGGGTCAACGACCGGGTCGACTCGGAGTTCCTCAAGAAGAAGACGCAGCGGGCCAAGAAGTCGCCGCTGTTCAAGAACCTGGCGCAGACGGCCGCCGAGCTCGACGACGGCCAGAAGCCGACGGCCCGCCAGCGGTTCGCCTCGATGATCGAGCAGTCGGGCCTGGACACGACCGAGGGCCAGATCCTGGGGACCTCGGCGGCGGCGGCCGGGGTCCTGTTCCTGGTGGTCCTGGTCCTCCGGCGCTCGCCCCTGGCCGCGCTGGGGGCGGCGGCGGTCGGCGGCTACCTGCCGATCTGGCGGGTCAAGCGGGCCCGGGCCAAGCGGGTGGAAAAGCTCCGCTCGCAGCTGGCCGACGCCTTCGAGCTGATGGCCCGGGTCATTCGCGCCGGCCAAACGTTGGGCCAGGCGTTGATGGCCGTCGGCGACGAGTTCCCCCGGCCGATCTCGACGGAATTCGCCTATTGCTACGAGCAGCAGAACCTCGGCCTTTCGCCCGAGAAGACGTTCCGCGACATGACCCGGCGGACCGGCGTGATCGAATTGAAGATTTTCGTCCTGGCCGTCCTGGTCCAGCAGCAGACCGGCGGCAACCTCGCCGAATTGCTGAGCAAGCTCGGCGCCCTGGTCCGCGAGCGGTCCACCATCCGGGGGACGATCAACACCCTCACCGCCGAGGGGCGGATGCAAGGCTGGGTCCTGGCCGCCATGCCGCCGATCATGCTCTGCCTGCTCCTGGCCCTCAACTGGGACTACGCCTCGGTCCACTTCAAGCACCTCGACATCCTGGGCGCCACCTTCGTCGTCGAGGCCCTGGGCGTGCTCTGGATTCAGAAGATCGTCAACTTCGATTTTTGAGCGGGTTTCCGGGCCGGTTGGCGTTCGGGGGCGGGATTTCAGATTCCTAAATTTCAGATTTCCGAGGACGGCCGGGGACATGGATCATCCTGGTCAATGGGTGATGGGTGATGGGTCAAACCTCGATGGCCGTCCGCGACCGCACCCATCACCCATCACCTCCGCGATCTCTGATCCGAGGCGGCCGAGAGCAAGCGAGTCATCGCCATGAACTTGAATCCCACGGTGATCGTGATGGTCGTGATGGCCGGCTCGGTGGCGGGGCTGGTGGCCCTCCTGTTCACCGGGCGGCGCGACAAGCTAGAAGCCCGGATCGAGGAACTCGCCGGGCACGACCGGGCCCCCGAGAAGGCCGAGACGGTGGCCCAGGTGGCCCGGTCGGCCCTGCCGAAGATGGGCAAGGTCATCGTCCCGGATGACGAGGGCGAGCGGACCAAGCTCCGGGCCCGCTTGGTCCACGCGGGTTTCTATGACAGCCAGGCGATGCACGTGTTCCTCGGGGTCAAGCTGGCCCTGCTGACCCTGGCCACGATCTTCGGCGTGGGCCTGACGACGACCAAGGTTTTGCCGGTGGGCCAGGCCCTGTCGGTCTCGCTGATCCTGTTCTTCGCCGGGATGCTCGGCCCGAGCATGTGGCTCGACCGCGCCAAGGCGGCCCGCCAGACCTCGCTCCGCCGCGGCCTGCCCGACGCCCTCGACGTGCTCATCATCTGCCTGGAAGGGGGGCTCGGACTCCAGGCCGGGATCAAGCGCGTCGCCGACGAGCTGCGGTCGGCGCACCCGATCCTCGGCGGCGAACTCCGGATCGTCGACCGCGAGATCCAGCTCGGCCGGGGGCCCGGCGAGGCCCTCCAGCACTTCGCCCAGCGGACCGACCTCGAAGAGGCCCTGAGCCTGGCCTCGGTCGTCGGCCAGTCCGAGCGGTTCGGCGCCAGCCTGGTCAAGAGCCTCCGGTCCCACTCCGAGACCCTCCGGACCAAGCGGAGGCAGAAGGCCGAGGAAAAGGCCCAGAAGGCCTCGACCAAGATGCTGATGCCCACCCTCCTGTTCATCTTCCCCGCCGTCTTCGTGATCCTCCTGGCCCCGGCGGTCTTCTCCGTGATGAAGGCCATCGGCGGCGGCGAGGTCGACAAGTGATCCGGCCCGTCGCGGGCGATCGTGGCCTAGGATTCCCCCGGAGGCCGACACTCGGGGCTCGGGAGGGTGCGATGCGATCGAGGGCGAGGACCTGGTGGAAGCGGCGAGGCCGCCCGGGGGCGGCGGCCGTCGAGCTGGTGATGGTCTTGCCGACGTTCCTCTTCATGAGCGTGGCCGCGACGGATTATGCCCGGCTGTTCTACACCTGGGCGACGATCGCCGATTGCGCCCGGAACGGGGCGTTCTATGCGTCGGACCCGAGCTTCGCCTCCTCGACGTCGTTCCGGTCCGTCTCGGAGGCGGCGCTGGCCGACGCGACCAACCTCAGCCCGACCCCAACGGTCTCGCAGACGTCCGGCATCGACGGGGCGGGCAACTCCTACGTCGAGGTGACCGTGAGCACCACGTTCACCCCCACGACCCCCTATTCGAGCATCCCGAATTCGGTGCCCCTGAGCCGGAAGCTGCGGATGGTGGTCACGCCCTGAGGACCTCCGCGACCCGCCCCCCCATCGAGGCCACGACCGATGATCCACCGGACTCGCCCGCGCCGCCGCCGCCGGGGCGCCGTGCTCGTCGAGAGCACCTTCGCTTATGTCGTGATCCTCCTGCTGACCCTGGGCACGATTGTCATGGGCTTGGGGGTGTTCCGCTACCAGGAGCTGGCCTGGCTGGCCCGCGAGGGCTCGCAATGGGCGGCCGTCCACGGCCCGACCTACCAGCGGGAGCAGGGGGCCGCCGCGCCGACGGGCGGGGACGTGTTGACCAACGCGATCGCCCCCAGGATGGTCATGCTCAGCCCGTCGGCCTTGACCTGCACCCTGACGATGACCAACGGCACGGCCACGGTCTCGCTGTCGTACGCCTGGACGCCCGAGGCTTATTTCTCCCCGGTGACGCTCCGGAGCACGTCCGCCTCGATGATCACTTACTGATCGACCGCCGGGGGTATCGGGGGCTCATCCATGCCAAGATCGCGCGATTCGCGGAGGCCGGGCCGGAGGCGGGGGACGGTCGCCGTCCTGGCCACGCTCTGCCTGGTCCCGGTGATCGGCGTCCTCGCGTTCGTCCTCGACGGCGGCCTGATGCTGGGCGAGCGGCGGCGGGCGGTGACGATCGCCCAGGCCAGCGCCCACGCGGCGGCCTGCTCGCTCTACAAGAATTACGGGACCGACCTCGGCCTCGACCCGCGCGGCACGGCCGCCGCCCTGGCGATGGCGATCGCGTCGGCCAACGGCTATACCAACGACGGGACCACGTCGACGGTGACGGTCAACATCCCCCCCCGGGTGTCGACCCTCTTCGTCGGCCAGCCCGGCTACGCCGAGGTGGTGGTCAAGGCCTACCAGCCCCGCCGGTTCAGCGCGATCTTCGGGTCGGGCAACCTCACGATCGCCGCCCGGAGCGTGGCCCGGGGGACCTTCGCGCCGTATTCCGGGGCCTCGCTGATCGCGCTCGACCCGTCGGCCCCGTCGAGCCTCGCGATGGCCGGCAGCGCCCACGTGATCGCGTCGTCGACCATCCAGGTCAATTCCTCGAACTCGGCCGCCATCAACGCCAACAACGCGGGGTACGCCAAGGCCCCGACGATCGCGGTGAGGGGCAACTACGTCACCAGCGGCTCGGGCTACCTCAACGGCTCGGTCGTCACCGGCGCCTCGGCCGTGTCCGACCCCCTGTCCTTCCTCGCCGCCCCGGACCCGGCGACCCTCACGCCGCGCGGGTCGATCCCGGGCTACGGGTCCTTCGCCATGAGCCCCGGCGTGTACAGCGGCGGGGTCTCCGTCGGCGGCGGGTCGACGGTCACGATGAACCCGGGCGTCTATTACATGAAGGGGGGCAGCTTCTCCATCGCCAACGGCGCCACCGTCACCGGCAGCGGCGTCATGATCTACGTCGACAACGGCGGCGGCCAGGTCAGCTTCCAGGGGGGCGGCAACATCACCCTCGGCGCCCCGACGAGCGGGCCCTACACCGGCGTGCTCATCTTCCAGGACCGTTCCTCGACCCAGCCGATCTCGATCGCCAACGGCTCGACGTCGAACCTCACGGGCACCGTCTACGCCCTCTCGGCGGCCATGAACGTCGCCGGCGGGGCGACCAGCCAGTACGGCTCGCAGATCATCGTCAAGACCATGAACCTGTCCAACAACGCCGACGTCCGGATCAACTACGGCAACGGCACCGTCGCCCGGGGACGCTCCCTCAACGTGGTCGAGTGAACCGGCCCGCGAGGGATGGTCGATGATTGATGGTTCGTGGGTGATCGACCCGGACGACCCCTCGGGCCACCCATCACCCATTTTCCGTCGAGATGGCCTCCTGGCCGGTTCAGGGCGTCGAAGCCCGCCGGATCGAGGCGTCGGCGGGCGGGGCGGTCCCGCCCGCGCGGGCGAGGGACCGGCCCTCGGCGGCGAGGGCGGTGGTGGCGACGCGGAGCCCTTCCCGGGCGGCGGGAGAGTCCGGCTTGTCGCGGAGGGCCAGGGCGTATTGGTCCCGGGACTCGTCGAGCCGGCCTTCCAGGGCGAGGACCAGGGCGAGATTGGCCCGCGCGTCGGAGCGGTCGGCCCCGGCCCGGGCGAACTCGGCCAGGGCCCCGTCGGTGTCCCCCCGGCGGGCGAGGACCAGGCCGAGGTTGTTATGCGCCCGGGGGTGGGCGGGGTCGGCGGCGAGGGCCCGACGGAGGCTCGCCTCGGCGTCGGACCATCGGCGGCGGAGGTAGAGGCTGTAGCCGCGGTCGCAGAGGGTTTCCGGGTTGGCCGGTTCGAGCTTCAAGGCCCGCTCGAAGTGCCGGTCCGCCCCGGCGCCGTCCCCCTTCCGGTCGGCGAGGATCGCCAGGCGGGCCTCGGCGTCGGCCCGGCGGGGGTCGCGTTCCAGGGCCGATCGGTAGGCGGCCTCGGCCTGGTCGGGCCGGCCCTCCTCCTCGTGGGTCCGCCCGAGGGCGAACCGGACGTCGGCCGCCTGGCGGGCCGAGACCCGCGCCGTCGGGCCGGAATCCAGGAGCGACGCCGTGTCGTGCTCGACCCGGGGCCGGCTCGGGGCGTGGACGCAGCCGACGGGCGCCGCCAGGGCCAGGGCCAGGGTCAGCCGGGCGACCCGACGCGGGGATCTTCGGGACATGGTCGGGGCGCTCCTTTCCCGAAGGGTCACGGGCCGACCGGGGACGCGTTGACGGTCACGCCGCTGGGGCTGTTCACGCCGTTGGAGTTGATCGGGATCGGCGGGCCGTATTGCACGGTCCGGGCCAGGGCGTTGCCGGCGGTGATCTGGGCGTCGGGGCCCGACAACCCGTTGGGGATCGGGACCCCGACCAGGACCCGGTCCGACCCGACCGGGCACGGCCCCCGGGCCAGCCGGGCCAGGACGGCGAAGCGGCGCGACTGGGCCAGGCCGGCGTCTTCCGGCGTCCGCTCGATCAGGAGCGGGTACGGGCCGGCCGCCAGTTGCGGGCCGAGCTTGGCGAGCTGATCCAGGCCCCGCTGGGTCAACTCGGCCGACCCTTCCTGGAAGTCGTAGCGATAGAGCGTCAGGCGGGCCGCCGTGCCGTTGGCGACCATGACCCGGCCGTGGTCGTACAGGGCCGCGCCCAGGGTCCGGGGCTCGAACTCCTCGGGATAGCCGAGGAACCGCCCCTGGAACCGCCGCCAGCCCCACGACCGCGCCTTCCGGGCGACGTGCTTCGGCGCGGACTTCTCGGCGGCGACCGGGTCGAGCGGCTCGGGCCCCCACGTTGGCAGGAACCCGCCCGGCGGGACCACCACGACGCTCGGCGTCGGCCGGACCTCGGCCGGGGTATCCATCACGACCGGCGGCCCGGCGACCACCGCCGCCGGGGCGGTCGGGGGCAACGGCGGGAGCGGGTCGGGCAGCGCCTGCTGGGCCCAGGCCGGGGTGGCCGGCGCCAGCCCGAGGACCAGGCCGGATACCCACGGCCGGCGACGAATCCACTTCATCGATCCCCTCCCCTTACTTCGAGTAGCCCGAGGGCCCGACCAGGTATTTCCGCTCGACGATCGAGTGGCGGATCAGGTGGAACGGGTCGTCATAAGAGGTCGTCGATCGCTTGTCGACCCCGGTCCGGCCTTCGATCCGGTTGAGCAGGAAGAATTCGAGGTCGTTGGGCTCGCGGACCTCGTCGCCGGGCCCGGGCGGGACCTGGCCGGGGGCCATCGGCTCGACCAGGTAGGGCGTGACCGTGACGACCAGCTCCTTCTCGACCCGGCCGTTGGTGGTGTTGCTGAAGAACTGGCCGATGTACGGGAGGTCGCCCAGGCCGGGGATGCGCTGGGTCTGGCCGTTGAGGGTCATCTGCATGAGCCCGGCGATGGCCAGGGTCTCCCCCTGCTTCAGCTCGACGGTCGTGTGCGACTTGCGGGTGTTCAGCCCCGGGACCGGCGAGCCGCCCGGGACGAGCACGGTCCCGACGGAGAAATCCACCGTGCTGACCTCGGGGTCGACGGTCAGGCGAATGGTGTCGTTGTCTTGAATGATCGGAAGAAAGGCCAGGCGGACGCCGAACTCCTTGAACTGGGTGCTCGACGCCCCGCCGCCGCTCGGCCCGCCGGACCCCACGCCGGAGAACGTCGGCACGGGGAACTCGCCGCCGGCCAGGAAGTTGGCCTGGGTCCCGTTGAGGGCCATCAGGTTCGGCTCGGCCAGGACCTTGAGCAGGTTGTTCCGCCGCAGGGCGGTCAGGACCGTGTTGAACCGGCCGCCGGAGAACGTCCCGTACACCGTCCCTTGCGAGCCGATGGCCAGGTCCCGCGCCGAGCCGCCCGAGATGGTCCTCGGCCCGCGGGGCAATAACGAGTTGACCGGGATGCCGCTGTTGAACGGGAAGGTCGTGTTGCCGAGGGTGCCGGTGTAGCCGTTGCCGGCGATCTGCGTGCCGAACAGGGTCCCGAACTGGGGGATCTCGGCGAGGAAGTCGGCCCCGATCTGGCGGAGGGCCGTCCGGTTCAGCTCGGCGACGCGGACCTTGAGCAACACCTGCTGCGAGGTCGGCACGCGGATCAGGTTGATGACCTGGACCTGCCCCGTGGCGATCTGGTTGGCCGCGATCGCCCCGGGCGAGGCCCCGCCGCCCCCGCCGACGGTCAGGCCGGTCCCCACGGTGGCGCCGGCCGGGTTGGGCGGCAGGGCGTCGTTGCCCTGTCCCGGGCCCGGGGCCGGGACGGGGTTGGGCGGCACGGCGTTGGGGTCGACCCGGCGGGCGAGGCTCTGGACGTCCCCCACCTGCCCGGCGATCTGGATGGCCTGGATCGAGCGGACCGCGCCCTCGATCGTCGAGACGATCCGGGCCACCTGCGCCGCGTCGCGGGCCTGCCCCTCGACGACGACCTTTTCGCGGATCTGGGACAGCCGGAGCGCCGCGTCGGGGAAGAGTTGCCGGAGCTGGGCGCGGAGGATGTCGAGGTCGGCGACGACCTGGACCTCGTAGTCGAACGTCCGGCCCGAGCCGGTGGTGATCGAGAAGTCGGTCGTCCCCAGCCGCTTGCCGATCAGCCGGAGCTGGCGGGGGCCGACCTGGACGAAGTCGGCGACGCCCGGGTCGCCCACGGCCAAGAACGGCGCCGGCTGGCCGGGGACGACCAGGTCCTCGCGGAGCGTGAGGAACCGCCCCTGCCCGACCTTGACCTCGACGATCGCGTCGACCGGGGCCGCCCCCTCGACGATCGTCCCGGCCGGGGGGACCGGGCCCGTCGTGGGGATGAGCGGCAGGCGAGGCGCGAACCCGGCGATGGGCGCCGTCGACGGCTTCGCGACGCCGTCCTGGGCGGTCGCCCGGCCGCCGAAGCAGGCCGCCAGGGCCAGGGCCGCGGCGATCCGGGACGCGGCCCGGGTCGGACCGCACCCATCGGTCGGGCATTTCATGGGCCAGGTCCCCGAGCTTGGGACTTCGCGAGCGTGACGAGCCATACCGTTCCTATCGGCCCGATCGTGCCGATTCTTCAGGTCGTGACGGCAATCCGGGCTAGGGACGGGCTCCCGTCCCGCCCTTCGGGGGAGACGAGGCGTCGGAAAATCCCAGGGATCACGGACACCGGGAGGGAAACCGTCGGCACGCATGAAATTGTTCTCCATTTCCGCCGGGTCGTCCTAGGTTCTCCATGATCGAGGCGTGGAAACCCGTTTCCGAAGGGAGCCCGGCCGCTGGCCCGGGCCCCGCGCGGTCGCCGAGGGCCCGACGTCGAGGGCCGGCGGGCGGGACGGGCGCAGCCTCCCCGGATCGCGAACCAGCCACCCAGGGCGGACGACCTTCTCGCCGGTCGTTCGCCGCGGATCTCCCGCGCGCCCCGCCGCGACCTGGAGGGTCGCGGGGCGGGTCGAGGCATCGCCATCCCCCCGGGTCGAACGGCCGAAGGCGAGGAGTCGCCGCCGGCCCTCTCAACGAGGACGAGGAACGCTCCATGAGCCTGCATCCGAGGAAGAAGCACCAGACCAAGCCGGGCCCGGGTCGCCGCCGATTCGGCCTGGAATCGCTCGAACGGCGCGACCTCCTCGCCGTCACCGCGATCACCGTGCCGAGCCTGACCCCGCCGGTCCGGCCGGTCGTCGCGGGCGTCCCGTTCTCCGGCCAGATCGCGTCCTTCCTCAACAACGACGGCGCCGGGGCCGGCGACGTGGCCAAGTACCGGGCCACGATCGACTGGGGCGACGGCTCGCCCACCTCGACCGGCACGATCCAGTACGACCCCAACATCCTGGGCTTCGACGTCCTGGCCTCGCACACCTACCGGACCCCGCAAACGGCGACGGTCACGGCCACCGTCAACGACTTCTGGGACGGGACCTTCGCCGCCCAGCCCGGCACGCTCAACGTCGCCGACCAGGCGATCACCCCGACGGCGACGCAGCCCACCGTCGTCGGCGCCGTGCAAGGGTCCTTGATCCCGAGCCAGGACGTCGGGACCTTCACCGACGCCAACCCGATGGCCCTGGCCTCGGACTTCACCGCCACGATCCGCTGGGGCGACGGGGTGGCCACCGCCGCCGACGCCATCAACAAGGGGGCCGACGGGGTCTACCACGTCCTGGGCAGCCACACCTACGGCCACCCCTCGCCCGTGGGCGGCTACGGGGTCGCGATCTCGGTGAACGACGTGGCGACGACCCTGTCGTTCTCGAACCAGGTCGCCGTGGCGGCGGCCCCGCTGGTCCTGTCGACCACGCCGGTGAACCTGACCGTGGCCTCCGCCAACGCCGGCGGGCAGGCGATCGTCCCGGCCGGCACCGTCGTGGCCACCTTCACCCAGGCCGGCCAGCCCGACGCCGCATCGAACTACATGACGGCCGCCTCGTTCGTCCGGTTCGCGGGCAGCTCGACCGGCACGGCCTTGAGCGTCACGCCGCCGGGGAACTCCGGCAACACCTTCACCGTCGCGACGGCGGCCGACACGATCATCGCGCCGTACCTCACCCCGGGGTCGATGCCGTTCACGCTCCAGGTCGCCGACACCGCCAGCGGCGCCCTGTCGGTCGCGGGCGGCGCCGTGACCGTCGCCGACGTCGCGCCGACCGTCTCGGCGAAGCAGCCGCCGATCCTCGCGACGATGGGCGCCCCCTTCTCCGCGCCGGTCGCCTCGTTCGCCCTGGGCTTCGGCGCCAGCCTGGACATGAGCGCGCAGTACGCCGCCACGATCGACTGGGGCGACGGCTCGACGGCGACCCCCGGCGTGGTCCGCGCCGGCGCGTCGGCCGGGACTTACGTCGTCGCCGGGGTCCACGATTATGCCACGATCGGCGCCCCGATCGCCGGCCAGGCCGTCGGGACGTTCCCCGTCGCGGTGAACATCAACCGGGTCGGCATGGGCGGGGCTTCGTTGCCGATCGCCGCGACCGCCACCGTGGCCGACGCCCCGATCTCGGCCGTCGCGGCGACGGTGAACCTGGCGGCCTCGTCGGCCGACGCCCAGGGCCGGGCGATCGTCCCGGGCGGGACGGTGGTCGGCACCTTCACCCAGGGCGGCAGGGCCCGGTTCACCACGGCGTATGCGTCCTCGACGGTCGGCTTCGCCGGGGCGGGGGCCCCGACGCCCCTGGCCATCAGCTACGACCCGGCCGGCGGCGTCTACACGGCGAGGACGGCGGCCGACGCGGTCATCGCCCCGGTCCTCGCGGTCGGCTCGACGCCGTTCACGCTCCTGATCGGCGACCCCGTCGGCGGGACCCGGACGGCGACCGGCGCGCTGGTCGTCGCCGACTCGCCGCCGGTGGGCACCCCGACGCAACCCGTCGTCGTCGACACGCAGGGCCGGGCCTTCTCCGGGCCGGTCGCCAGCTTCACCCTGCCCTACGGGGCCGGGCTCGACCTCAGCGGCCAGTTGACCGCCCTGATCAACTGGGGCGACGGCTCGGCGCCGACGGTCGGCTCGATCGGGGCGACCATGCCGGGGGGGACCTACGCCGTGTCGGGCTCGCACCTGTTCCCCGGCGTCGGCGCGTCGATCCCCGGCCAGGCGGCGGGGACCTATCCGATCAACGTCCAGGTGACCCGGACCGGGGCGGCCGGTGCCCGGATGGACCTGAACACGGCCGCGACGGTGGCCGATGCCCCGATCACGGTCACCGGCCAGCTCGACCCGGCCAGCGACAGCGGGGCGTCGGCGGCCGACGCGGTCACCAACGTCCGCCAGCCCCGCTTCACCGGGACCACCGGGCCGGGCGCCTCGGTGACCCTGTTCGCGGTCCCGGCCGGCACCTCGACCTTCATGCCGATCGGCCACGCCACCGCCAACGCCCTGGGCGGCTGGTCGATCACGACCGTCCCCCTGCCCGACGGGATCAGCACGATCAACGTCGCCGCCGTGGACGCCCTGGGCCTGGCCTCGACCACCAGCCAGGTCTTCCCGAGCGCCACCGCGGGGCCGCTGGTGATCGCCGGCCGGGGGCCGACGGTCGCGGGCGTCGCGTTCCTCCGCGGCAATAGCCAGGTGGCCATCACCTTCAACGCCCCCGAGGTCCCCCTCGACCTCGGCTCGCTGATGAACCCGGCCGCCTACCGGTTCACGGCGGCCGGCGTGAGCCAGAAAGCCCTGGTCGCGGGCAGCCCGGTCCTCCAGTCCTACGACCCGACCGGCCACACCGCCACGATCCTGGTGTCCCTCAACGGGGGCCATCGGTTCCCGACCAACGCCGTCGGCGTGACGATCCGCGCCGGGACGATCCGCGACGTCGCCGGCAACACCCTCGACGGGACGTTCCTCGGCTCCTTCCCCTCGGGCAACCCGTACCAGCCCGGCGGCGACTTCCACGCCACCATCCCCGACTCGGCCCCCGCCGTCGTCGTCGCCAACCCGACCGCCCACCCCAAGGGACGCGCCCCCGCCAAGAAGCCGGCGCGGAACCGCAAGCATTGATCGGAATCGTGGGTCGTGGGTCGTGGGTCGTGGGTCGTGGGTCGTGGGTCGTGGGTCGTGGGTCGTGGGGCGTGGGTCGTGGGTCGTGGGTCGTGGGGCGTGGAGCGTGGGGGGTGGGTC
>JAABUQ010000444.1_pt1 | contig 95232 bp, 74 predicted proteins | sample 5560001 | NCBI WGS metagenome assembly JAABUQ01 (sample SAMN10711888, study PRJNA513371) | rock metagenome | isolation source: Antarctica rocks | place: Antarctica: Victoria Land, Finger Mt nord | collected 2015-12-18
CCTACATCGAAGGCTACTATAACCGTCGGCGGATCCATTCCGCCCTCGGATATCGGACCCCGGAACAGGCCGAACGACAAATGGCCTAAACCCGTGTCCACGAAAACGGGGGACCATCACCGCCTCCCACCCGAGGCGCCGCGCCGCGGAGACGTAGAGGATGGACAGCGTCACCGGCAGACCCAGACGGCGGTCGAGCACACGGATCAGGTCGGCATTGTCGGGATGGTCATAGCTGAGCCGATCGCCACGGAACCCGAACTCGCCCGCCAACACGCGCGCCAGCTTGTCCGCGCGCGCCGCCGCCGACGCGGTCTCGCCCGCCATCGCCGCCAATCGCTCTGTTATGCGGTCGAGCAACGCGACCGACGGTGCGAGCGGCAGGCCCGGGTGGTCGAGCGCCGCCAGCGCAAGCGCGCTTTCGTCGAGGACGATGGCATCGTCCTCGAGCAACCCGAGACTAGCGATGTCGGCGTCCATCCCGGGCATACGAGCGACGCAGCCTCGCGTTCCGGCGTGCGCGGGCTCGGGTGCGCTCAGCAATCGCCCATCGCGCGGATCGACCGGATGAGATCGCGACCGCCCCGGTTGGTGAGGCTCACCACCGCGCCGCCGTTGCAGCGCGACCGCCCGGTCGAATAGCGGTAACGCACCCGGTAGATGCCGGGCGCGAGCGGCGCGATGGTGGTGAGCCGGATCGGATCGGGCAGCCTGCCGTAGAATTGCGAGATGGCGTCGGGGGAAAAGGCGCGGCTCGACCGCTTTTCCGCGACGACCTGCGCCGATGCCGCCTCGCCGTCCCCCGCGCCGAGCGCCTCGTAGAATGCGCGCACCGTCAACTCTCCTGACGCATCGGCCGATGACGCTTGCGAGGGCCGCTCCGGCTTCAGACCGGCCGCTTCCGACGCGGGGTCGGGCGCGTAGGTCGGTCGCGGGGCAGGTCGCACGGGCGTTCGTGCGATGACGGGTGCGGAGTGCGTCGAGGCAGGAGTCGGCATCGGGGCAGGGGTCGGCCTCAAGGCTCGGGTCGGAGTCGGGGCGGGCATGTCGGCCCGGGCGATCGCGATCTGCTCCGATGGTGCCGGTACGGCCTGCGCCTGATCGATCGCGGGCGGCGGACGGTAAGCGCCGCTCGCAAGATTGAACGCGGCGAGCCTGGCGACGATCGGCTCTCCCCCCTTTAACTGATAGACGAAACCGCTCCCGTCCGCCGCCGCTTGCGCGGTGTAATCGACGTCCGCCGCCAGTCGGTGCTCGCCACCGAAGCCGCGCTGCGCGCCGGGCGGAATCTGCAGCACGAAGCGCCCCTTGCACGCGATGACATCGAGCGTGGGGTCCCAGCCCTTGACGACCGGGTTCTCCATCCGCGCGAAGGAATAATCCGCCAGCGTGTCGAGGTTGGCGCGATCGCCCCCGTGCCCGCCGATCGCCTGATCGAACAACAGCCCCTTCAGCCGGTCATAGGCGGCGGACGAACCGCAGGCCGATTGCTGGCGTTTCGCTTGCGCCCGCGCCTTGTCAGCCTCGTGCGGATCGGTCTGCTTCAGCTTGCCGCACCCGCCAAGGACGGCGGCGAGCATCATCGCCAGGCCGCCGCCGGTGATCACGTTTACAGGGGTACGCATGGTGGATCGTCCTTGGGTCATCAATTTGGCGACAGCCTGCGGCGCGGATGCGTACGGGGTGCCAGGCTGGCGACCCTCCCAACGCTGGACCGGTGGGTTGGTTCGCCGCCCGTTCCGACCGGCGGTCAAAGTCCGACCTTGTCGAGCGCCGATGCGAGTTCCTCGCTTATCGCGTTACCGTCCTTTGGGGTAAGGCGATTCAACGCGGTTCGCAGCCGCGTCTGCGCCACCTGAAGCGCCTTGTGTCGCACATCGCGGATCGCGTTGGTTCGCCACGATCGGCTCTCGCCAAGCAGCGCCGCCCACTTGGCCTCCTCGGCCGCCAGGATCGCCAGGGCGAGGCGAAGGCCGTCCCGTCGGCCGTGAGCGTAATCGTCGGACGCGTCGGACATCTCGCCTATCCGCCGGACTCAGTCACCGACCCGGACCGCGCGCTGGTCCAGGGTGACGCTCATCGCACCCTTGGGCGTCGCCCCGCTCAGGGTGGCGCGGCCGACGAACCCGGCGGCGGTGTAGGTGCCCGCGCGCGCGATGCGCAGCGGCTCCCCGTTCTTGCGCGGGCAGGACAGCGCCTGCGAATAGCGGCCGTCGGCGATACGTTGACTGTCGACGCGGCAATGCGCCTTCGGGTCGGGAGCGAGGAGCGCCTCGGCACCCTCGCCCGCCGCCAGTCGCCTGTGCTCGGCCTTGGACTGGCCCCGAACCATGCGCGCGATAAAACCCGGAACTCCTGGCACGGTAAGGTCGACGACCTTGGACGTCACGTCCCAGGCACCGGGTTGAGCCGCCTGCGCCGCGGCGACGGCGGGCGCGGAGGCCAGAAGCAACGGGAGAAACCTGAACATATCGCGTTCGTGTACCCGCCACGCGCCATGTGCAACCGTCCCTTCGCCGTGCGGACGAAGCATTCGCCGCCGTCCGGATCGGGAAACCGTGCGGGGCCAATTCGTCGGCTTTGGCCCCGGCGATGCTCGATCGGGTGCCGCGACCGTACGCCGGCCGCTGGTGCTCGTCGCCAATCGCGACCTCGCGCCCGCGACCTATGTTGCCCGCCGCCTCGCGCGACCGCTCGAGCCACTAGCCGGTGCCGTTGACGGGGTCGTCGAACTCGGCGCTTTGCACGACGCGCACTGGAACGGCCGCACACGGCGGGGCATCGAGCAGGCGTCGCACCGACACCGCGCTCGCCGGCTTGCCGAAGATCAGCACCCGCTCCGGATAGCTGCCCAACGCGACGATCCGTAGCTGCCGTTGCAGCGCAGGATGTCGCCAGGCATGGCGAAACCTCGATTTAGGACCGGGCCTTGGGACCGCTGGCTTCCGTCCGCGCGGAGGGAAGCCGGCGGTCGCGTCAGGCGCGAAGCTCGTGCGCAATACGCTGGGTTATCATTGTATGCTCCTTGAACGTCGCCAGCGCGAGCGTTGCGAGGTGCCGTCCGTGCATTTCCGCCATGTCATTCATGTCCGACGAATTGGCGAGGTAGGCGGTCGCCAGATCCCGCAGGAAAACATGGTTCTCGTACTGGGCATCAATATAGGCGCGGTCGAACGCGGCTCCCGGCGCTGCCGAGCGAATCTTGTCGAGCGTCGCCTGCGCCTTGGCGTCCATCGGCGGCGCGGTGTTGCCGAGCTGCTTCAGGACGGTCGTGACCGCGATCGCCTCGGTGAGCTCGAAGCCGGCGAACTCGCGCGCGTCGGCTTTGCGTGCCCGATCGACCGCGATCTGGCTGGTGACCAGCGACAGCTGCGCCGGGCCGAACACGCCCATCTCGAACTGGCTATGCGTGCGCGTGCCCGAAACGTCCGGCATCGGCATCGCGGTCGGGTCCATCCCCATGCGACCACGCTTTTGCGCCATCGCCATGGCGGGAACGGCGACGAGGGTTGCGGCGGCTCCGGTCAGTATCGTGCGGCGGTCGGTGATCATGTGCATTCCTCCAAAGGTGGACCGAAGCACATTTGCGCGAAGGTCGGGAGCATGACGGCCTGTTCACCCTTGCGTTCCTCGCGTGTCGAACGATTGGACGAACGACTTATCAATTTGGACGATCGGACACATCGTGGCCTACAACGGCGAGTTCCGACGTTACCGGTTCGGGCGACGGTGATACCCGATACAGCGATGGCGAAGCGCCATAGGTCGCCTCGAACGCGCGAGAGAACGGCCGCGATCCGGCATAGCCGACGCTCTGCGCGATCGCCTTGATCGGCAGATCGGTGACCCTGAGCAATCGTGCTGCCACCCGCAGTCGGGTTTTCTGCACGAAGTCGATCGGTCCTTGGCCGAACGTCCGTGAGAAGTGGTCGGAGAACGACGCGCGGCTCATACCAGCCAAGCCCGCGAGGCTGCCTACGCTATGGTCGGCGCCGGGTCGCTCGATGATGGCGACGATCGCGCGGGCGAGCCGGGGATGATGGAGTGCATCGGCGACGGGCGAGCCGCCCACGTGCGACCAATGCTCACGCAGCAGCGAGATCAACGCCTGCTTCATCAGCGCCTGGCACATCGCCTGCGTTCCCAGGCCGGCGTTCGTGATTTCCTGTCGCATCGCGTCGAAGACCGCAGTCGGCACGCCGCTCGCCGCGATGTCGTCGACCACCGGCCAGCGCAACAGGTCGAACAAGCCCAGCACCGCCTGATGCGGTGCCGACACCGCCGCGCACAGCAGCAGCGTATCACCCTCGCCATTGCCAGCGGTGAACGCGACGAGCCCGTCACCTATCAGCTCGCATCTGTCGGCCGCGGCGCCGGTCGCGGCGGATCGATCGGCGTCGCCGACCCAATGCGGCTGCAAGGCCGGTATGACCAGGATGCTCGACGGTGCGAACGGCAGCGGCGCGGCCCCGCCTGCCTGAATGTGCCCCGACCCACGCAGCACGAAGTGCACGGTGATCACCTTGAACACCGGAAAGCTCATGCGCCAGCCGGACTGGATCCGGCACACGGAAAAGGCGTGTGGTGCCACGTCGAGAGCGGTGAGCAGGCGGTTGAGGGTCGGATCGATCGTCATAGGCTCCAAGGTGTCACGGCAAATTCGGGGCAGCATCGTCCCAGGTGTTTGATCCCGGGCTTTGATGGTGCATCACCCACGGCTGAGTGGAAGGAGGCATTATGGGCCAGGGTCCACATGGGAGCGCCCGCGCCATCAACGTGCCGAAACTCGGCGCGTTCGGATCGGCGGAGATGGCCACCTCCAGCCGCTCCAGCGCCCGCCGCAACTCGCCGGTGAGCGCGCGCGTGTGGGTGAGCGCGGCGCGCGCGGCGCGCCTCGATCGCCTCGACGGAGGCGAGACGGGCGGCCTGCGCGTCGGCGGTCTCGGCCCGCCATGCTTCCGGCGCGTGCCGGGCCGCTTCCGGTCGCGGCGAGGCCGCGGATCGCCTCGCGAACCGTGGGCACGCTCGCGGCATAGCGTTCGGCGAGCTGGCGTTCGGCGAGCTGGCGTTCGGTCGGCAGCTTCGCGCTGCGCCGGACCGTTCCGCTGACCATCTACTTTTTCCCGTTCAGCGGCGAGCGTGTTCCGCCTCGTCGACCGAGTAAGCGTCGGAAAAGCGGGGGTCAATCGACGGACCGTGACCCGCGGCTCCGGACATTTGGCCTTGACCGCAACACCAACGGCCCCACCATGCGCCCCGTTCCAGACCGTATCATCGCGACGCGACTGGCTCGGACAGGTATTCACTAGATGACCCGACACCGCCGCGACCTAGTCATGGCGGCCGCGACGAATTAGGACCGGACCGACGAATGACCAGCACACCGCTTTTCGATGCGCTCGAGCGGCGTCCGCCCGACGCCCTGCTGGCGCTGATCGGCGCGTTCGCTCGCGACCGGCGACCCGACAAGATCGACGTCGGGGTGGGCGTGTACCGGGACGTGACGGGCGAAACTCCCGTCTTTCGCGCCGTGTCCGAGGCGGAGCGGCGGCTCGTGCGGGACCAGTCGACCAAGGCCTATCTCGGGCCGGAAGGCAATGTTCCCTTTCTGGAAGCATTGGTGCCGATCGTGTTCGGCGCGGCGCGGCCCGGCTCCCGCGTCAGCGCGGTGCAAACGCCGGGCGGCACGGGAGCGTTGCGCCTCGCCGCTGAACTGATCGCCGCCGCGCGGCCCGGTGCCCGCGTCCATGTGGGCGAGCCGACCTGGCCGAACCACGTCCCCATCCTGAACGCCGCCGCGCTCGAACAGGTTCGCCATCCTTATTACGATGTGCGGGCGCGGTGCCTCCGCTTCGACGCGATGATGGCATCGCTGGAAACGGCGCATCGCGGCGATCTGGTTCTGCTGCATGCGTCGTGCCACAATCCAACGGGTGCCGACCTCGACCCGGCGCAATGGGCGGCGGTGGCGACGCTGCTTGTCGCGCGCGGCGTTATTCCGTTGATCGACATGGCTTATCAGGGGCTTGGGGAAAGTCTGGACGCCGATGCGAGGGGTGCCCGGCTTGTCGTCGAAGCGGTCGACGAGGCGCTGATCGCCTATTCGTGCGACAAGAATTTCGGCCTCTACCGGGAGCGCGTCGGCGCGCTGTTCGTGGTGTCGGCGTCTCCGGCGCGGGCGGAAGTGGTACAATCGAACCTGCTGGCGCTTGCCCGCGCGAACTGGTCGATGCCGCCCGATCATGGGGCGGCGGTGGTGGCCGAGATCCTTGCGGACGCCGAGCTCGAGCGCGACTGGCGGGCCGAACTGGATGAGATGAGCGCCCGCATCCGCTCGGTAAGGCACCTGCTGGCGACGGCGGATGCGCGATTGTCCTACCTTGTCGACCAGCACGGATTGTTCGGCATGCTCCCGTTGACGCCGGCGGACGTGGAGGTGTTGCGCGACCGGCATGGCGTCTACATGCCGGCTACCGGCCGGATCAACATCGCCGGGCTTACCCCGGCGAACGTCGGCCCGTTCACGGATGCACTCGCGTCGGTGTGGTAGCGGACGGTCTCGATCGGATTCACCAGTTCACCAACGGCGAGGACCCATCGATACGGTTTGACGAGGCTTGGCGGCGATCGCCAGTCCTCGCCGGTCGCCGCTGCCACGCGATGCTTTTCGATGCGCGATAGAATAGGGTATTTACCCCCCGAACGGACCGGGCGATGCGTCCGAAACACCGCTTGCAACCATGCCGTCCGAACAATAGGCTGACCGGACGGTCCATGAATAGGAATGCTCCATGCTCGTCGAGAGCAATGCCACGCTGACCAGCCGCAACGCGCCCGATGCGTCGCGCGACTGGCGGCGGGTCACCTATCTCGTCCAGCTGTCGCGCGCGCTCGATGCGATGGAGGAGGGCCGGCTCGTCCCCGAGAAGAAGGTGCTGTACCAATTCTCCGCGCGCGGGCACGACATGGCGCAGGTGCTGCTCGGCCAGCGGCTCGACGACGCGCGGGACGCGACCTGCGGCTATTACCGGTCGCGGCCGCTGCTGCTGTCGCTGGGCGTGGACGTGGCGGACGCGCTCGGCTCGTCGATGGCGCGCGCGGGCGGCTATTCGGACGGGCGCGACATCGGCGTGGTGTTCAACTACCCCAACACCACCGGCGCGTCGGCGCTGCCGATGTGCGGCGGGGTGGGCGCGCAATACACGCCCACCGCCGGCTGGGCGCAGGCCATCGAGTATCACCGCGAGTTGCTGGGTTCGCCGGGTTATGAGCGCGCGATCGCGGTGGTGCTAGGCGGGGAGGCGTCGGTCGCCACCAACGGTTTCTGGGCGGCGCTGACCATCGCGACCACGCAAAAGCTGCCGATGCTGTTCTACATCGAGGACAATGGCTATGGCATCTCCGTCCCTTCCAGCTTTCAGACACCGGGCGGGAATATTGCCGCGAACCTGGCGAGCTTCGGCGGGCTCCACATTCTTTCGGGTGACGGGACCGAGCCGGCGGAGGCGGCGGCTTTGGTCGACCGGGCAGTGGCGCATGTCCGCGACCGCGACGGGCCGTGCTTGTTGCGGCTGACGGTGCCCCGGCTGCAGGGGCACAGTTTTCAGGACACGCAGACCTACAAGTCGGACGGCTTCGTCGCGGCCGAATGGGCGCGCGACCCGCTGCCCAAGCTCAAATCATATCTGGAAGCGGTACTCGACGACGGCGAGTGGGACGCGATCGGAGCGCACGCGCGGGCCGATGCGGAGGTCGCACGCGAACGCGCCGAGGCGCGGCCGGTCGCCGTCCCGGAGACGGTGATGCGCAACGTGTTCTCCGAGCCGGGCGCGCTACAAACGATGGGCGGCCAATGGACCCACGGCTATGCGCCTCCTCTCGCGAGTGCGGATCCCCGCCCGGAGGGACAGCGGATCAACATGGTGACCGCGATCCGCCGCACGCTCGACCACGAGATGACGATCAACGACCGCGTGGTGCTGTTCGGCGAGGATATCGGTCCCAAGGGCGGCGTCCATGCGGTGACGCTCGGTTTGCAGGAGAAGTTCGGCGACAAGCGGGTGTTCGACACGAGTCTGTCGGAAGAAGGCATCGTCGGCCGCGCGGTGGGGATGGCGCTCGCGGGGCTGATGCCCGTCCCCGAAATCCAGTTCCGCAAATATGCCGAGCCCGCGACCGAGCAGATCAACGATTGCGGATCGATGCGCTGGCGCACCAACAACCGTTTCGCCGCGCCGATGGTGCTGCGGGTGCCGGGTGGGTTCTTCAAATGCGGCGATCCGTGGCATAGCCAGACCAACGAGGTTGCGTTCGTCCACACACCCGGCTGGAAAGTGGCGGTGCCCGCCAATGCGGAGGACGCGGTGGGGCTGCTCAGGACCGCGCTGCGCGGCAACGACCCGGTGATCTTCTTCGAGCACCGCGCGATGCTCGACGACGCCTGGGCGCGGCGGCCGTATCCGGGCGACGGTTACGCGCTGCCGTTCGGCCGGGCGAAGACGACGGTGACGGGCGACGACATCACGATCGTCACCTGGGGCGCGATGGTCCCGCGCTGCGAGGCGGCCGCGCAGGGTCGCTCCGCCGATGTGATCGACCTGCGAACGCTGATGCCGTGGGACAGCGACGCGGTGCTCGCCTCGGTGCGGCGCACGCGGCGGTGCCTGATCGTCCACGAGGACCTGAAGACCGCCGGGTTCGGCGCGGAGATCGCGGCGGTGGTGGCGGACGAGGCGTTCATGGACCTGGACGCGCCGGTGTCGCGGCTGACCATGCCCGACATTCCCAGCCCGCACCACCCGGTGCTGCTCGACTGGGCGGTGCCGTCCGTCGAGCGTATCCGCGCCAGGATCGACGAACTGGTGGGGTTCTGACAATGCCTAGTAATCTTGGGACCGACATTCTCGTGCCCTTCGAACAGGAAGGCACCAAGGCGGTGGTCCGCGCGTGGCTGAAACGGGTCGGCGACACGGTCGCGGTCAACGACCCGCTGGTCGAGCTGGAGACCGACAAGGTCACGCAAGAGGTTCACGCGACGGCGGCGGGCGTGCTGGTGGAGATCCTGCTCGACACCGACGCGGCGGCGATACCTGGTGCGATACTGGGGCGGCTCGGGGCCGCGTCGGCCGCCGACGTCCCGACGGAAGCGTCCGACGGCGAAGCCGAGAGCGGGCTGGCGATCACCGGCGACGCGCCGATGGTCGCACCCTCGCCCTCGCAGGCCTCGGCCGGCGCTCTCTCGCCCAGCGTGCGACGCGCGGTGCGGCAGCATGGCATCGACCCGGCGGGCATTGCCGGCAGTGGCCGCGGTGGCCGGGTGACGCGCGCCGACGTCGACCGGGCGATCGAAACCCGCGACGCAGCTCCGCCGCCGCCCGTGGTTCCGCCCCTGCGACCGGCTCCCAAGCCGCCGGCCGCTCCGGCGGGCGGCGTACGGACGATCCCGCACGACCGGATGCGCGTCGCGATCGCGCAAAACATGCTCGCCTCCGTCACCGTCGCGCCGCACGTCACCGCGGTGTTCGACTGCGACCTGAGCGCGATCACCGCGCACCGGCGCAGGCACAAGCCGGCGTTCGAGGCGCAGGGGGCGAAGCTCACCTTCACCGCCTATTTCGTCGCCGCGTCGGTGGAGGCGATGCGGGTCGCGCCGACCATCAACAGCCGCTGGTTCGACGACCGGCTGGAGGTGTACGACGACGTCGGCGTCGGGGTGGGCACCGCGCTGGGCGACGCCGGGCTGGTGGTGCCGGTGGTGCAGCGCGCGCAGACGCTGTCGCTGCTCGGCGTCGCGTCGGCGCTGACCGACCTCACGGGTCGCGCGCGTGCGAAGCAGCTGACCCCCGCCGACATGCGGGGCGGCACGTTCACCATCTCCAACCACGGCGTGTCGAGCTCGCTGCTCGCGACGCCGATCATCATCAACCAGCCGCAGTCCGCGATCTTGGGGGTCGGCAAGCTGGAGAAGCGCGTCGTGGCGCGGGAGGTGGATGGCGTCGACACGATCCAGATCCGCCCGATGTGCTATGTCTCGCTGACGATCGACCATCGCGTGGTCGACGGCCACCAGACTAACGCGTGGCTGTCGCGGTTCGTCGAGGTGATCGAGGGGTGGGCGATCGACGACTGACGCGGCCATGTCGCCCGGTCCGGCGTCGGTTGCGCGGTTCGTATCCAAGCCCGGCTGTTGCGGGTCACGCCGGTCATGGTAGGCGCTGCGCCACAGCCTGACCGAGGACGCCGTGGCACGCACCAAAGCCCGCGATTACGACCAGCGGCGCGAGGCGATCGTCGATGTCGCCGCGCGTCTGTTCGCGCGCGCCGGTTTCGCCGAAACGTCCGTGTCGGATCTGGCATCGGCTTGCGACATCTCCAAATCGCTGATGTACCATTATTACGCGTCCAAGGAGGACATCCTCTACGCGGTCATGGCATCGCACATCGATCAGCTGGAGGCCGAACTCGACGAGGTCGCCGCCCGCGACGCAGGGCCCGCCGCCTTCGCCCCCAAGGCCTTCGCGGCGGTAATCCGTACCTTCCTGCGCAGCTATGCCGGCGCGGCGGACCGGCAGAAGGTGCTGCTCAACGAGCTCGACAACCTGCCCGCCGACAAGCGCAAGATCGTGGTGGGCAAGCAGCGCCACATCATCGAGGTGATGCAACAGCTCGTGGTCGGGGCCTTTCCCGAGCTTGGCCGCGACCCGGTCCGCGCCCGCGCGCAGACGATGCTGATCTTCGGCATGATCAACTGGACGCACACCTGGTTGAACCCAGGCGGTCCGCTGTCCGTGTCCGACATCGCGGACATGGTGCTCGCCCTCGTGCTGCGCGAGCCGATCGCTCAGGCGTCGTAGTCGAGCGCGACGTCGTCGGTGAGCGGCACCGCCTGACAGGTCAGCACATAGCCTTGCGCGACCTCGGCGGCGCTGAGGCCATAATTGGCCTTCATCTCCACCTCGCCCGAGACGACCCGCGCCCGGCAGGTGCTGCACACCCCCGACTTGCACGCGAACGGCGCGGGCAGGCCGGCCGCGCGAGCGTTGTCGAGGATGCTGCCCTTGGCGGCGTCGAACGCGAGCACGCGCCGTCGCCCTTCCAGCGTCACCTGCACGCGGCGACCTTCGGCGGCCTGGGTCAGCGCCTGCGCGCGCGCGCGTCGCGCTTCGGTCAGCTTGCCGACGGTAAAACGCTCGACCAGGATGCGATCGCGCGCCACCCCCGCCTCGGCCAGCGCCGCTTGCGCGGCGTCCATCATCGCGCCCGGCCCGCACACGAACGCGGCGTCGATCGCGCCGGGGTCGACCAGCGCGCGCAGCACATGCGCCACCTTGTCCGCGTCGAGCCGCCCGTTGAACAGATCCACATCCTCCGATTCAGCGGACAGGAAGTGATACACCTGCAGGCGGGCCATGAACCGGTTTTTCAGGTTGGCGAGCTCCTCCAGGAACATCACCGAGTTCGACTCGCGGTTGCCGTACAGGAGCGTGAACGCGCTCCGGGGTTCGACGGTCAGCGCCGCCTTAAGGATCGACAGGATCGGGGTGATCCCCGATCCCGCCGCGAAGCCGACATAGCCATGGGCGTTCGCCGCGTCGAACGTCCAAGTAAAGCTCCCATGCGGGGGCATCGCCTCCAGCGTGTCGCCGGGGCGGACCACTTCGTTGGCCCAGCCGGAAAATGCGCCGCCCGCGACCCGCTTGATCGCGACGCGCAGCTCGCCCTCGTGCGGGGCGGCGCAGACCGAATAGTTTCGCCGCACGTCCTCGCCGCCGATCTCCGCGCGTAGCGTCAGATGCTGTCCGGGGGTGAAGCGGAACGCCTCGCGCAGCTCGGGCGGCACTTCCAGTTCGAGCGAGACCGCGTCGTCGATCTCGCGCCGGACCCCGGCCACCCTCAGCGCGTGGAAGGTGGACGACACTGGGCGGCTCCTAATGGCATTTGAAGCGGTCGAACGGTTCGTGACAGGCACGACATTGCCACAGCGCCTTGCACGGCGTCGACCCGAAGCGGCTGACCTCGCGCGTGTCGGTCGACGCGCAGCGCGGGCACTCGACCAGGTCAGCGCCGCCCTTGAGCGATCGCGCGGACGAACCCTTGGGTGGCGGCGCGATGCCGTAATCCTTGAGCTGTTGCCGTCCTCGATCGGTGATCCAATCGGTCGTCCAAGGCGGCGACAGGATCGTCTCGATCCCGAGCGCGCGAAAACCCGCCGCGTCGAGCGCGGCGCGGATCGATTGTTTGATGGCCAAGGTTGCCGGGCAGCCGGTGTAGGTGGGGGTAACCAGCACCGCGACGGGCGCACCCTCGCCGCCCCGACGCAACCCACGCACGATGCCAAGGTCGACGACCGACACGACCGGCACTTCGGGATCGAGCACGGTGTCCAGCACCGCCATCACCCGATCATCAATGCCGACGTCGATGTCGAGCATCACCAGACCGCGTCGGGATAGGTCCGCGGCAGGTACTGCATGACCGCGAGCAGGTGGCCGAGATGCTCGCTATGATGCCCGACGCGCCCGCCCACGACCGCGCGCGGATAAACCGGCAACGGCAGCGTCGCCTCGGTAAGCACGCGCTCGACCGTCGCGTCGAAGCCCGGGCGCAACGCCTTGCGATCCACCGCGACGCCCGCGTCGACCAGCGTCCGCTCGATGTCGTCCATCCCGAACATCTCGTCGACGAAGCGCCAGCACCAGTCCAACCCGTCGATCATCCGCTCGCGACTCTCGTCGGTGCCGTCGCCAAGCCGGATCACCCAGTCAGCGGACAGCTCGGCATGATAGGTCACTTCCTTGACCGCCTTGGCCGCGACCTCGGCGATGCGGGATTCGCGGCTTGCGGTCAGCGCTTGCAGGAACGGCAGTTGAAACGTGGAGAACAAGAACTGGCGCGCCATCGTGCGGGCGAAATCGCCGTTGGGCTGTTCGACCAGCAGGCAATTGCGGAACGCGAGCACGTCGCGACGGAACGCCAGCACGTCCGCGTCGCGCCCGTGCCCCTCGACGTCGCTGGCCGCGGCGAGGAACAGGTTTGCCTGCCCGATCAGGTCCAAACCGATATTGGCGAGGCTGAGATCGACCTCGAGCGCGGGCGCATGACCGCACCATTCGGTCAGCCGCTGCCCGAGGATCAACGGGTCGTCGCCGAGCCGGATCAGATATTCGACCAGCGCGTCGCGGTGCGGCAGTTCGGCGGGCGCGTCGAATACGCCGGCGTGCGACGCACGCGCGGCGGCAAGCTCGTCCTCGGCGCGGATGGTGGGAAGCGATGGCATCAGATATGCTTCACGACGTCGGGAATATCGTAGAAGGTCGGGTGCCGGTACACCTTGCTCTCGGCGGGGTCGAACAGCTCACCCGCCTGAGCCGGATCGGAGGCGACGATATCCGCCGAGCGCACCGCCCAGATGCTGACTCCCTCCAGGCGGCGCGTGTAGACGTCGCGCGCGTGGCGGATCGCCAGTTCCGGGTCGGGGGCGTGGACCGAGCCGACATGCTTGTGGCTAAGCCCGCCCTTGGAACGGAGGAACACTTCCCAAAGCGGCCAGTCGCGGCTCATGTCTTGGCTCCTTTGCGGATCAGGCGGCAAGCCGGGCACGGCGCTTGGTGTCATAAGCCTCCGCCGCGTCGCGCACCCACGCCCCGTTCTCCCAGGCATCACGACGCGCCTTCATCCGCTCCTTGGCGACCGGCCCCTCACCACGCACCACCGCATAGAACTCCTCCCAGTCGATCGCGCCATAATCGTAACCGTCCTTGGCCTCGTTCCACACGAGGTCGGAATCGGGAACGGTGAGGCCGAGAAACTCGGCCTGCGGCACGGTGATGTCGACGAACTTCTGCCTGAGCGCGTCATTGGTGTCGCGCTTGATCCGCCAGCGCATCGATTGCGCCGTGTTGGGTGAGTTGTCGTCCGGCGGGCCGAACATCATCAGCGACGGCCACCACCAGCGGTTGAGCGCGTCCTGCGCCATCGCCTTTTGCTCAGGCGTGCCGTTCGCCAGCGTCATGGTAATCTCATAACCCTGGCGCTGGTGGAACGATTCCTCCTTGCACACCCGCACCATCGCCCGCGCGTACGGGCCATAGCTGGTGCGCTGCAACGGCACTTGGTTCATGATCGCCGCGCCGTCGACCAGCCAGCCGATCGCGCCCATGTCCGCCCAGGTGAGCGTGGGATAATTGAAGATCGTCGAATACTTCGCCTTGCCCGCCAGCAGCGCCTCGGTCATCTGGTCGCGGCTGGTGCCCAGCGTTTCGGCGGCGCAGTAAAGATATAGCCCGTGCCCGGCCTCGTCCTGCACCTTGGCGAGCAGCACCGCCTTGCGGCGCAACGACGGCGCGCGGGTGATCCAGTTCCCCTCGGGCAACATGCCGACGATCTCGCTGTGCGCGTGCTGCGAGATCTGGCGAACCAGCGTCTTGCGATACGCTTCGGGCATCCAGTCCTTGGGCTCGATGAACTCGTCGCGCGCGACCCGCGCCTCGAACGCCGCGATCTTGTCGGGATCCTCACGGTGGATCGGAACCGGCACCGCGCCATCGCTCTTCAGTTCGGTGGTGTACATCGTGCTGCTCCGACTTCGCCGTAACATTGCTATAGCATTAGCCGACCGTCCGGTCAACTAATCAGCTGATACTTTCTCCCGCACCGCCGCGCTGCCCTGCCCCGCGCGACGTTGCGATGCTTGAGCGCGCGCAGCGGGATCGCCGCCAGATCGTCCGCGCGCACCTCCGCCAGACCGCCGCCATAGCGGTCGACCGGGGTGCGGGTGGCATAACGCGCGAAATGCCGCTTGCTGATAAATGTCCGACCGGGCAGTCTATAAATCGTGGGAGAAGCAATCGTCTCGGAAACGATCCGCGTCGCGCGGCACGAGGGTGTCGCGACCGTGACGCCGACCCGTCCCGATCGCCTCAACAGCTTCACGGCTGCCATGCACGAGAAGCGCGCCGGCGACGATCGCCGACGACGCGGGCGTCCGGGCGGTGCTGCTCACGGGCGCGGGCCGAGGTTTTCGCGCGAGGCAGGTCCTCGCCGATCGGGCGCTATCACCGAGCGGCGGGTGCGGGTGCCGGCGTCGCGCTGGCGTGCGACGTCGTGATCGCCGCGCGATCGACCAAGGTCATTCAACCGTTCGCCAAACGCCCGCCATGTTCACCGGCCGCTGACCTTCGAGGGATTCCATGACCGCCATGCTTCTCAATTATGCCGCCGACGGGTGGGTCGCCGCGACCGGCGGCACCGCGCAGCTCCGCTCCGCGATCACCGGCGCGGTCGTGGCGGAGACCGGCAGTCAGGGTCTCGACTTCGCCGCGATGCTCGACCATGCGCGCCGGGTCGGCGGTCCGGCGCTGCGGGCGATGACGTTTCACGCGCGGGCGCGGATGATCAAGTCGCTCGCCGAGGCGATCATGGCGCGCAAGGACGAGCTGTACGCGCTGTCGTGGGCGACCGGCGGCACGCGCGCGGACAACTGGATCGACATCGAGGGTGGCGCGGGCACGCTATTCGCGATCGCGTCCAAGGGCCGTCGCGAGTTGCCCGACGACGTGATCCTGCTCGACGGCGAGATGGAGCCGATCGGCAAGCGCGGCACGTTCGTCGGACAGCACGTCTACACCTCGCTGCACGGCGTCGCGGTGCAGATCAACGCGTTCAATTTCCCGGTCTGGGGGATGCTCGAGAAGCTGGGCCCTTCGCTGCTCGCCGGCATGCCCGTCATCGTCAAACCCGCCTCGCAGACCGCCTATGTGACCGAAGCGGCGGTACGGATTATGATCGAGGCGGACGTGCTGCCGCCCGGCGCGCTGCAGCTGATCGTCGGCCAGGTCGGCGATTTGCTCGATCACCTCACGGGACAGGATCTGGTGTCGTTCACGGGTTCGGCCGACACCGCGCGGAAGCTTCAATCGCACCCCGTCATCGCGCGCGAGGCGGTACGGTTCGTCGCCGAGCGCGACTCGCTCAACGCGACCGTGCTCGGCCCCGACGCCGCGCCCGACACGCCCGAGTTCGCGCTGTTCGTGAAGGAGGTAGTCCGCGAGATGACCACCAAGGCGGGGCAGAAATGCACCGCGATCCGACGCGCGTTCGTGCCAGCCCAGCATCTCGACGCCGCGGAAGCGGCGCTGGTCGAGGCGCTCGGCGAGGTGGTGGTGGGCGATCCGCAGGTCGACGGCGTCACCATGGGCGCGCTTGCCAGCCTGGGCCAGCTCGCCGACGTGCGCGCCAAGGCCAAGGAACTCCGGCGCGAGGCGCGGCTGGCGTTCGGCGACCCCGACCATGTCGACGCGAAGGGGGTCGAGCCGGGGACGGGCGCGTTCATCTCGCCGCTGCTGTTCCGCGCCGACGATCCGTGGAGCGCGACGCTGATCCACGATACCGAGCCGTTCGGCCCCGTCTCGACGCTGATGCCCTATCGCGACCTCGACGACGCGATCGCGCTGGCGAACCGCGGCATGGGCTCGCTCGCGCTCTCCTTCTTCTCCTACGATCCCGCGATCACCCGCACGTTCGTGCTGGGGGCGGCGGCATATCACGGCCGCATCGTCGTGATCGACCGCGATAGCGCGCGCGAGTCGACCGGGCACGGCTCGCCGCTCCCCAACCTCATTCATGGCGGCCCCGGGCGCGCGGGCGGCGGCGAGGAGATGGGCGGCATTCGCGGCGTCAAGCACCACATGCAGCGTTCGGCGCTGCAAGGCTCGCCGCGACAGCTCTCCGCCGTGATCGGCCGCTGGCTGCCCGGCGCGCCGCAGATCGAGGGCGAGGTGCATCCCTTCCGCCTGCGGTTCGACGAGCTCGCGATTGGATATACGGTCCAGACGCGGCCGCGCACGGTCACGCTGGCGGACATCGAGCATTTCGCGGAGTTCACCGGCGACACCTTCTACGCGCATATGGACGAGGCGGCGGCGGCGGCGAACCCGTTCTTCCCCGGCCGGGTCGCGCACGGCTACCTGATCCTGTCGTTCGCGGCGGGGCTGTTCGTCGATCCCGCGCCCGGGCCGGTGCTCGCCAACACCGGGCTGGACAGCTTGCGGTTCCTGAAGCCGCTGTCGCCCGGCGAGACGGTGGAGGTCGCGCTGACCGCAAAAGCCAAGACGCGGCGCAACGACGCGTATGGCGAGGTCCGCTGGGCGGCGACCGTCAGCGACGGCGGAGGGGAGGTGGTGGCCACCTACGACCTGCTGACAATGGTGGCGATCTGAGCGGGAAACAGGCTCCGGCCGGGCGACCGACCGGGGTCTCGCCAAACCGAGGAGGTGATCGAGCGACGCGAACGTACGCGCCATGGTGTACGGCACCGAATAGGTGGTAGATGCCGTCGCCGCGAGTCCAATCCGCTCCGTCACGACCGACAAGGCGGACAAAATCCGGCGCGTGCGTTCCTCGCGTCGGGGCTGCTCGTCGAGGTGCTGCCCGATGGTCGAACCCCGTCGCGCCCGATGCACCTGGTGGAGCCGACGTCTCCACACGGAAGCGGCGCAGCGGTGGTAGGTGACCAGGCGATCGTGTAGCATCGCCCGACGCAGGCCCGCCATGCTCCTGCAACCAGCCGAAAGAGTCGCGCGACTCGCAATGAAATCGTCGATATCGCTCGATCGCCTCTGGATCGACGCGACCGGTCCGACCATGATGTCGGCGCGCGACGGTGCCGCGCCGTTGGGCTTCGATTCGACCGGTTTCGTTGTCAGGATGAAGGAACCCCAACCGATGCCGAACAATCCTGATTTCGAAGTGTCTCGAAGGATCGTTCTGGCGGGAAGCACCGCGACCGCCGTTCTCGTGACGACATCCGCGGGCGCGACTTCCCGGCTGCTCCCGAAGACAGACGCCCCACCGACGATGCTAGTGCGCTTCGTGGTGAACGGCACCGCGCGCGAGCTGTCGCTTGATCCTCGCACGACGCTGCTGGATGCGTTGCGCGAGCATCTCCACCTCACCGGCACCAAGAAGGGCTGCGACCACGGCCAATGCGGTGCCTGCACGGTGATGGTCGATGGGGTGCGGATCAATTCGTGCCTGAGCCTTGCCGTCATGCACGAGGGCGACGCGATCACTACTATCGAGGGACTTGGCACGCCGGAGAAGCTGCATCCGATGCAGGCGGCGTTTGTCAAGCATGACGGGTATCAGTGCGGCTATTGCACGCCCGGCCAGATATGTTCGGCAGTGGCGGTGCTGGGCGAGGTCGGGCGTGGGGTTCCCAGCCATGTGCAGACGGACCTCCTCGCGCGCCCGCAAGCCACCAACGCCGAGGTGCGCGAGCGGATGAGCGGCAACATCTGCCGTTGCGGCGCTTATTCCAATATCGTCGAGGCTATTGCCGAGGTCGCGGGAGACAGGGCGTGAAAGCATTCACCTATGAACGCGCCGGGGACCCGGTGGCGGCGGCGCGCGCGGTGGCGGGGCGGTCGGACGCGAAGTTCATCGCCGGCGGCACCAACCTGCTCGACCTGATGAAGCTGCAGATCGAGACGCCGACGCACCTCGTCGACGTGCAGGACCTCCACCTCGACCGGATCGAGCCCACAGCCGAAGGCGGGCTCAGGATCGGCGCGTTGGTGACCAACACCGCGCTCGCCTCCGACGAGCGGGTCCGGCGCGACTACCCCGTGCTCACCCGCGCGATCGTCGCGGGCGCATCGGGGCAACTCCGCAACAAGGCGACCACCGCCGGCAACCTGCTCCAGCGCACGCGCTGTCCGTATTTCTATGACATCAACCTGCCGTGCAACAAGCGCAGCCCTGGGTCGGGTTGCGCGGCGATCGGTGGTTACTCGCGCGGGCTCGGCGTGATCGGCGTGTCCGACAAGTGCATCGCGACTCATCCCGGCGACATGGCCGTCGCGATGCGCGTGCTCGACGCGAGCGTGGAGACGGTGGACGCGCTTGGCCGGCACCGGTCGATCGCGATCGCCGACTTCCACCGGCTGTGGGGCGATCATCCCGAGCAGGATACCGTGCTGCGGTCCGGCGAGCTGATCACCGCCGTCACGTTGCCGCGCCCGCTCGGCGGGCGTCACTTTTACGAAAAGGTGCGCGACCGCGCGTCCTATGCCTATGCGCTGGTGTCGGTCGCCGCCGTGATCCAGCCGGACGGCACGGGCCGGGTCGCTTTTGGCGGCGTCGCGCCCCGCCCGTGGCGCGTCGAAGCGGCCGAGGCGCTGTTGCCCCACGGTGCCGCGGCGGTGACCGCACGCGCGTTCGGGGGCGCGACCCCGACCAGGGACAACGCCTTCAAGCTGCCGCTCGCCACCCGCGCGCTCGCTTTCGTCATCGCGCAAGCCAAGGCCTGACCACCATGAAGTTCGACACTCCCGCCGTCGCCAATCCGATCGACCGGCTGACCGTCGTCGGTCGCGCGCATGATCGCATCGACGGGCCGCTAAAGACGTCCGGCACCGCGCCCTACGCCTACGAGCATCACGACGAGGTAGTTGACCCGGCCTATGGCTGCGTCGTCGGCTCGGCCATCGCCAAGGGCCGGATCAACGCGGTCGATCTCGCTGCGGCAAAGGCGGCACCCGGCGTGCTGGCGATCGTCACCGCGGCGAACGCGGGCCCGCTCGGCAAAGGCCGGTTCAACACGGTGAAGCTGCTCGCCGGCCCCGAGATCGAGCATTATCATCAGGCTGTAGCGCTCGTGGTCGCGGAGACGTTCGAGCAGGCGCGCGCGGCGGCGGCATTGGTGCGCGTCGATTATGCACGCGACGCCGGCCGTTTCGATCTGGCGGAGGGGCTCAAGACCGCGCCGCTTACCGGCGGCAGCAGCAAGGAAGGCAGCAGCTCGCCGGGCATTGACCGCGTCGGCCGGTTCGAGGAGGCCTTTGCCGCCGCGCCGGTCAAGCTCGACCAGCGCTACACAACCCCCGACCAGAGTCACATGATGATGGAGCCGTTCGCCTCCATCGCCGCGTGGCATGGCGACGCACTGACGCTATGGACCTCGAACCAGATGATCGACTGGGGACGCGGCGACCTGGCCACGACGCTGGGCATTCCCAAGGAGAAGGTCCGGCTTCTGTCGCCCTACATCGGCGGCGGCTTCGGCGGAAAGCTGTTCCTGCGCGCGGACGCGCCGTTGGCGGCGCTGGGCGCGCGCGCGGCGGGGCGGCCCGTCAAGGTCGCGATCACGCGGCCGATGATGCCGAACAACTCCACTCACCGGCCCGCCACCGCGCAACGCATCCAGATCGGCGCGCTGCGCGACGGCACCATCACCGCCATCGCGCACGACAGCGGATCGGGCGATCAGCCCCATGGGCAACCCGAAACCGCGACCAGCCAGACCAAGCTGCTATACGCGGGCGCGAACCGCAGGATTTCGCAGCGGCTGGCCGTGCTCGATCTCCCCGAAGGCAATGCGATGCGCGCGCCGGGCGAGGCGCCGGGCATGATGGCGCTGGAGATCGCGATGGACGAGATGGCCGAAAAGCTCGGGCTGGACCCGATCGCGTTTCGGATGAAGAACGACACGCAGGTCGATCCCGAAAAGCCGGAGCGGCGCTTCTCGGAACGCCAGCTCGTCCGTTGCCTGAACGAGGGAGCGGTTCGGTTCGGCTGGTCGCGGCGCGGCGCGACCCCCGGTCAGGTCCGCGACGGCCGCTGGATGGTCGGGATGGGCGTCGCGGCCGCGTTCCGCAACCACATCAACATGGCCTCGGGCGCGCGCGTACGGCTGAGCCGCGACGGCGTGATGACGGTCGAGACCGACATGACCGACATCGGCACCGGCAGCTACACCATCATCGCCCAGACCGCGGGCGAGATGATGGGCGTGCCCGCCGAGGCGGTGCGGGTGAAGCTCGGCGACTCCAGCTTTCCCGTTTCCGCCGGTTCGGGTGGCCAGTTCGGCGCAGCCAACGCGACCGCGGGCGTCTACGCGGCATGCGTCAAGCTGCGCGAGGCGGTGGCGCAGCGCCTCGGCTTCGACGCGGCCGATGCGGTGTTCGAGGGCGGCAAGGTCAAGAGCGGCAACCGCTTGGGCGATTTGCGTGACGCCGCGGCCGCTGGCGAGTTGGTCGCCGAGGACAGGGTCGAATTCGGGGACCTGGGAAAGACTTACCAGCTGTCAACGTTCGGCGCGCACTTCGTCGAGGTGGGCGTCGACGCCTATACCGGCGTCACCCGCGTTCGGCGGATGCTGGCCGTGTGCGCGGCGGGTCGCATCATCAATCCCAAATCGGCGCGCAGCCAAGTGATCGGTGCGATGACGATGGGTGTCGGCGGCGCACTCATGGAAGAGCTGGCGGTCGACAAGCGTTTCGGCCTGTTCGTCAACCACGACCTCGCGCAATACGAAGTGCCGGTCCACGCCGATATCCCACATCAGGATGTGATGTTCCTGGACGAAGCGGACGACAAGGCCAACCCGATGAAAGCAAAAGGGGTCGGCGAGCTCGGCCTGTGCGGCGTCGGCGCTGCCGTCGCCAACGCGGTCTACAACGCGACCGGCGTGCGCGTGCGGGACTATCCGATCACGCTCGACAAGCATCTGGAGCATTTACCCCAGGTCGCCTGACGCGCCGGCGTAGGTCGCTCGTCGAGAATGCCCGAGCGCGGCGCACAATGTTGGACGACACGAAAGAGATGCCGACCGCGACCGAAGTCCCGACCGGCATTTCCGTCGCGCTCGGGCGCAACCGGCTACGTTAGAAGCCCCGGATATTACCCCAGCCGCCGGCGACCGCGGCGACCTCCGCCGGGGTGAGGGCGACCGGGCGTACCGGCTGCTGAACGGGCTTGGACGAACGGGTGTTGATCATCATGGCGTGTCTCCCTTGTTTGCCGATCACTCGACAATGGAGAGGCTATGCACAACCGAGGCGGCGGTAAAGAGAGTAACAACAATTTATTAAGCTGGCGTCCTGCCAAGAACGAGAAAAGCCGACCGCGACCGAAGTCCCGATCGGCATTCCCGTCGCGCTCGCGCGCAACTGGCAGCGTTAGAACGCTCGGATATGGCCCCAGCCGCCGGCGACCGCGACGACTTCCGCCGGGGTGAGGACGACCGGGCGCGCCGGCTGCTGAACGGGCTTGGACGAACGGGTGTTGATCTTCATCGCTTGTCTCCCTTGCTTTAGCCGATTGCTCGGCGAGGAGAAGACTATGCCTAACCGATGTTAGGGTAAAGGGGGTGTTAGTAATATTTTGTCCAAAGTTGAAACAATTTAGCGCGAGTCTTTTCCTTGTCATAAGTCGCTCCCCTCGCGCGCCAGAAATGCTTTGGCGCGGGCGTTTTCCGCCGATACATTCTCCGCTCCGGGGGAGGGCGAATGGCGCAGTTGTTCAGACAGGAGGCGTTGCGCGCACAGGATCGCTTGCATGGCGAACTTCGCCTCGCGCCACCGGTGTCGTGGCAACTGCTCGGCGTATTCCTTGCGGCGACGTTGGTGGTGGCGGGCGCGTTCCTCGCCTTTGGACATTATGCCAAGGCGACGGTGGTTACCGGAACGCTCACGGGGACGCGCGGCGTGGTGCGCGCGATCGCGGCGCGGGCGGGGATCGTGTCCGACCTGCTGGTGCGCGAAGGGCAGCATGTGCGGCGCGGGGAACCCCTCGCGCGGTTGTCGGTGACGGCGACGGCGGATGGCGCTTCGCTTCAGGATCAGCGGCTCGCCGCTATCGGCGAGGAAGCGCGCGCGGTGGAGGATCGCTCGCCCGCGCTGGCCGCCACCGCGGCGTCGCGGATCGAGTCGCTTCGGGCGGACCTCGCGAGCGAGGCGGCGAGCGCGCGCGACCTCGACGCGCAGATCGGCGAGCAACGGGGATTGGTCCAGAGCGCCGAGCAGGACCTGGCGCAAGCGAACGTGGTCGCGGAGCACGGATTTATTTCCCAACGCGATATTCGCGTTCGCGAAACCGAGCTCGCCGAACGGCGGCAGGCGCTTGCGCGACTGCATGGGGACGGCGCCATCCTCACGGCGCGCGAAGCCGCCTCGCGGTCGGCGATCACGCAAGCACGTGCGGAATTGACCGGGCAGATGGCGGCGGTGACGGAAGCGCGCGCGCGGCTTCGCCGCGCCTCGCTGGAAGACGGCAACGCGCGCGCGCTGACGGTGATCGCCGCGGTCGATGGCACCGTCACCGGCCTCGCCGCGCACACGGGTGATCCCGTCGGCCCCGACATGGCCATCGCCTCGATCATCCCCGACGGCTCTCGGTTGCAGGCGACGTTGGAGGTGCCCCCGGGCGCAGCGGGCCTGCTCCGCCCGGGTCAGCCGGTGCGGGTGGCGGTCGACGCGTATCCGTACCAGCTCCACGGCACGGTGCCCGCTCGACTCGCGAGCGTGTCGACGGCGGCGGTGCCCGTCGCGCGCGCGGACGGGTCGCGGGCAGAGGCGTTCGTGGCGCGCGCGACGCTCACTTCCTCGACGGTCGTCGCTTATGGCCACCCGCAGCCGCTTCGCGCCGGCATGACCGTGTCCGCGCGCATCGTGACGGAGCCTCGCTCGTTCGCGCGCTGGCTGCTCGATCCACTGTTCGCGGTCGGTCGCCGGTGAACGCGATCGCTCCCCAGGCGAGTTTTCTTGCCGCCCGCCGCATGTCGCTCGTCCGGCAGTCGGAGGCGGCGGAATGCGGGCTCGCCTGCCTCGCAATGGTGGCCAACCACCTTGGTCACGACCTCGACCTAGCCGCGATGCGCCGCCGGTTCGGTGCGACCTCGCGGGGCATGGGGCTGCGCCAGATGCTGCAAGCGGCGGACGCGATCGGGCTCACCCCGCGGCCGCTCCGACTCGACCTCGACGCGCTTGACGCGCTCCAGCTGCCCGCCATCCTGCACTGGGATCTGAACCATTACGTCGTACTGGAACGCGTGTCGGGCGGGCGAGCCTATGTGCTCGACCCCGCGCGCGACGCGCGCTGGCATGGCGCGGCCTCCATGTCGCGTCACTTCACCGGAGTCGCGCTCGAACTCGGCGCGTCCGACGCGTTCGAGCCGCAGCAGGACCGTCAGAGGCTGCACCTTCGCCAGCTATGGAGCGGCGCGCGCGGGCTCAAGCGTTCGCTCGCGCAGGCGGCGCTGCTGAGTCTGCTGCTCCAGCTCTATGTTCTCGCCTCGCCCTACCTGCTCCAGATATCGGTGGACGACGCGCTGCCCGCGTTCGACACCGACCTGCTCGCGACGGTGGCGGTCGGCTTCGCGCTGTTCGCCGTGGTCAACGCCGCCGCGACGCTCCTGCGCGCGCAGGTGCTGCTCGCGGCGGGGACGTCCATGGGATTCGGTATCGCCTCCAATGTCGCGCGCCACCTGTTCCGCTTGCCGATCGACTGGTTCGAGAAACGCGGGATCGGCGATGTGCTGTCGCGTTTCCAGTCGGTCGCGCCGATCCAGCTGCTGCTGACGCAGAACGCCTCGGCGGCGGCGATCGACGGGGTGTTGGCGTTGCTCACGCTGGCGCTGATGCTGGTCTATTCCCCCGCGATGACGTTGGTGCCGATGGCGGGGCTGGTGTTCTACGCCATCTTGCGCGCCGCCACGCTCGGCCCCGAGCGGCGCGCGCAAAACGATCGGATCGTCGCCCAGGGCAAGGAGCAGGGCGCGATGATCGAGACGTTGCGCGGCATCGTCACGCTCCGCCTGGCGGGTACGGAGGCGATGCGCCACGCGGTATGGCAGAACCGGCTGTCCGAGTCGCTCGGCGCGGGTTACGCGCACGACCGGGTCAAGGCGGTGCAGGTCGCGGGCGCGGCGCTGCTCACCTCCCTGGAGATCGTCGCGCTGGTGTGGATGGGCGCGCGCGCGGCGATGGCGGGCGGCTTCTCCGTCGGCATGATCTTCGCGTTTCTCGCCTACCGGCTGCAGTTCGCGACCGCGACGCGCGCGCTGATCGACGGCGCGGCGGACTGGCGCATGTTGCGGCTCCACCTCGAGCGGCTCGCCGATATTTCGCTCACCGCCCCCGACCCGGGGTTCATGGAGACGCCCGGGCGCGTGCGCGAGTTCAAGGGCGGGGTAGCGGTGCGCGGCGTCCGCTTCGCCTATGGCCCGCACGAGCCGGAGGTGCTGGCGGGCGTCGACTTCGACGTCGCGCCCGGCGAGCACGTCGCGATCACCGGACCGTCGGGGGGCGGCAAATCGACGCTGGCCAAGATCCTGCTCGGGCTGGTCGAGCCCGACGCGGGCGAGGTGTTGGTCGACGGCGTGCCGCTGGCGCGTTTCGGCCGCCGCGCGTTTCGCGAAGGGATCGGCGCGGTGCTGCAGGACGACGCGCTGTTCGCGGGGACGATCGCGGACAATGTCTCTGGGTTCGAGCCGGTCGACGAGGAGCGGCTCGCCGAGGTGCTGCGCGTCGCGGCGGTGGCCGACGACGTCGCGGCGATGCCGATGCGCCATCTGACGCATGTCGGCGACATGGGATCGACGCTGTCCGGCGGCCAGCGCCAGCGCCTGCTCCTCGCCCGCGCGCTCTACCGCCGCCCGCAGTTGCTGGTGATGGACGAAGGCACCGCCCACCTCGACCCCGCGCACGAAGCCCAGGTCAACCGCGAGATCGCCACGATGGGCATCACCCGGGTCGTCATCGCCCACCGCCACGAGACGATCGCGGCGGCGGACCGCGTGGTAAGGCTGGTGGAGGGGCGGATCGAGTAATCCTCGGCGACGGCGACGCGAATCACGCGCGGCCTCGCGCGGACCCGCGCCGCCGTCAGAAGCGCGCGCGCAGCCCCGCTCGCGCGGCGATGCGGTGTTCGCCGCGCGCCGCCTCGCCGGTCGCCGACGCGAACAGCGATACCCTGCTCGCCACGTCCGTCGCGAAGCCGAGCGTGCCCATGCCGACCACCTCCGCCCGGCGCGCGCCATCGGCGAGGAGGCTGGTCGCGCCGCCGCCGAACCCGGCCACCGCCAGCGGCTCGCGCCCCTCCAGCTGCCAGCGCGCGCCTAGCGACAGATAGGGGTGAAAGCGCGCGCCCGCGCCCATGCCGCCCTCCACACCGACGCCGCCGTCGACGAACGACGCGCGCTCGCGCCCGCGCGCCACCGGCAGCGCGAAGCCGCTGCCCCCCGTCTCCGTCACCCGCTCGCGGATGTCGTGGATGATCGTGCCGCCGACATGCGGCTGCAACCGCCAGTTCGCCCCGACCGCCAGTGCGTAACTCGCGGTCACGTCGCCGGTCCAGCCGTGCAGGCCATAGCGCGCCCGCGCGGTGCCGTCGGGGACACCGCGGGTCGTCACCGCGTCGCCGCCGTCATACGCGCCCGTCGCGAGAAGCGCGAACCCGCCCGTCGCGACCCGCGCCTGAATGCCCGCGACCGTGCCGTCATGCCGGGTGCGCGCGTCGAGCGCGGCGATGCGCTGGTTGCTCCAGCGATAGCCCGCGAACGCGCCAAAGGAGAACGTCCCCGTGCCGACGCCGACGCCGCCGAGCAGCCCCTGCGCGCTCGCCTCGGCGCGCGACGCGCCGGTCGCGCCGTTGCCGGGCAACCGCGTCCAGTCGCCTTGCAACTCGCCAAAGGTGAACAGCCCCGCGCGGTCGGTCGGCGCGGCGAACCCGCGCGCGCTTTCCGACAATGCCAGTCCGCTTTCCACGCCGATCTGCTGCGCGGTGGCATAGGCTTCGGGCGTGATGCGGTTGAACGCCGCCGCGCTCGCCGCGCCGGTCGCGGTCAACAGCCGTGGCAAGCCCGCGAGCAGCGCCGCGCTCGCCTGGCCGGAGGTGAGCACGCCGTTGACATAGGCGAGCGCACGCCCGGCCTGCGGCGTGAAGCCGGCGTCGCCGGTGAACGCGGTGACGAACTGGATCCGGGTCGCCTGGTAGGACAGGAAGCCGTTGAGCGAGGCGAGCTTGCTCAGCGTTGTGAACGCGCCCGACACGCCGCCGCTCGCGGTGACGAGGTCGATCACGCCGCCGCCGGTATAGCCCGCCGGAGCCAGCTGCAGCGTCGCGCCGGGCGCGATGCCGACGGTGCCGTTGACGACCAGCTTGTCCGATACGGCCGGGGTCAGCTCGAACAGGCTGACCGAACCGTTCAACAACGAAACGTTGCCGTTGACCGTCATCGTTCCGGGCGACGCACCGGGACTAAGCGTGCCCGCCACGGCGATGTTGCCGTTGACGACGCCCGCCGACCCGAAGGTCGCGCCCATATCGACGCCGATCTGCGACGCGGTGAGCGTCGATCCGGCGAGCCCGACGAAACGCCCGCCGCCCAGGTACATCGCGCCCACATTGCCGTTGCCCGCCAGCGTCGCGAACCCGGCGGTCTGGCGATAAGCCTCGACATTGCCGATCGCGCCGAACGCGACCGGCGCGGCTTGGCTGCCCGCCGACACCTCGATTGTGTCGTTGCCCGCGCCGCCGTCCACCGAGCCGGTGAACCCGCCCGCGACCTGGAAACGGTTGTCGCCCGCGCCGAACGCGACGGTCGCGGCCAGCGCCGCGTCGCTCGCGACCGCGAGGTTGCCTTGCGCGGACACCTGGTCGAACCCGAAAGCCCCGCCCGCCAGCATCAGCGTCGACGCGCCCTCTACCGACAGCGCCTCGAAGTTCTGGAACGCACCCGGCCTCAGCACGGTGTCGGTCGCGAGCGCCAGGGTAAGCGAGTCATAGCCCGCGCCCCCGTCGACGATGCCGCCCAGCATCGCGCCCGAGATCATGCGGAAGCTGTCATTGCCCCCGCCGAGCAGCACCGGGCCGCCGATCGTACCGCTATCGGTGACGCTGTCGCCGCTATCGCCGAGCGTGATACCCCCCGCGATCGTGCCCGCGTTGACGATCGCGACACCCCCGCCCGTGCCGGTGATAGTGATCGCCCCTGTCGTCGACAGCCGCTGTCCGGCCGCGACGCTCAGCGTCCCGCCCGCCAGCTCGATCGTGCCGACGCCGAACGCGCCGGAATAGACCACGCTGCCGGTGCCGACCTGCTGGACGCGCTCGAAATTGGTGAAGCCCGCACCCGACACCGCGCCGCCGCCGCTCGCGTCGATCTGGAGCAGGTCCGCGCCGGCACCGCCGTCGACGACACCGCTGACCGTGCCCCCGCGCTGAACGAACACGTCGTCACCCCCGGCGAGCGAGACGTTGCCGGTGATCGACCCGGCGTTCTCCACCCGGTCCGCGCCGTCGGCGAGCAGGATATTGCCGGTGATCGCGCCCGTGTTGCGGACGACGTTGTTGAACGCGTCAAAGGTGAGGATCGCGAACGGGTTATTGCCCCCCGATGCGGAGATCACCCCCGCATTGTCGAGCATCAGCGGCGTGCCGTACGCCACTAGCGCGTAAGCCCGGAGACCCATGGCGGCGATACTTCCACCGGCGAGGTTGGTGACGGTGCCGCTAACCTGCGCACCGCCGCCAAGTTGCAGCCCGAACGCGCTTGCATAGGGCGAGCTGCCGCTCGCGGTCGCGCTCACCGTGCCGCTGTTCACCAGCGAATAGCCGATCGGCGCGGCCGTCCCCTCGAGGTTGACGATCCAGGCGTTGGCAGAGCCGTAGGCACTGTTTGCTGTGACCGTGCCGCTGTTGCTGACCGTCACCGAACCGGCCGCGTCCGGCGTGGGTGAGCTGGCCCCAACCGACAATGCCGAAGCATAAGCACCGGACGCCGACAGCGTGCCGCTGTTCGCGACCGTCAGCGCTCCCGCCTGCGCCGAGGAGAAAGTGACGCTCGCGCCAAGCCCGCCGGTGATGGCGCCGCTGTTCACGACCGCGACATTGTCCGTGCCGTTCAGTTGGACCGTGCTTCCATAATAATCATTGGTGCCGGCGATCTGGCCGGTGTTGGTAAAGGACAGCGGCCCGTTGTTCCGGAGCGACACCGCCGCCGTGGTCAGGCGTGCGGAGCCGATCGTGCCGCTGTTGGTAAAGGAGGGCGTAGCACCGCTCACCCCGCCGCTGATCGTGCCCGCGTTGACGACCGACGCGGGTGTATCCTGCGACAGCAAGGCAGAAGCCGAGTAGTAGTAATAGCCGACCTGGCCAAGGAGCAGCCGTCCCGACACCGACGCCTGGTTGACGACACCGCCTGTGCCCGTGGCGTACAGGTCGCCTGCCAGATTGCCGGTGGTCGTCACGACCGTGTCGGCACCGATCGCTTGCGCGAGCCGGTCCTGGAAGTTGACCACCGGGACCAAATCCAGCGCGAACGTTCCGCTCGTGGTGAAGGAGCGCCCGTACAGGTTGCGACCGAACCCGCCGCCACCGTCGATCACGCCCGACACGCCCGTGGTCGCACCGGTTTGCAGGAACACATCCGAGCCGCTGCCGAAACGCAAATCGCCCGCGATCGTGCCGCCATTGGCGATGTAGGTCGCGGACGAGAAAGACCGGCCGAAGCTGGAATAGCCAAGGTCTACGGTCCCGGTCACGGCACCCGCGTTGCTGAACGTGCCGCCGCTCGTCTGCACCGCCAGGCCCGCGCCACCGACGATGGTTCCCCCCGCGAGATTGTTGATCGTCGCGCCATAGCCGTACGGACTGCCGGCGATCGCGATGCCGCCGGTGCTCCGCACCACGCCGGAGTTGGTTAATGTCGAGAAGGAGAATTGGCTGAGCTGCACGGCCGTGCCGCCGACGGCGATCGTGCCGGAATTGTTGATGGTGGTCACGCCGCTGATGCCTTGCGCGGTCGCGCCGCCCGCCACCTGCGTGATCGAGCCGCTGTTGGTGAACGTCCCGACCCCGATCACGCCGAAACCGCCATTGAGCCGGATCGCGCCCGCGTTGGTCGCGCTCGCCCCGCTCGCGCCGAAGGACCCGCCCAAAATCGCCGCGGTGCTGTAGCCGGCGGTCGGCTCGATGATGGATATCGTGCCGAGGTTGGTGAAGCTGTCCTGGTTGCCCAGGATAACCGCGGCGTTGGGCGCATATCCGTTATTAGACGTGCGCGCATAGCTGATCGCGCCGCGGCTGGTGATGGTCAGCGCGGTGGCGGGCGTGGACGCCGCGCCGGGGATCGAGGTGGTGCCGGTCGACTGGATGGCGGGCATGTCCATCACTGAGAAAGCGGCGTCGACATCGACATTGCCCGTGCCCGCGAGCACCAGCGTGCGCGTGACCGTCGCGCCGGAGGTGAGCGCCAGCTTGGCGTTGTTGCCCAGCTCATACCCCGGAAGCGCGAACGGGCCGACCGGCCCCAGCGTCGCGCTGGCATCGCTCGCGACCAGATACCGCAGCATCGCACCGTTCGCGGCGGTGACGGTGCCGTTGATGCCCGCGAACTGACCCCGGCCGGTGTTGACGAGGTCGGTCAGCAACAAATCGCCCGAGCCGAGCGTCAAATTGCCGTTGAGCACGCCTCCGCTCTGGGCGATGTACCGGTTTCCACCCGAGAACGAGCTGGCAAAGGCGACCGCGCCGTTGATCGTCCCCGCGTTCACCACCGTGCCGTTGAACACGGTTTCGTTTACCGCACGGTTGCCCCCGGTAAGCGTACCGCCCGCCGCGTTGATCAGCGCGCCATAGCCTTCCAGCATGACAGCGGTGCCGTTCGAGCTGATCGTGCCGGTGTTGGTCAGCGTGCCGCCAAGATCGACGCCTACCGAGGCACCTCGAATGGTGCCGGTGTTGGTCGCGGAAGCGCCGAAGAGCGATAGCGCAGTTCCGCCGGTCGACGTGATCGTGCCCCGGTTGTCGACGCCTGAAGACGAAACATTGAGTGCGGTGCCCGAGGCGGTGATGCTGCCGATATTGGTGAGCTTGCCCCCACCGGAGAAGAACAGGCCGCCGCCATTGGCCGAGATGGTTCCGCTGTTGCTGACGCTGGCGACGTTGTTGAACTGAACCGCGTATTGCAGCGGATTGTTGCTGAGACTGGCCCCGCTGATCGACCCTTCGTTGCTGAAGCTGGCGAGCGTGCTCGTCCCCGAACCGGTCACCGCCTGGCCGCTCGTCGCGATCGTGCCCCGGTTGACGATCGACCCCGTGCCCGCGAGCACCACGGTGGCGGCGGTCTGAAACCCGCTGCCCAAGATCGCGGTGACGCCCGCCGCCGGCGCGAGTCCCAGCCGCTGGAAGTTGGTCGCAAGGTCGATTGGCCCGGCGATGCTGGTGGTCGCCGCGAACGCGACTTGCTCCGTGTTGACGCCGCCGCCGCCGTCCACCGTGCCGCTGAACCCCGTCGCGAGCGTGCGCGAGCCGGTGTAGCGCGCGATCAGCGTATCATCGCCGCCGCCGAACCGAACCGAGCCGATGACGGCGCCGTTGCTCGAGTCGACGGTGGACGTGAAATAGGAACCCGACGGAGTGCTGACGGCCACGTCGCCGGTGATCTTGCCGAGGTTGACGAGCGTCAAGCCGGCGCTCGCGGCGATTGCGGTCGTCCCGGCGCTGCCGATGGTGCCGCCCGCCTGATTGGTGAGCGTCAGCTGGCCGCCACTGATCGCCGCGCCCGATCCGGTGTTGGTGATCGCGCCGCCGTTGGTGAAGGAAGGCAGATAGACGCCCGCCGCGATCTGAACCGTCGCCGCGGCGGAGGCGGAGCGGATCGTGCCCGTGTTGGTCCAGCCGTAACCATAGACGTTGTAACTGTTCGGCGCGTTGATCGCGCTCGCCGTGCCGCCATCGATCGTGCCGGCATTGTTCAGCGTGCCGATCGCCCCCGAGATTCCGCCGATCGCGCCGCTCGCGCGGTTGGTGATCGACTGAAAGCCCAGCCCATTGCCGTTCGTAAGCAGCGCCACGCCGTTGCTGCCCGTCAACGTGCCGCTATTGTCGAGGTTGACCAGCGCCGACCCGTAAGTATTATTCGATCCTTGCGTGAGCAGCACCGCGTTGCTGCCCGTGACGCTGCCGCCGGCCGCGACGTTGAGCGTCAGGGTGGCCGACCCGGTGGTGGTGTTGAGCGCGACGCCCGGCTGTCCGGTGCCGGTCACCCTGCCCGACACGTTCACCGTGTCGAACGCGTAATTGTAGTTGGGCGTCGGCACGTCGACGCCGATCGCGGCGCGCGTGTCGGCGTTGACCGAGGCACCCGCGACGACGTTCACGGTGGTGCCGCTGGTCGTCACCCCGATACCGTCCGGGTCCGTTCCCGAACAAGTGGTGGTGCCATTCGCCTGGGTCGGGTCGGGCGTGCATTGCGCGGCGGCGGAGGTTGCCAGCATCGCCCCGATCGCCAGCGCGCTTGCGCCCAGCGCGCGGCCCATACGACGCACACGCGCCTTTTCATCCAGAATAATCATGCAAGCCCCCCGAAACACGAATGCTTCCCGCTCCTGCTTAGCACGGGCGGGCCGCCAGTCCACAAGCCCGCAAGCGGCGATGGCCGACCGTCGCACGCGGGCGACGATGGCATCCCCGGTCATGTGGAGGGCCGGTCACGACCGCGCTTGGCGGCTTCCGCAGGAACGCAGGTGCCTCGCGATCCAGCCTAGAGCGGTTTCCGACCGTGTTGCACCACGGTCATCGCCCTTCGGGCGCCCGCTTGCGCGGCGGGGCGCTTTCGGCCCGGCGCAGCGTTGCTCGTCGGTTACGATGCAGAAGCATCGCGCCCTCCTCGCGCCTCGCGCCGAACCGAAAGCACCTCCGTGCCCGCGATCCAACCCGGTCGGAAACCGCTCTAGCAAGACGATACCCTGCCCGGTACACGCTAACCGCAATGGCCAGGTTCGGTATGATCGTCGTCCGGCAAGTCCTGGCGAAGAACGCTGCAACCGCGATCGAACCGCACGGCGGCGCGTAAGCGAAGCCGCCCCGATCTTGGGGCGGCTTCGTCGTTGCAACCGGCCTAGTGCGCCTTTGCGGCCGCCTTGGCGGCGCGATGATGGCCGACCGCGCAGCCGATCGCCGCACCGGCCATGCCGTGCCCCTTGCCGACCATGTGGCCGCCGACGCCGCCGACGGCCGCGCCTTTCAGACAGCCCTTCGCGAGCGCCGGGGATCCGCAAACCATGAACCCGGCCGCGGAGGTGAGTAGGATCGCGCGAATCATATCATTTCTCCCGATTGCCGCCCGAAGCGGCTCCGTTAAAATGGCACTTCCCGCCCTCACGTCAATCGATCGGCGACTTCACGGGACGCCTGGAGTCAGAACCGCGATGGAATCTTGGACGGACGTTCATACTCGTGTCGGCCTATCGGACCGTGGAGCTTCGTTGCGCTTCGCAGGACATGCAGGAACTGCCCTCGTTCCGCCGACGCGTGCCCGGCGGCGGTTACGTCGCCGGCATGTCCTGGTGGTCATTCCGGTCCTTACGATAATCGGTCCGGCACTGACATCGGCGCGGGCGATGGCGCAGGCCAATCCGACCAACCCCGCCGCCGAGCAGGGCGTTCCCGGCACTCCCGACCCGACCGCGCCGCACCAGGGCACCGCCACCCCCGCCGCCGTCGAGGAGAAGAAACAAGCGCCCGCGGTCGACCTGACCGTGCTCTACACCGCCGAATTGTGGCGCAACACGAGCGGCGGGATCCGGCGCGGCGGGCGGTACCTCGACAATCTCGACGTGACGCTCACCGTCGATGCGGAGCGGGCGCTCGGCTGGCGGGGCGCGACGCTGTTCGTCTATGGCCTGTACAACAACGGCCATGCATTCTCGGGCGACCTCGTCGGCGACGCGCAGACCGTCTCGAACATCGAGACGGGCGTGGCGGCGGCGCGATTGTACCAAGCATGGGTGGAACAGCGGTTCGCGGGTGGCAGGGCCTCGATCAAGGTCGGGCTGTACGACCTCAACTCCGAATTCGATTCCACCAATGTCGGTTCGCTGTCGCTGCTGTCCTCGCACGGGATCGGCCCGGAGTTCGGGCAGTCCGGGCAGAACGGGCCGTCGATCTTTCCTTATACATCGCTGGCGGTACGCGGCGCGTACAAGATCGGAGCCGCCCTGACCGTGCGCGCGGCGGTGCTCGACGGCGTGCCGGACGATCCCCTCCAGCCCCGGCGCACCGCGATCATCCTGCGCCGTGGTAACGGACTGCTCGGTGTCGCCGAGGTGGATTATGTCGGCCGGGTGGTGAACATCACGGCCGGCTATTGGCGCTACAGCGCGCGTTTCGAGCAATGCGTTGGTACTTCACGGCATAAGCACGGTCAACCCCGCCGCGGGCTTTAGCGGTCGGTCGAACGGGCGGATCACGTCTTCGTCGATGCTGCGCTTGCCCCGGTAATTCTCGGCCACCGTGCGACCATTGGCGGTAAGCGCGTCGCCGTCGATCATGCCCTGGTCCAACAATTGCCCGATCACCGCGGGAACGCCGCCCGCGCGATAATAATCCTCGCCCAGGTAGGTGCCGGCGGGTTGGCGGTTGACGATCAGCGGCACGTCCGCGCCCTGCTCCTCCCAATCGGCGAGTGTCAGGTCGACGCCGATTTGACGGGCGATGGCATTGAGATGGATCGGCGCGTTGGTCGACCCGCCGATCGCCGAATTGACCTTGATCGCGTTGAGGAACGCGGGGCCGGGTCAGGATGTCGGACGGTTTGCGGTCGGCGCGCACCATCTCGACGGTACGCCGCCCCGTCTCCCACGCGGCCTGCTGGCGGTCACGATAGGGCACCGGGATCGCGGCGGAGCCGGGCAACGACATGCCGAGCGCTTCGGTCAACGAGTTCATCGTCGTCGCCGTGCCCATAGTATTGCAATAGCCCGTCGAAGGCGCGGACGAGGTGGTGGCGATTGCACGGCACCAGATCGCTGCCCGATTGAGCGATGCCGATGATCGGTCGACCGCCCTGCAGCTCTTCCATCGACAGACCGAAATTGAGGTAACGCTCGATATAAAGCGCGGTCATGTCGGCATTGGCGGGATTGTCGAACCACGCGCGAGAGCGGAGCCTCCCTGTCGCATCGACGCTCTTCGGGCCGCCCGGCGTCCCGCCGCCGAGGTTATGTTCGGCGGACATTTCCCCCCTGCCACCGACCGCGACATTCCGGCCGTTGCGACGATGTAGCAGCGGATAGGGGCTGGCATAAACCCTATAAATCGGATCACAGCCGCGCTAGATCGTTCAACCGAAAGAGAGGTCGCGATGCGGTTTGCCCCACGGATTATCGGCATCGTGCTGGCGTGCATCGCCGGGGTCGCGACGGCGCAAACGCCGACGCCGCCCGGCGCGCCGTTCACGCCCCCCATCGACCCGGCCCGCGCCTATCTGTTCGCGCACATGACCAAAGAACATTATGGCGTGCTTTATTACTCCGTCAGTCTGGACGGGTATCATTGGCACCGCGTCAATGGCGGCCAGCCGGTGTCGGCGGACTATCACGGCCACGCCTCGATCGCGAGGGGGCCGGACGGGCGCCATTATCTGGTCGGCAACAAGGGCGACGATGACCCGTTCATCCGCTTCTGGGTGTCGGACGACCTGATCCGGTGGCGGCCGTTCGGGACCTATCGCCCCAACCTCGACCATATTCCCGGCCACGCGGGCGCGTTGCAGCGGATCGGCGCGCCCAAGCTGTACTTCGATACGCCGTCCGGGCAATTCCTGCTGAGCTGGCACACGCCGACCGTGCCGGGCAGCCCGCAAGACCCGGAAGCCTATTGGGCGAGCCAGCGAACCTTGTACGTCCTGTCCAAGGACCTGCGCAGCTTCCCGGCCCCGCCGCGTCGCCTGTTCGCGTGGAACATGGCGACGATCGACACGGTGATCGCGCGCGACGACGATGACCGCTATTGCGCGGTGATCAAGGACGAGCGCTACCCCAGCTATGCTTGGACCACCGGCAAGACGGTCCGGATCAGCTGTGCCGCGTCGTTGCTGGGCCCCTATCCCGAACCCGGTCCATCGCTCAGCCCCAATTTCCGCGAAGCGCCGACGCTGATCCGCGCGCCGGGCGGACGCGACTGGCTGCTGTATTACGAGCAATATGCGGGCACGAGCTATGGCCTGTCGATGGCCCCGCGGCTGACCGGGCCGTGGTTTCAGGTGTCGGGCAACAGCGGCGTTCCCGCCTGGAACCGCTTCGAGGTGCCCGCCGGCGTGCGCCACGGGTCGATGATCCCGATCAGTCGCGCGGAGTATGACGGGATCGTCGCGGCGTTCCCGGGCGAGTAGGCGCTCCTCGGCTACGCCGCCCGTTGGCGACCGGAACCTCGAAATCGGGTGAACACCTGCGCGTTGGCGGACGAGCGGATTGGTGATCGTGGGGCCCAGCCGCTGCGCCAGCGCCGGGGTCGCGCCGACGGTAGCCGCGCCGGCCAGAAACAGACGCGTGACAGATAGGACATCACGCTTTGTCTCACTGCCCCTCCGCGACCGGCCAGCCGTCCGCACCCCACCGCAGCGACACGATCCTCAGCGTCGGCGCGCCGCCATGCTCGCGATCGTAAGCGTGGTAGACGACGTAATCGGTGCCGTCGGCATCCTGAAGATGACCGGGATGGCCGGGGCCGCGAAAGCGCTGCGTCTCCGCCAGGTCGGCACGGAGCAGGACCGTACCCCCGCCCGCCAGCATCGAACCGCCGTCCTTGCCCCGATACGGCCCCTCGACGGACCGCGATCGCGCGATCACGGTGTAGTAGGTGCTGTTCACCCCCTTGCAGCAATAATCATAGGAGGCGAGCAGCCAATAGTCGCCGCCATGCCTGAAGATGAACGGCGCTTCGACGATCGACGGCGCGCCCGCGGGCACCGGCCGCCGCGCGAGCGCCAGCGGCTTTTCGCCCGGGTGCAGGAGCTTGCCCGTCGCCGGGTCGAGCCGGAACAGCTTCAGCCCCGTCCAGAAACTGCCCAGCGCCAGCCATTGCTCCCCGTGCGCATCGGCGACGAACGCGGGGTCGATCGCATTGTAATCGTTCGCGGGCGTGGACATGACCACCGGCCCCTCGTCGCGCCAACCATAGCCGGGCGCGGCCGGGTCGAGCGTCATGCTGGTCGCCAGGCCGATCGCGGAGCGGTTCGATCCGAAGGTCGAGACCGCGTAATATAAGCGGTATCGCCCGTCGACCCGGCTGATGTCCGGTGCCCATATGTTTGTCGCCCCCGGGATCGCGCGCGTCGCCCAGTCGGGCAAGCGATCGAACGGCGGAGGTTCGCGCCGCCATGTCACCAGATCGCGCGATACGCGAGCAGAGACGATGCCCTGTCCGCCGGTGCCGATTCCGGTCGAATAGACGTGATAGCTGTCGCCCTCGCGGATGATGGCGGGATCGTGGACGGGAGCGATGTCACCCACCAGCCGCGCATTGAGCGGCGCGCGCGGGACCGATTGCGCCAGCGTCGCGGACGCCAGCGCCGCCGCGAGAAGGCCCATCCGGCCCTTCACCTGAGTTCCAGCATCACGACCGACTTGGGCGGCAGCGTCGCCGTCAGTCGTCCCGCCTCGAGCGCCGCGCCCGCGAACGCGGCCGGGGCGACCGCCGGGGCCGCGCCGAACTCGTTACGCGCGTCCATTGTCGCCGCGGTTAGCACCTGCCCCGTGACCCGCGTCGCGACCAACCCGGCCAATGTCGCCACGACGGGCGCGGGGCGGTTGGGATCGAGGTTGGCGAGCGCGATGCGCGTGACCCCGTCCTTGCCGCGCACCGCCGACGCGCTGACCGCGGGCATCACCCAACGATCCTTGTTGTACCAACGCGACGTGACCTCGATCGGCAATACGGTGCCGTCCATATAAGGTTTGTACATTTGAAACGCGTAATAAGTCGGCGTCTTCACCATGCGCGCGCCGTCGGTCAGGATCATCGCCTGGAGCACGTTGACCATCTGTGCGACCGCCGTCAGCTTCACCCGGTCGGCGTGTTTGGCAAAGATATTGAGGTGAATCGCGGCCACCAGCGCGTCGCGCAGCGTGTTGCCTTGCCGCAGGAAACCCGGATTGGTGCCGGGGTCGCCCGCATACCAGGTGCCCCATTCGTCGACCGCCAGGAAAATGCGCTTTTGCGGATCGTACCTGTCCATGATCGCGCTGTGCCGCGTGATGAGGTCATCCATCCGCACCGCCTCGGACAGCGTCTCCGCCCACCCCGCCTCGTCGAACCGCGTCGCGGACGCGCGCGGCGGCCAGCCACCCGGCACCGTGTAGTAATGCAGCGACAGCGCGTCGATCTGCCCGGCCGCCTCGCGGATCATGGTCTCCGTCCAATGCGTGTCGTCGACATTGGCTCCCGAAGCGATCTTCAGGATGCGCGTGCCCTCGGGCGCGACGATGAAGGTCGCATAGCGGCGGGTCACGTCGGCGGCATATTCGGCGCGCATGTTGCCGCCGCACCCCCACAGCTCGTTGCCGACGCCGAACAGCGGCACCGCCCAGGGGGCGGGGTGCCCGTTGCGCGCGCGCAAGTTCGCGAGCGTTCCCGCGGGCGCGGTCATGTACTCGACCCACTCGGCCATTTCCTGCGGCGTGCCGTTGCCGACATTGCCGGCGATGTACGGCTCCGCGCCGATCTGGCCGACCAGGTCCATGAACTCGTGCGTGCCGACGCTGTTGGGTTGGGTGACGCCGCCCCAATGCGTGTTGACCTTGACCGGCCGCTGCGCGCGCGGGCCAATCCCTTCGCGCCAATGATATTCGTCCGCGAAACAGCCGCCCGGCCAGCGCACCACCGGCACGCCCAAATCGCGCAGCGCCGCCACCACGTCGTTGCGGAACCCGCGCGTGTTGGGGATTTTGCTGGTCGGGCCGACCCACAGGCCGCCATAGATGCCGTTGCCGAGATGCTCCGCGAATTGCGTGAAGATGCGCCGGTCGTAGACCGGACCCGGCCGGTCGGCATGGACGACGACCTGAGCGGGCGGATCGGCCGCGGGCAGCTGCGCGCCCGCCCCCGTCGCGGCGAGGAGCAAAGCGGCGGCGAGGCGAAGCGGTTTCAGCATGGCGGGCCTTTCGAAGCGGGTCAAAGCTGGTTTACCGCGACCGCGCGGGGTTCCGCGCGCGCGAGTGGATTGCTGAGCGGCAGGGCGAAGGGCGCGGCCTCCATCTCGAAGACGTCGCCCGGCACCGTCGTCACCCCGTCGCTGTATGACAGGGTGGCGGTGCCGAAGAAATGGACATGGACGTCGCCGGGACGGCGGAACCCGTCATATTTGAAGTGATGCGCCTCGAGGTTGGCGAGGCTATGCGCCATGTTGTCCTCGCCCGACAGGAACGGCTTCTCCCACAGGACCGCGCCATCGCGCCGGATGCGGCTGGTCCCGGCGACATGCGCCGGCGGCGCACCGACCAGCAGCTCGGGGCCAAGCGCCGCTTGCCGCAGCTTGGAATGAGCGAGCCACAGATAATTGTGCCGCTCGGTCGCATGGTCCGAGAACTCGTTGGCGAGGCACAGACCCAGCCGGTGCGGCGTGCCGTCGGGGCCGATCAGATAAACTCCCGCCAGCTCGGGTTCCTCGCCGCCGTCCCGCGCAAAGGCGGGCATCGTCAGCGTCGCGCCGGGGCCGACCAGCGCGCCGCCATCGCCCTTGTAGAACCATTCGGGCTGTTGCCCGGTCGCGCCGGGCGCGGGCTTGCCGCCCTCGACGCCCGCCAGGAACATCCGCATCGAATCGGTCTGCACCGCGGCGGCGGCGTCCCGGTGCATCGCGTCGCGCCCTTCGGCCGAGCCGAGGTGCATCAACCCGGTGCCGGTCAGGAGGAGGTGCGCCGGGTCGTCGTGGTCGATCGGCGCGAGGAGGCGGCCGGCCGCCAGCTCGGCGAAGAGGTCGACCGCCACGCCGCGCCCGCAGGCGGCGACCGCGGCGGCGAGACCGACACCGTCCTCGATCGCGATCACCCCGCGCACGCCATCGCCGCCGAGATGCTGCAACAAGCGCAGGGGCACGTCTTCTCTCCTATCCTCGACGCCGCCGTTGCGGTCGCCGCTACCGTCATCGATGCCCGGCGGGCACCCCGTCCAGCAACATCGGGATCGCGCCCGCCCCGCCGTCGCGGAGCACCCCCGGCAATAGCTCGGCGGGCAAATTCTGATAACAGACCGGCCGCAGGAAGCGGTCGATCGCCAGGCTACCCACCGAGGTGCTGCGCCCGTCGGAGGTCGCGGGAAACGGCCCGCCATGCACCATCGCGTGCGCCACCTCGACACCCGTCGGCCAGCCGTTCGCCAGGATGCGGCCCGCCTTGCGCTCCAGCAGCGGCAACAGCCGCGCGGCCATGTCGGTGTCGCCCGCGTCCATCTGCAACGTCGCGGTCAACTGCCCTTCCGCGGCGGCGAGCACGGCGACAAGCTGCGTCTCGTCCAGGCAACGCACAAGCAGCGACGATGCGCCGAACACTTCGTGCCCCAACGCGGCGTCCGCCAGAAAGCTGGGCGCATCGGTCTGGAACAGCGCCGCCTGCCCGTGCGCGACTCCCTCGCCCGCTTGCCCGCGCGCGACGGTGCGGACATGCGGGTGGGCGCTCAAGGCCGCCACGCCCTGCTCATACGCGTGGTGAATGCCGCCGGTCAGCATCGGCGCGGCCGCCGTCCGCTCGAGCGCGGCCGCCGCGGTGTCGACAAAGGCGTCCAGCCCATCGCCCTCGATCGCGAGCAGGAGGCCGGGGTTGGTGCAGAACTGCCCCGCCCCCATCGTCAGCGACTGCACGAACGCGGCACCGAGCGCGGCACCGCGCCCGCGCAGCGCCTGGGGAAAGAGGATCACCGGGTTAACGCTCGACATCTCGGCATAAACCGGGATCGGCACGGCGCGCGTCGCGGCCAATCGCAGCAGCGCGAGGCCGCCTGCCCGCGAGCCGGTGAAGCCGACCGCGGCGACGCGCGGGTCCTGGACCAGCGCGGCCCCCAGCTCGTTGCCGGCCCCGACCAGATGGCCGAACACGCCAGCGGGCATCCCACACGCGGCGATCGCGGCCCGGACCGCGCCCGCGACCAGGTCGCCCGTGAACGGGTGGGCGGGATGCGCCTTGACGACCACCGGACAGCCAGCGGCCAACGCGGAGGCGGTGTCGCCGCCGGCGGTCGAAAAGGCGAGCGGAAAGTTCGACGCGCCGAACACCGCCACCGGCCCGAGCGGCACCATCCGCATCCGCAGGTCCGGGCGCGGCAGCGGCGTACGGTGGGGTAGCGCCGGATCGGTCCGCAACCCCATCCACCCGCCGCGCCGCAGCACGGTCGCGAACAGGTCGAGCTGACCGACCGTGCGACCTCGTTCGCCCTCGATGCGCGCGCGCGGCAGGCCGCTCTCGCGACACGCCGCGTCGATCAGCGGGTCGCCCAGCGCCACGATCTCCTCGCCGATCCGCTGAAGAAACGCCGCGCGCGCCTCCGTGTCGGTCGCGCGATAGCTGTTGAACGCGGCTTCGGCGGCACCGCAAGCGGCTTGGGCAGCGGCGGCCGCGTCGATGCTGCTGCCGTTCGTCGCGGTCGCGCTCTCCATTGATCGGACATATCAGGCCTGATCGACTTGGCAACGCGCCCCGATCGCCACGGCGCGAGCAGCTGTCGGCGTCCACTCGACGGAGATGGATACAGAGGCGGCGGTGGCGCGGCGCCTTCGGGCTGCCGCGCGCCGAGCATTCCGGTCGAGGCGCGGTTGATCGAACCCGGCGGGGACGGCCACGAGCTCCGTCCGCCTCGAACCGACCCGGGGGTCCTATGGCCCGGACGGTTCAGCCACGGCGTCGGGTAAACTGCCCGGCCCGGCGTTCAAGCCAATGTCTTTCCGTCCGGGGCATCCCTCGGTTTCGCGCCCCACAGCGCGTAGAACAGGATGTAAAGCTCGCACGCGGCGGTCAGCAGGAACGAGGGTTGCAGCCCGAACGTGTCGGCGAGCTTGCCTTGCACCACCACCAGCGCGCCGCCCGCGATCGCCATGATCAACAGTCCCGACCCTTCCTCCGTCAACGGACCCAAACCGCGGATGCCGAGCGTGAAGATGGTGGGGAACATGATCGAGTGGAACAATCCCACCGCGATCAGCGACCACATGGCGACCGGGCCGGTCGTGAACACCGTCACCAGCATCACCATGAACGCGCCCACCGAGAAGGCGGCCAGCACGGTTTCGGCGCGGACGCGCTGCATGATCGCGGACCCGACGAAGCGCCCGACCATCATCCCGCCCCACATGAAAGTGAGGTAACGTCCCGCCTGCTCATGCGTCAGATCGGCGATCTGCGGCTGGCTGACGAAGTTCACGAACAGGTTGGCGACCCCGATCTCCGCGATCAGATAGATGAAAATGGCCGGAACGCCGAACACCAGGTTGCGATGTCGCCACAAGCTATGGTGTTTGCGCTCCTCCTTGGCCGCGCGACGAGTGGCGTTGCCCATCGCCGGCAGCGGAAAACGCGCGATCACGATCGCCAGCACCACCAACACGGCGGCGACGATCAGATAGGACAGAACCACCGAATGCGCATCCGCCAGCCGTTCCGCCGGGGTCAGCACGGTGCCCGCCCTGACGGTGCCGCTCTTCGACCGGCCCAGGATCAGGTACGCGCCGAAGCCGGGGGCGAGCATGGTGCCCGCAGAATTCATCGCCTGCACCAGGTTCAACCGCGACGAGGCGGTCACGGGCGGGCCGACCACCGCGACATACGGGTTGGCCCCGACCTGAAGCAGCGTGATCCCGCTCGCGATCACGAACAGCATCACCAGCGTCACGCCATAGGAAGGCAAGCTGGCCGCCAGCACCATGCCGAGAGCGCCCGCGGCCATGACCAGCAAGCCGGTGACCAGCGACCGCTGATAGCCGATCCGCTCGATCAGCTTGGCGGACGGGATGGAAGCAAAGAAATAGGCGATGAACCACACGCTCTCCATCACCGTCGTTTGCGTGTAGTTGAGGTCGAACACGCTGCGCAGGTGTGGCAGAAGCGTGTTGTTGATGACGGTGATGAACCCCCAGGTGAAGAACAGGCTGGCGAGCAACGTCAGCGCGGAGCGATAGCTCGGCGCGGCTTCCCGAACGGGATCCGGCGCGCCCGCGGCGGCGATCGGCGTGGCCATCCCCTGTCCTTCCTGCCCCGAAGACTTGGTCCCCGCGGGGTTGCCCTCATGTAGCGCGTGCGACTAGGAAATCGGGTAATGCGCGTCAACGGCATCCGCCGTGCGAAGAGGTGGATATGAGGCACGAAGCAGTTCCGGCCAACGTGTCGGCGGCATGAGCGCGACCCGCATCGCGCTGGTGGGTATCGGCAAGATCGCGCGCGACCAGCATGTGCCGCACATCGCCGCCAACCCCGATTTCGAGCTGGTCGCGGCGGTGACGCGCACGGGGTCGCCGGACGGCGTGCCGGGTTTTTCGACGATCGCGGCGATGATGGCGGCGGTGCCCGATGTCGGGGCCGTGTCGATCTGCACCCCGCCGCGCGGCCGCCTTGCTCTGGTCGCCGAGGCACTGGCGCACGGACTGGACGTGATGATCGAGAAACCGCCCGCCGCGACGCTGGGCGAGGCGGAGGCAATCGGGCGGGCCGCCGCGGACGCGGGCCGGGTATTGTTCGCAACGTGGCACTCGCGCGAAGCGGCGGCGGTGGAGCCGGCGCGCGCGTGGCTGAGGGACAAGGCGATCCGGAGCGTGGCCGTATCCTGGAAGGAGGACGTACGCGTCTGGCATCCGGGGCAGGCGTGGATATGGGAACCGGGGATCGGCGTGTTCGACCCCGGCATAAACGCCTTGTCGGTGGTGACTTCCGTTCTTCCGCCGCCACTGTTGCTGGACGAGGCGGAACTGCGTTTCCCTTCGAACAAGGCAGCGCCGATCGCCGCCAGCCTCCACCTGACCGACGGCGCGGGCACGCCGGTCGCGGTCGAGTTCGACTTCGATCAACGCGGGCCGCAAAGCTGGGACATCACCGTCGAAACGAACGCGGGCACGCTGTTGCTGTCGCACGGTGCGTCGCGCATGGCGGTCGACGGTGCGGCGATCGAGCTGCCCGACGAGGCCGAATACGCGCGGCTCTATCGCCGTTTCGCCGATTTGCTGCGGAGCCGTAGCAGCGACGTCGACCTGTCGCCTTTTCGCCTCGTCGCCGATGCTTTCCTGCTCGGACGCCGGGTCGTGGGGGGTGCGTTCAGCGATTGAGTCGCTCGACGACCCGCGCGCGTCGGTGTGACGCGCGCGGGTCGGGGCGATGCCTTTCCTAGAAGCGGAACCGCACGCCGAGCGAATAGCTCCGCTCGAGGTACAGTACCTGCCGCGTGTAGCTGTCGCCGTTGTCGTACTGGCGATAGCGCTGCAGCGGGTTGCCAAGTACGTTCACCACGTCGAACGCGAACGTGATGTTCGGCAACGGCGTGACCGACGTCGAAAAGTCGAGCTGGCCGCGACCGCGCTCGATCACGGGGTGCGCGATCGGGTCCAGTGGCTGGAACGAATAGAATTGAGCGAATTTGGAGCGGTAATTGTAGGCGAGCCGCGCCGAGAACGTCGGCCGCTCGTACAGCACGACTGCATTATACGCCCATTTCGACACGCCCGGGAACAGCTGCTGCTGATTGTTGAATGTCGCTGCCTGATCGCCGGGAAGGTCCCCCTTGGCATCGATGTAGGTGCCGTTGGCCTGCAGGCCGAAGGCCTTCGCCCAATCGGGCAGCCCGTTGATATCGAGAAAGCTGGTAAACTGCACCTCCGCGCCCTGCAGCCGCGTCTTACCCAAGTTGATCGGCCGAGAGATACGAAGACCGGTGGTGGAATAGTCGTCAACCGTCGACAGAAAGCCCTGGGCGTCGTGACGGAAAACCGCCGCAGTGAATGAACCCGTCCGTGAGAAGTAATACTCGAAGCTCGCGTCGTAGTTATTGGACGTGAGCGGCTTCAAGTTCGGATTACCGGCCGAGCCGCCGCGGGCAAGGCGGATCACACACTGCGGCGTGTTCTGATTGGCGGGAACCTTACAAGGATCACCATCGGGGAAACTGGTCGGATCGACCGGCTGGCCCAGCGACGTGTTTGGACGAAGATCGAAGAAGTTCGGCCGGGTGCGCGTCTTGGTGTAAGCAAGGCGAAGCTGCAGCTTGTCCGTGAAACCGATCCGCGCGCTCGCATTAGGCAGATAGTCGTTATACTCACCCGTAGCGGAAATTGCTGGAAAAGTGACCACACCGCCGCTACCCGGGTCGACGCGCGAGAAACCGCTGATCCGCGTTTTAGTCTTGATCGCGCGCAGGCCGACAAGACCGTCTACGACGACGCTGCCCAGGTCAAAGCCGTATTTTAGCTGCCCATACGCCGCGTATGACTTTTCATTGGCGCGGAAATTGTCGCTCGGGTTAAAGACCGGTAGACCCGCGGGCTCACCGAAAAAGGAGCGCAGCGCCGGCAGGTTGTCGCGGATGCTGTCACGGGTGATCGCGGCATAGGCGACGTTGGGTTCCGCATTGTTGTAGGCGAAGCCGGGAAGGCTGGTCCTGACGACCGCGCCCGGCAGCGAGGCCAACGGGATGCCCGCGCCCTCGTTATTTTGGTAGATGTTGCCGAAGTCGCGACCAGCGTCGCGATCGCCGTAGCGCACGCCGACCTGCAACCGCTTCAGGAAGCCGAGATCGAGATCATAGGACACATCGGCGCGCGCCTGGACATCTTTGCCGCTTACCACCGTAAGCTCCTGGTACAGGCCACGACTGATGAAATTTGCGGAATTGGTGATGTCGAAATTGGCAAAGGTCTGCGTCGGCCCGCCATCCTGCGCGGCCTCGAACTGGACCTTGCGCACCGGCGAGCTTGCGGCCGCGTAATCGATATTGACGAGGTCGAGGGTGTTTTTGCTGTTGGTATAGGCCAGGTCGGCCGAAATCTGCAGCCGATCTCTCTTCCAGATCGCGCCACCACCGGCCTGATAGGTATCGGTCTTGGCGTTGACCGAACCCGAAAAGCCTTCGGGCCGAACCGCGCCGCTGACGGTTGCGGTCGAAATCTGATTAGTGCCGGGGATCGTCGTCACGTTCGACAGCGCGATGCCGCCGAAGATGGGGATGAACATATAGCGATTGTAATCTTTGGAGCGGAAACCCTGGTAAAGCCCGTCCGCATAAATCTCGAGCTCGGGCGTGGGTTTCCACTGGAAAGCGCCGTTGGCCGACGGGCGGAAGCGAGCCCCATAGCCAAGGAAGAGCGCCTGCGCGTCGGGGTAACGCAGGCCGGGTTTCGCGGTGGGCGCATTGTTCGCGTCGGTGGTGGCGATGACCAGCGACTGCTCGCGCGTCGAGTCGAGAAAGTTGATGCCGATATAAGACGCGTTCAACAACAGCCCCATCTCGCCGATACCGGTGTTCCAGCGATCGCTGATCAGGAGGTTGCCGTTCGGGACGAGCTTCTTGGATTGTTGCGACAGCACGCCATTGAGCGAGCCCGAGAGCTCGAATCCCTTGAAATCGAACGGCTTGCGCCCGCGCACATTGACCTCGCCGGCGATGCCGCCCTCGATTTGATTGGCGGTGCCCGACTTGTACACCTCCAGGGCGGCGACGGTGCCGGCGGGAAAATCCTGGATCGCGACGAAGCGGCCCTCGGCGGTGAAGATCTGGCGCCCGTTATAGGTGGTGGTGAGATCGGGCAGGCCGCGGACGGTGACGCCCGCCGACTCGCCGCCGCCGCGGGTCACCGCGACGCCCGCGATGCGCTGCAGCGCGGACGACGCGAAAGTGTCGGGCAGCTTGCCGATGTCCTCGGCCACGATCGCGTCGACGATGCCGTCGGAGGTCCGCTTGATCGCCTGCGCCGATTCAAGGCTGCGGCGCAGGCCGGTGACGACGATGTCGCCGCTAGTCTCGACCGGCGCATCCTGGGTCTGGGGAAGCGGCGAGGCGGGGTCGACACTCTGGTCGGACGCGGCATCCGGCTTGGGCGCTTCCTGCGCGCCGTTAGTGGGCTTGGTGGGCTTGGCCGGGGTCGTGGTTTGCGCATGGCCGGGTGCAGCGGCAAGCAACAGCGCCGCAACCGAACTGGTGGCGCAAAGGCGAGTTTTCCCGGTCATTCCAAACCTCCCTAACGGCACGTCGCCGATCAGCGCGGGTTACTCCCGCTGGCGTATTCCGCCCGCGTAAGACACCCCGTCCGCACGTCGCAAGCCTAAAAGCCGATTTATCGCATAAGTTGGTTTGGGGTGTGGCTTTGGCGCAACGCACCGCAGGCGTTCGGCGGGTGGGGTGCCAGGCAAACGGGTTGGCAGCATGTAGACTTGTCTCAACCGTCGAGTATCACGAAGGTCGTCGGGACGATCTACGCTTTCAAGGACATCCGCCTGCCTGTCGAGGACTTCGCCCCGCATCCACGTGCGCGCGTTCGGACGCCGATCACCGTGCGCCGGACGGGACGGCGAGCGGCACGCCCGCGGCGGCGGGTTCCGGGAACACCGGCCGTCCGTCCCGCGTCCACGTCATCCGCTGGATCCGCGGCGAGCGAGCGGCCGTGCATTTGCGGCCCAGCCCGGTGTTGGCGTGATAAACGATCCACTGCTCGCGTCCGTCGGGCGAGGTGAAAAAGCCGTTATGACCCGGCGCGTACACGTCGGTCGCCGGCGATTTGGCCAGCACCGGACGCGGCGACTTGGCCCAGGCGGCGGGGTTCGTCGGATCGCTACCAGGCGCGGCATGGAGCATCCCCAGCGCATAATCGTCCGACCAGCAAGCGCTCGCCGAATATGTCAGGAACAGGTCGCCCTTGGGTCCGGGCAGGAACTCGGGTCCTTCCAGTATCTGCCGGCCGCCTTGCCGTTCCCAAGGAAGATCGGGGCGGGCGATCACCACCTCGTCGCCCGCCAGCGTCCACGGGTTCGTCATTCGTGCGATCGCCAGGTCACTGTCGGCACCGATATAAGGCGAGTAGACGAAGTAACGCCTGCCCCGATAGCCGAACACAGTGCCGTCGATCCCCGCATGCGCGGTGTTGACGCGGCCGCGATCGACCCATGTGCCGGTCAGCGGGTCGGCGGACGCGTTCTCGAGCACGAACACGCCGCGATGCGCGTCGTCGTCATGCCCGCTCGCCGCCGCGCTGTAATAGATGTACCATTTGCCGCTGATCCGGTGCAGTTCGGGTGCCCAGATCGATTGCGCGTTCGGCCCCGTCGCGGGTGGCGTCCAGACGGTGCGCTGCTCCGCTTCCGCCAGCCGCGACACGTCGCGCGTCCGCCGGATCGCGAGCCGGTCGCCTAGCGTGTTCATGTAATAATAGATCGAGCGGTCCCGCACGATCCACGGATCAGGCCCCGACGGCAACAGCGGGTTGGTGAAGCTCGCCCACCCGCTCGCGGCGGAACAAAGCAGCGCAAGAACGACGGGCCGCTTCACAGACGGAAAGCGACGCGACGATCAAGAGCATCACTGGAAAGCGCCATCGATACTCTCCCCTTGGCGTCCAACGCGCAAACCGCATCTATCCGACGGATCGCACTTGTCTAGCGGCTTCTTCCCGATCTGGCCGCGGCGAATGGGCTGGTCGGCGATGGCGCGCCGCCGGTACAGCGTTCAGGAACGGAGGGTCGAGCGTGATGGATCAGGTGACGCGGCGCGCGGCGATGATGGGGGCGGCTGTGGCGACGGCATGGGCGGCCAGCCCGGCCCGCGCGCTGATCGCGGCGGCCGGAGCACCTGGATCGGCGTCCCTGCCAGCGGCGGTGGCGGCGTTGCTGGCACGCATGACGCCGGAGGAAAAGGCGGGCCAGCTGACGCTGAACGCCGCGGCCTGGGCGGGCGGATCCGCTACCACGCTGAACCCGGCCGGGGCGGGTAGCGATTTCGAGACGCAGCTCGGCGAGGTGCGCCGCGGGAGGTTGACGGGCGTCTTCAACGGTCACGGTGCGGACATGGCCGAGCGGATGCAGACGGCGGCGATGCGGGAAGCGCGACTGCCGATCCCGCTGATCTTCGCCGCCGACGTGATCCACGGCTTCCGCACGGTCTTCCCGGTGCCGTTGGGGGAAGCGGCGAGCTTCGATCCTTCACTCGCCGAGCGCACCGCCCGGGCGGCGGCGCGGGAGGCGGCGGCGGCGGGGATCGACTGGACGTTCGCGCCGATGGTGGACATCGCACGCGACGCGCGTTGGGGCCGGGGTGTCGAGGGCGCGGGCGAGGACGTGTATGTCGGGCGAGCGATGGCGGCGGCGCGGGTGCGTGGTTTCCAAGGCGCGAACTCGCGCGCGGATGACGCGGTGATGGCGTGCGTCAAGCACCTGGCGGCCTATGGCGCGGGCGAAGGCGGACTCGACTACAACGCGGTGGACGTATCCGAACGGACGCTGCGCGACGTGTATTTCCCGCCGTTCGAGGCCGCGCTGGATGCCGGGGCGGGATCGGTGATGGCGGCGTTCAACGAGCTGTCCGGAGTCCCCGCCACCGGCAACCGCTGGCTGCTCACCGACGTGTTGCGCGGCGAGTGGAGCTTTGGCTGGGTGGTCGTGTCCGACTATACCGGCGACGAGGAGATTATCGCGGCGGGCTATGCCGCCGACGCGCGCGACGCTGCCCGGCTCGCCTTTCTGGCGGGTGTCGACGTGAGCTTGCAAAGCGACCTTTATGTACGCCACCTGCCCGGGCTGGTCGCATCGGGCGCGGTGCCGATGGCGAGGCTCGATCAGGCGGTGCGCCGCGTCTTGGCGACCAAGGTCGCGCTCGGTCTGTTCGATGATCCGTTCCGCCGCATCGACCCCGCGCGCGAGCAGGCGCGGGTGCTCACCTCCGCCAACCGGGCGCTGGCGCGCGAGGCGGGACAGCGCTCGATCGTGATGCTGAAGAACGAGGGGGACGTGTTACCCCTGCCGCGTTCGGGCAAGCGGATCGCGCTCATCGGACCGTTCGCGGCGGGGCAGCGCGACCTGATCGGGCCGTGGAACGTATATGGTTCGGACGAGCAGGCGGTGGACCTGGCAACCGGCGTCCGCGCGCTGGTGCGCGACCCGGCGCTGGTGAGCGTAACGGCGGGATCGGGCATCGAGCAGGCTCTGCCCGGCGGGATCGAGGCGGCGGTGGCGGTGGCGCGTTCGGCGAGAGTCGGGACATGTCGGGGGGGGGCAGTCGCGCGTCGCGGTGGTGGTGCCCGCCGCGCAGCGGACGCTGGCCGAGGCGGTGGCCGCGACCGGCAAGCCGCTTGTCGTGATCCTGAAAAACGGGCGCGCGCTGGCGCTGGAGGGCGCGGTACTCGCCGCGCCGGCGATCCTCGTGACCTGGTTCCTGGGCACCGAGACCGGGCCGGCGATCGCGGACATCCTGTTCGGCGAGGCCGGACCGTCGGGTCGTCTTCCGGTCAGCTTTCCGCAAGCGACCGGCCAAGAGACGTACTATTACGCGCAACCCATACCGCTTGATCGCCAGCATCTGCTCCGCGCTTCAACACAGTGCCCTACGAATCAGCGATCAGCGCGTTTGGGATCCTGAACGTCGATCGCGCTTAGCTGGACGATGCTTAAGCAGTAATGGCTCGGCGGGTTACGCGAGCTCGCCCGCGCGGGCCCAAACCAGGCGACGCTCGCCTGTTGGTCGGCGGTGCACGGCATGGCCACGCTGGCGCTCGACGGCGGCCTGTCGTTCGGCGGTTCACCGCACGAACGCGCTGCATTCACACTAATGGTGGCGGGACTGGCTCGTTCCAGCCCTGGATCACCCGGCTACCGACCCTCGGCCCATTCTCGCCGACGATAGCTCAGGCCCGCGACCTCCGGGTCACTTCGTCGTGGAAGGGGTTACAGGCGGGTCCTGCCGCGCTATGCCGGATGCTGGCCGGCAGGGGAATGGCGCTGACGTTGATCGGGATGTTTCTCGGCAAGCTGCTGACACGGGGGCGGCTGCACTTGATCCTGGCCGATGGGACGCGCGAATCCTTCGGACCGGGCGGGGCGGAAGAAGTAACCGTTCGGCTTCACGATAAGCGAGTAGCGCTCGACATCGCGCGCGATCCCAAACTTGCATTTGGCGAGGCTTATATCGACGGGCGGTTGACGATCGAGCAGGGCGACATCGCCCAATTGCTCGCCCTGGCATTGGGCAACAACCGGTGGGAAAACGGCGGTGGGGGACGCGCGGCGCTGGGTGGGAGACGGCCCGGGTTCAAATCGCTGATCATGCCGCTGCTGAAGTCGTTGGTACGGCGCAATCCGCCGATCAAGGCGCGGCAGAATGTCGCGCATCACTATGACTTGTCGGATCGGCTATACGAATTGTTTCTCGATCGGGATCGGCAATATAGCTGCGCTTACTTCACCGATCCGACCGACGACCTTGAGCAGGCGCAGGCCGACAAGAAAGCGCACATCGCCGCCAAGCTCTATCTCAAGCCAAAACAGCGCGTGCTCGACATCGGCTGTGGTTGGGGTGGGACGGCACTTTACCTGAACCGCGTCGCCGACGTCGATGTGCTCGGGGTGACGCTGTCCGAGGAGCAACTCAAGGTTGCGCGCCGCCGCGCGGCGGAGGCGGGAGTCGCCGATCGGGTCAGGTTCGAGCTGGTCGATTATCGGTCGCTGACCGGCACCTTCGACCGGATCGTTTCGGTCGGCATGTTCGAGCATGTCGGCGCGGCGCATTATGACGAGTTTTTCGTGACCTGCCGCGACCTGCTCGCGCCCGATGGGGTCATGCTGCTCCACACGATCGGCCGGCTTGGTGCCGCGGCGCTAAATCCGGACCCGTTCATAACGAAGTATATCTTCCCCGGCTATCACCTTCCGTCGCTATCGCAATTGTGTGAAGCCAGCCAAAAGGCGCGCTTGATCGCATCGGACGTCGAAACGCTGCGGTTGCACTATGCCTACACGCTGCGTCACTGGGTTGCGCGGACCCGGGCCGCCAAGGCCGAGATCGTCGCCCTGTATGACGAGCGTTTCTACCGATTGTGGGAATTCTATCTTGCCGGGGCGGTAATGCTGTTCGAGACCGGCGCGGGGTGCAACTATCAGGTGCAGTTCATCCGCGACCGACACGCGTTGCCGATCAAGCGCGATTATATGGTCGAAGAGGAAAGGTGCTACCGCATCGCGCCGATCGCCTGATGGCCCGGGCGAGCAGCGCGCCGAGTCTGGTTTCTTAACTGGTCGGGAATATGATGGGTATTCCACATCGCGCGCCGAAGAGGAAAGCCGAGGCGGTCCTGTTCGGACCACGAACGCCTTGTCGAAGCCGCTTCGCCTGACGTAGGTGGGTATGCGAGGCAATCGGTTGCGTTGGGGTGGGCGTGAATCCAATTGAAGTCCGAGAAAGGCACGGGGACGCGCTTGCCGCTGCTTTGCGAACGGTGCGGCTGGAAAAAGAAGCGCTGGAGTCACTCGCGTCGGCGCTGGAATGCGAGCGCTTGGGCGACGCATTCGCTGCCGCCGTGGACGCGATCGCGCGCCGGTCGGGTCGCCTGATCCTCACCGGCATGGGCAAGAGCGGCATCGCCGCGCGCAAGATCGCTTCCACGATGAACTCGACGGGCACCCCGTCCATATTCCTCCACCCGGCCGAGGCAAGCCACGGTGATCTCGGCGCAATCGTGCCAGGAGATGTCGTGCTGGTGATAAGCTGGTCCGGCGAGACGGGCGAGCTGGCGGACGTCATAGATTACTGCCACCGCGTCGGGAACACGCTTATCGTAATGACAGCTCGCGCGGATAGCGGCGCGGGCACGGCCGCCGACATCTGCCTTCCGCTGCCGCCGGTGCGGGAGGCCTGCCCCAACCAACTCGCCCCGACATCGTCGACAACGGTGCAGATCGTGCTCGGGGACGCGCTGGCGATCGCGTTGGTCGAGCGCGGCGATTTTTCGGGTTCCGACTTTCTCGCCTTTCACCCAGGCGGGCGGCTCGGGGCGAAGCTCGTCAAATTGCACAAGCTGATGGGGACCGGCGTGGCGGTGCCTTCCATCACCGTGGGCGCCACCATTCGCGACGCGGCGCTCGAGATGAGCAGAAAGCGCTATGGTGCCTCCGCCGTGGTCGACGAGCGCGGCGCGTTGGTCGGCGCGTTCACCGATGGTGATCTGCGCCGGTGTCTGGCGGCGGGCACGCTGGACGACGCGATCGCGCATCACATGAGCCGACGCCCCGTCACGGTGAATTCGGCGACGCTCGCGTCCGACGCGCTGAGGATCATGAACGACAACGCGATCAGCATGTTGTTCGTGTGCGACGGAGAGCAACTGGTCGGTGCGGTGCACCTGCATGACCTGATCCGAAACGTGACGGGGTAACCGGGTCCTGGTCATGACGCGCGATCTGATCGTCATTCCGGCGCGTTGGGGGTCGACCAGACTGCCGGGCAAGCCGCTCCACCTTATCGCCGGGCGCACCTTGTTATCGCGAGTGGTACAGGTCGCCCGGCGCGCGGCGGCGCTGGCCGGCGATGTCGAGGTGTTGGTCGCGACCGACAACGCGCGCGTCGAGGCGCACGCGCGCGAACTCGGCGCGACCGCCGTGATGACGGACAGCAATGTGTCCACCGGATCGGGGCGGGTGTTGGCCGCGGCGCGCCGGGTCGGGTCGCAAGCGGAGCGGCTCGTCAACCTGCAGGGCGACGCGCCGTTCACCGCGCCGGAGACAATCGCCGCGTTGATCGGTGCGATGCGGGCGTCACCGGACTTGGTCGCGACGCCGGTGGTTCGGCTCGACTGGGAAGCGCTCGACGCGCTGCGAACGCACAAGCGCGCGTCGCCGTTCAGCGGCACGACCTGCGTCGTCGCCCAAGACGGTCGGGCGATATGGTTTTCCAAGGCGATCCTGCCGCAGATCCGAAACGAGCCGGCGCTGCGGCGCGCGGGCGGGCTCTCGCCCGTCCGGCAGCATGTCGGGCTTTACGCTTATCGCCCCGAGGCGCTGGCGTTGTTCGAGGCGGCTCCGCCGTCGCGGTACGAGCGGCTCGAAGAACTGGAGCAGCTGCGGTTTCTGGAGCTTGGCATTCCGATCCGCGCGGTCGAGATCGCGGCGTCCGACTTCATCTCGACCGGGATCGACACGATCGAGGACGTCCGGCGCGCCGACGCGTTGATCGTCGCGCACGGCGACCCGTTCGATCGATGAGGGCGATATACCTCGTCCGGCACGGCGACACCTTCGCGCCGGGCGAGGCTCCACGCAGGATCGGGGCGCGGACGGACTTGCCGCTGGTCGCGAGCGGTCGCGAGCAGGCATGGCGGCTTCGCGCCTGGTTCGACGCGGCCGGTCTCGTGTTCGACACCGCATGGACGTCGAGCTTGCGGCGCGCGCGTGAAACCCTCGCTATCCTCAGGGCTGGCTCCATGCCCCCCGTGGTCGCCGCCTGGCTCGGCGAAATAGATCACGGACCCGACGAGAATTGTCCCGAGGCGGAGGTGCGCGCGCGCGTCGGCGACGCTGCGCTTGTGGCCTGGGACCGCGACGCGGTGCCACCGGACGGATGGCGTGTCGACGCCGACGCCCGCCTCGCGGGCTGGCGCGCGTTCCTCGACGAACAGCGGGAGCAGGATGGCACCGCCCTGTTGGTGACCAGCAACGGCGCGGCCCGCTTCGCTTTGCTGGCGGCACCCGACCTCGCCGAACAATCGCGTGCGCTTCCTTCACTTAAATTGCGTACCGGAGCATGGGGTCGCCTATGCTGGACCGGCGCGCGGTGGACGATCGACGAGTGGGACGAGCGCCCGCCGACCCCGGACATATGACCGCCGGCTTCGTGCCGCTGCTGCGGTCTCCACCCTTTCCCTGGGTCGCGCCGGAGATCGCCGCCGTCAGCGTGCCGGGGCCATCCGGCCGTCCGGCGCACGATCACGACACATTGTTCCGCGCAATACGCGCGGCGCGCGTGGGTGGCGCGTTCTGGCGACCCGCCGCGACCCGCGTTTCCGGTCCGCAAGCGATCCTCGCGCCCATTCCGCACGCGCAGGTGGCCGCGATGATCGCGGCGAGCGCGCACGATCCGGCGCGTGGCGTCAGGGGACTCGACGGCAAACCATGCGATCCAAGATCGAACCCGGTGCCGCCGGAACGATGGGCGGACCCCTGGTCGTTGCTGGTCGGCGATACCGTCGTCCATGCCGACGCCGATCATGAGATCGTCGCTCTCGCCGCGATCACCGGCACCCCGGTACGGCTTTATGGAAAGGGGCGGTTCGGGCGGGAAGGCGGAGAGGTCGACATCGCCGCCGTCGTGCGCGCGCTGGTCGAGCCGCGCTATCGTGACCCCTTCACGGCGACGACGGCGACGGCGGAGGCGGTGATCGCGACCCTGGCGCGCTGGCGCGCGTTGATCGACGCCAATCACCCGATAGCGGCGCTGGTCGGTATCGCGAGATGGAAACAACGACACCTCGGGAGGTTGTTTTGGGCACCGCGAGACCGGCCATTGTCGTTCGCACGCGGGACCGGCGACGCGCTTCGCGCCGCGCGTGACGGTGGCGACTGCGTGGTCGCCTGGCCCTCGCGCGAGCCGCCGGAACTCCGCGAGCACGCCGCCCGTCACGGGGTGTCGGTCCAGACGGTGGAAGACGGGTTCATTCGCTCGGCCGGGCTCGGGAGCGGATTGCACCCCCCGTTTTCGGTGGTCGTCGACCCTGACGGTATTCACTACGACCCCGCCCGGCCAAGTCGGCTGGATCACCTGCTCGAGACCATCGACCCCTCCCCCGAACTCTTGAACCGCGCCCGGGCACTGCGCGCCACACTCGTCGCGGGCAATGTCGCCAAATACGGTGCCGGTCGTGGGACGCTCGTTCCCCCCCGCGTCGCGAACCGGCGACTGGTGCTGGTGCCGGGGCAGGTCAGCGACGATCTGTCGGTGCGGCGCGGCGGGCGGGGGATGCAGGGCAATTCCGACCTGCTCGCCAACGTGCGCGCGGCCGAGCCGGACGCGGAAATCTGGTATCGTCCGCATCCCGACGTCGACGCGGGTCACCGTCGCGGCGCGACGCCGGACGCGGCGGTGCTGCGCCACGCCGATCGGGTGGTGCGAGGTCAGGCGATGCCGGACCTGCTCGACACCGTGGACGCGGTCCATGTGCTGACCTCGCTCACCGGATTCGAAGCACTGCTGCGCGGCCGCGAGGTCGTCACCCACGGCACCCCGTTCTTCGCCGGCTGGGGACTTACCGTCGACCTCGCGCCGACGCCGCCCGGCCGGACCCGCCGCCTGTCGCTGGACCAACTCGTCGCCGGCGCGCTGATCCTGTATCCGCGGTATCTGGACCCCGCCACGCACCTGCCATGCGAGGTCGAGCATCTCGTCCATGCGTTGTTGATGCAAGCGCTTCCTCACCAAACGCTGGTGACGCGACTTCGGGAAGTGCAGGGCCGCGTCGCGCGTCACCTGACGCGCGTTTCGTGAAAGGGGAATGATGGAACCCTTGACGGTCGGTCGCCACGCCGGAGGACGATGATGGGTCTGCTGACGATCCCGATGGCGTTGATCTCCGCCCTTGGAGGGCTCGCCGGGTTCACCTTGCTCGTTACCGGGTCGGGTGCGGTCGTGGCGAGCGGCGCGATCCTGTTGGTCGGCGGCTCCGTCGCGCTCGGTATCGTGTACCGTGTTTGTGAACCGTTCGGACGGCTCGCATCCCGCGGCGCGCGCTCCGGACGGACGGCGTCCGCGCGCAGCGCCGCGATCGCGTTCGGGTCGATCCCCGTGCTGGCGCTCACCGGATTGCAGTTCGCCGCATTGTCGTTCGTCGCAAAGGGCGATCCGTTGTCGCTACTCGTGGCGGGGTGGGCATATGCCGTCGCCACCGGGCCGGCGACGGCGTTGGCGACGGTTGCGGGGCGCGCGCGCGGAACGCTTTGGAGCGTTCGCGCCTACGCGGCCCATTTGTCATGCTGGATGCTGCTGATCGGGCAGGCCATTCGCGCGCCCGCGGGCTGGACGCTCGGGGCGTTGATGCCCGGAGTGCTCCCGATCGCGATCGGCGCGTTGATCGCGCTGGCCGACCCCCGAATATTGCGAACCGCGCGGTTGTAAGCGCCGGGCGCAAGGCGATGACGCGAAAGCGATTGCTCCGCCAGTCTCAATGCGGGAAAGCGAGCGCAGCGTGCCAAACCAAGCGTCCAAGCAAACGGCGGGGAAGCAACCGGCTCGCGTCTTCCTGTTCCTGCAAGGTCCGCACGGACCATTTTTCCCGATGCTCGCCCGCGCGCTGGTGGATCGTGGCGCGGGCGCGCAGCGGATCAATCTCAACGGAGGCGATCGGGCGACCTGGCCCGGCGGTTACGATTACCGCGGCACGTTCGCCGGTTGGCCGAGGTATCTGACCGGATTTTTTGCCCGCCGGCAAATCAGCGACCTTGTGCTGTATGGTGACTGCCGCCCTTACCACGCTGCGGCGGTCGCGGTGGCGCGAGGCGTCGGCGTAAGCGTGCACGTCTTCGAGGAGGGCTATCTGCGGCCGGACTGGATCACCTTGGAACGCGGCGGCGTGAACGGGTTTTCCACCCTGCCGACCGACGCCGCATGGTACATGCGCGAAGCCGCGACCCTGCCCCCGGTCACGAACGGGCCCGCGTTGCCGGGCTGCGCCGCCGAGCGGCGTTGGGCGGCATTCTTTTATTACGCCCAAGACACGCTGCAGCGCTGGCGCTTTCCCTTTGGTCCCAATCATCGCGCCAACGACCCGATCCGGGAAGGACTGAGCTATCTGGCGAAGTTCCGTCGCGCTGGCCGCGAGCGCGAGGCCAGCGCGCGCGCGCGCGCGGCGGTGGCGGGGCGTCGGTTCGTGTTGTTTCCCCTGCAGCTCGATTCGGACTATCAGATCCGGACGCATTCGCCGTTCCCCGACATGCGCGCCGCGGCACGGTACATGCTCGCCAGTTTCGCCGCCCACGCGCCCCGCGACCTGGCGCTGATCGTCAAGGAACATCCGCTCGACAGCGGCTTGATCGATTGGCGTACCTTGTTCGACGCCGCCGAGCGCGAATTCGGATTGGCAGGCCGCCTCGCCTTTATCGAACACGGCGATCTTCAGGAACTGGTCGACCGTTCGGTGGGCATGGTGACGGTCAACAGCACCACCGGCACGTTGGCGCTCGCCGCCGGAAAGCCGGTCAAGGTCCTGGGTCGGGCGGTGTACGACATCGTCGGGCTCACCGACGAGCGGCCGCTCGATCGGTTCTGGGACGCGCCCGCGTCCCCGGACCCCGCCCTGTTCGACGCCTATCATCGAGTGTTGCTCGACCGCTGCCTGATCCGCGGCGCGTTCCTGAGCGAAGCGGGGGCGGAGGCGATGGTGTCCCTCGCCGCCGATCGGCTGCTCGGCCCCGTCCCGTGAGCGCGCACGAGGCTGCTCCCGAAATCGTGCTCGACCTGTCGCGGCTGGTGTCGCGCGTGCTGCACGCCACCCCGACCGGCGTGGATCGGGTGGAGATGGCCTATGCCCGCGAGTTACTGGCGCGCATTGGCGACCGGTTGGCGTTCGGGCTGGTCCATCCGGTCCTTGGCTATGGCCGTGTTTCGACCGGAGCGGCGACCGCGTTCCTCCAGGCCACCGAACAACGCTGGTCGGCGGGCGCGGGTGTCCTTCCGTCAAACCGGATCGAGCTGGTGTCGCGGCTGTCGCGACTGCGGCCGCGACGCGTTCCACCCCGCACGGGCCAACGCGTGCTGATCCAGTGCTCGCCGCACCACCTGCACCGCGAACGCCTGGTACGCCGCATCCTGGCGCGCGAGCAGGCGGCATTCCTGGTTCTGGTGCACGACCTGATCCCGATCGAATTTCCCGAATATGCGCGTCCCGGCGGCCGGGGCACGCACGCGCGGCGGATCGCGACGGTCGAGCGGCTTGCCGACGCCGTGGTCGCCAATTCGCACGCGACGCTCCGGTCCTTTCTGGCGCATGCCGAGCCGCGCGGGCGTTCGGTCCTGTCGGCGGTTTCGCATCTGGGGGCGGATCGGTTCGCCGCTTCTCCGCGCCAGGCCGGGGGCCACCCGTATTTCGTGAGCGTGGGTACGATCGAGCCCCGGAAAAATCACCTGCTGCTCCTCCATGTCTGGCGGGAGATGGCGCGGGAACACGGTCCCGCCCACATTCCCAAGCTGTTGTTGATCGGCCGCCGCGGCTGGGAGAACGAGCAGGTGATCGACTTGCTGGAACGATGCCCGCTGCTGGTCGGCTGCGTCGAGGAGCATGGCGGCCTCGACGACGCACAGATGCGAGACATGGTCGCGGGCGCACGCGCGCTGCTGCTGCCCTCGTTCGCCGAAGGGTTCGGGATGCCGGTTCCCGAAGCGCTCTCGCTCGGCACGCCCGTGATTTGCAGCGACCTGCCCGCGCTGCACGAGGCGGGTGGAGACGTTCCGTGCTATCTCGACCCGCTCGACGGCCCCGCCTGGCGCCGCGCGATCGCCGCGTTCTCGGACCCGCACGGGGCGGAGAGGAGCGCGCAGCTGGCGCGCTTGTCACGCTGGTCAGCGCCGAGCTGGGGCGAACACCTGTCGATCGTTCTCGATCTCGCCGGACAGCTCGCGCGGTCCCGATGGGCTTTTCCGGTCATGCCCCGGTCGGTAGGAGCCGGGAGATGAGATGGTGGCTGCGGAAGCCACGCGCGGGCGAAGCGCCGGCCGCGCCGACGTCCGGCGCGTCGGTAACCGCGCTTGATCCGTTCGGGTACATGCCGGACGTGGCGAGCCGGATAACGGGGCTGCGCGACGGTGTCTCTCCCGAGGATCAAAGCCATGCGTTTCACACCCGCTATGTATTTGCACCGGCCCACCGACTCCGCTTCGAAGGACGTTTCGAGGAGTTCGAGGCGGATCGCGGTTCACTCGAGCTTTTGATCCACCAAAGGTCGCCGGCTTCGGGTGCATCGCTTCAAGTCGTGGCCCGGCGGAAACTCCCGCTGCGAACGCTCGCGCGAACGGGAGGTGCGTTCGCGACCGAGTGTATCGGCCGTCAGGGGGCGACTTACGCCGTGCTCGGTCGGCTTTCGCCGGACGCGGAAGCGCGTGCCCTTGGTCTCGACCTGCGGATGCTCGCGAGCGGCGATCCGGTCCCGGCCGCCAACCCGGCAGTGACCCGCATCGACCCCGGCGATCCGCAGGCGGCGCTGTTTTCCACCGCGCCCGCGACGGTCGCGGCCCCGGTATCGCAGCTGTGCACCGCGCGTCAATTCGACGAACCGGACTATGTCGCGACGCTGCAACTGCTGGGCGAGCGCCCCGCCCGGCATCGCAAGGCATGGGAATTCGTGTACATCTATCGCGTTCTGGAGACCTATGGCTGCCTGGGTCCGGGCAAGCGGGGGCTCGGCTTCGGCGTCGGGCGCGAACCGCTGCCCGCGGCGATGGCCGCGGCGGGAACGGAGGTGGTCGCGACCGACCTGGCCACTCATCACGCGGACGCCGCGCCGTGGATCGGGACGGAGCAGCACATCGCCGGCGTCGAACAGCTCCGGCGACCCGAGCTGTGCGAGGATGCGGCGCTGTTCGCGCGCGTGTCGTTCCGCGCGGTGGACATGCGCGCGATTCCCGGCGACCTGCGCGGTTTCGATTTCACTTGGTCTTCCTGCGCGTTGGAGCATCTCGGGTCGATCGAGGCCGGGGTGCGGTTCGTCGAGCGCTCGCTCGACTGCCTTCGCCCCGGTGGCCTCGCGGTTCACACCACAGAGTTCAACCTGTCCTCCGACGACCGCACACTGGATCATGCCGCGACCGTGCTGTTCCGCCGGCGCGACATCGTCGAGCTGGCGCGGCGGTTGGTCGCGACCGGCCACGATGTCGCGCCGATCAAGCTCGACGCGGGGGACCAGCCGCTCGACCGGTACGTCGACTTGCCCCCCTACGACGCCGATACCCACCTCAAGCTCGAACTGGAGCAATTCGTCACCACCTCGTTCGGGATCGTCATCCGCAAGCACGGCGGCGAAGCGGCGGGCGGGACGGCGGAGCCGCGACGAGCCGGTCGCGCCCGATGACCCCGTAAATTGGCGCAGCCGGGCACGCCGAGCGGCCTTTCCATGCGGCCGCGCAGCCGATAGGGTCCGATCACGTCATCCGCTAAATCGTCGATGAGTTCACCCGCCCGTCATGGCTTCGCTTCCGTCCCTACCCGCACCCTCGCTAGGCCAAGCGTTGCGCATCCAGACCCGGGTGATCGGAGCGCTGATCCTGCGCGAGCTCCACACCCGCTATGGACGCGAGAACATCGGCTATCTCTGGTTGATCGGCGAGCCGTTGATACTCGCCAGCGTCATGGCGCTGCTGCATCGGACCGGCCACACGCAATACGGCTCCGACATCAAACCGCTGGTCTTCACCGTACTCGGTTATACGACGTTCATTATGTTTCGCGGCATCGTCAACCGGTCGGACGGTGCGCTCGAAGCGAACGCGCCGTTGCTGTACCATCGCCAGTTGACCGTGTTCGACATCGTCGTCGCGCGCGCGTTACTGGAAGCGGCGGGGACGTTCCTGGCTTATGTGGTGCTGATGACGCTGTTGGTCGGACTGGGGTTGGCGGACGCGCCGGTGCGGCCATTGTACCTCGCTGCGGCGCTAGGGCTGATGTTCTGGTACGCTTGGGCGCACTCGCTGATCATCACCGCCATCGCGTTCGACAACAAGCTGGTCGAGCGGCTAATCCACCCTTATTCTTATTTCATGATCCCGCTGTCGGCGTCGTTCTTCCAGGTCGAATGGATCCCGCAGCCCTATCGCAATCTGCTGCTGTGGGTGCCGCTGCCGCATGTCTTCGAGCTGGCGCGCTATGGCCAGTTCCGCAGCGCGACATTGCGCTACTTCGACGGGTTCTACATCGTAGGGGCGTGCGTGGTGCTGACCTGGGTCGGGCTGCTCGTGCAGCGCATCTACCGCGCGAAGATTCATCTACGCTGATGCTGCGGACCTCGCCTGACCCCCGCGAGACGCGCGCGTGAACATGCACGGCGTCATCACCCCCGTCGCGCTCGCCGCGCCCGAGCCGTCGCGCGCGCGACGGGTGCAAGGCTGGTTGGCGCGCAACCGCTGGTTCGCGATGGTGGTGCTGTTGCCGACGCTGCTGGTCGCGACCTACCTATTCGTCTTTGCGTCCGACCAGTACGAAAGCGAAGCGCATTTTCTGGTCCGCATGGCCGATCCGCAGCCGGTGCCCGGGATCGGCGTGAGCCAGGCGCTGAGTTCGGTGACGGGGCTGAGTTCGGCGCAAAGCGAGGCGATGAGCGTCGCCGACTATCTCACCTCCCACGACGCCGTCGCGGAGCTTCGCCGCCACGCGCACTTGGTTGAGCGATTCGCGCGCGCGGATGTCGATCCGCTAAGCCGATTGCACGCGGACCCCACCCCCGAGCGGTTGCTGCGCTATTACCGCAAGCAGGCGCTGGTCGAGTACAACACCGAGACCGGCATCACCACGCTGCTGGTGCGCAGCTTTCGCCCGAACGACTCGTACGCACTGGTGCGCGACCTGCTGCAGTTGGGGGAACGCCGGGTCAATATTCTCAACGTGCGCAGCTATAATGATGCGATCGCGCTGTCGCGGCGGCAACTGGCAGAGGCGGAGGACGAGCTGGCGCGCAATCAGTCGCAGATGACCCAATTTCGTCAATCGCGGCGCGACATCGATCCGGAGGCGGCTGGCCAAGCGCAATTGGGGCTGGTCGGAACGCTTACCGCCCAGCTCGCCGCCGGGCGAGCGCAACTTAACTCAATGAACGGCCTAATCAGCCCGTCCGCACCACAATATCGCGCGGTCGCCGCCCGTGTAGCCGCGCTCGCCGCGCAGGTCGCGGAGCAATCCGGTCGGCTAGTCGGATCGCGGACCTCGATCGCTGCCGATGTGGGCGGTTACGAGGCGTTGAAGCTACGCCAGGGTTTTCTGAGCAAGCGCTATGATACGGCCGCGACCGGCCTGCAGCGCGCGCGCGAGCAGGCAGTTCGCCAACAGCTCTATGTCGTGCGCGTGGTCGAGCCTAATTTGCCTGTGAAGTCGTTGTATCCGGAGCGTTGGCGCATCCTGGGCACCGTGCTGGTGGCGCTGTTGCTGGCGTATTCGATCGGGTGGCTGCTGGTCGCCGGGGTAAAGGAGCACTCGGCCTAGGGCTGGACCACCGCCGCGCGGATCTGGGCGGCGATGTCGCGCCATTCACGGCGGTGAAAGCCATTGGCGATAGCCGCGCCGCGCGCCGCGCGCCCGGCATGGTCGGTCGCGACCGATGCGATCGCCTCGGCGAGTGACGGCACCGAGCCGGACTCGAAATACACCGCCAGATCGCCGCCTGCCTCGGGCAGGGAAGTGTTGCGGGCGATAATCGGGGTTTTGCCATGGGCCAGCGCCTCCGTGACGGGCAGGCCCCAACCCTCATAAGCGCTCGGGTATATCGTCCACTCGCAGCCGCGGTATAGAAACTCCATCTCATCGTCGGTGACGTCATGTCGCGTCGACACCAACCCCGTCAGGCGCGGGAGGGAGGCGAGCTCCACCGCGATGGCGGCGGTGTCGTCGGTCCGTCTTCCAACGCATATAAGGTGCGGGAGGATCGGCCCTCCCGGAGACCTCACGAGTCGGTCCCAGGCCTGAAAGAGCAGGCCGTGGTTCTTGCGCGCTTCGAAGGTGGACACCATCAGCGCGAAGGGTTCGGTAATCGTGAAATCACCGGACGATGGCACTGGAATCGCGGTCATGCTCGCGTCCAGCCGGATCACCTCCAGGCGATCAGGCGAGAATGGCACGCCGAGGGCGGCCGATGCGCCAACAAGATCGACCTTGGTATGCTCGGAATTGATGAAACAGCCTTCCGCGATGCGGTCCAGTCGGACAATCCAGCGCGCAAAAGCTTCGCGCGTCGGCTGGTCTGAAAATTCCGGCCTGACCAACGGAATGACGTCGTGGATGAAAGGCCAGAAGCGTACGCCTCGGTCCCGCCGCAGCATCGCGACCGCGTCGGCATAGCCTTCGAGCCACCAGGGCGCGCCAAGATTTACGAGCGCGGCGCCCGAGGATGCCGCCGCCGATCGCCGAACGCTGAGCGCCGCGAACACGTCGGACCGGGTGGCCGCCGCATGTTCCGCGCTCCTCCCCGATGCGCGGGCGAGGTCGAGCAGCATGTCCAGCTCCGCCGGCTCGATCACGACCCATTGTCGGCGGGTTGGAGCATAGACCCACGCCGTGGTATCGCTCGATCCGATAAGTGCTTCGGCGACACTCGCCTGGACGCGCTGAATACCGCTCATCGTCGAGTAGCGCGCGAGATGGCCGACCAGGTCAGAAAGATCGAGAATCAGCGATGACTCGCAAGCGCTAGTCGCGCGCGCACCGACGTCTGCCGCGAGTTCCTCGACGATCGCGCGTGCGGACCAGGTCCGCGCGAGGCGCATGATCGTGTCGCTGCCGATGTGCTCACCGCCGATTGATGCGTTAACGAACAGCGCGTCGTTGGCAGGGTCCGCATCGGCCCGGGCCCGCGCCGCCAGATGCGCGCGCGCGGCGAGATGATGCGCGCCGACCCGCTTGGCGGTTTCGCCCAGGAAGAGCAGCGGCTCGCTGGCCTCGTCGTCGAGCTCGGCGGCGGCCGCATAGGCGTGCGCGGCATCGGTCGATGCGCCGCTCTCGGACAGCGCATGGCCAAGCTGTATCCAGATCGGCACCAGATCGGGGCGGATCCGTAACGCGGCGCGGTACATCCGTGCTGCCTTTGCCCAATCCACTCCGCGAGCCGCATTGCCGCGTTCGACCCGACGGCGACATCGCCATCGTTCGAGGGCCCGCCCGATCCGGCAAAGCATCACCACATCAAAAGCGGAACGTCCCGAGGAACATATCCGCCACGCCGTCGCGATTGCGCTGGTCGAGCGGCCCCGGCGATATCTCGTCCGAAACGCTGAACGAGCGTCCTCTCCGCCGGACGAACGAGACCTCGACCACCTGCGGTACGGGAACGCCCGCGACTGTCGCAAATTCGCTGTAGTTGTTGCCGTGGATATGACAGCATTGATGGGTAGCGTAGATGTTGCCGATCACCGCTGCCCAGGTCGCGCGAAACGTCGGGTCGTAAAGGTGGTCGAGCCAATGGAGTTCGAGCACGATCTGGTCGAAGCGTTGGAAGAACCCTTGCGCCAAGCAACCGAATGCCCGCCATTCCGCGCCCTCGATATCGCACTTCAGGATCAGGTCGTCGCGGTCCTGGTCGCGATTGTCGCGCAGCAGCGTGTCGAGCCGCCGCAGTTCGGGCGCATCGTCGCTGTCCCCCAGGCCGACGCGGTTGAAGTGACAGCGATCGTGCCGAGCGGGCGGCGCTTCGACGGTATGGTCGTATTGGTGAACCGTCGCTCCGCGCGTGCTGGCCATGTCGACATCCCACGACACGTCCGGCCCGACCCCGATGGAGTAGCAGACCGGGCTGACCGGAAAGTCGTCGATCATCACATAGCCGCCGTCGGCCAAACCGCCGACGCGGATTTTGGCCGCGCCGTTAACCTTCATCGGTGTCAGCTGCGACAATGCCGCGCGAACCGCGTCTTGCGTATTCACCTAACTCTCCTGCTATGCCCGTTGCGTCATGCCGGACTGCTTGATCGTGCCCGCCACCAGCTCATCCATCAATGCGGGAACCAGCTGCGCCCAGTTCGGCCATTCGAACGTCGCCGCGCGCGCGCATTCCGCCGCGTATTCGGTCGCGTCCTCCAGCCGAAGCAGCGCGCGCATCAGCGCGCCGGCTTCGTCGAACCTCACTCCATGCTCGCCCAGGACTTCGCGCGCGATCGGCGTGTCCAGCACCACCACTGGCCTATCCAGCATCGCCGCCTCGATCATTGGCAAACCGAACCCTTCGGCGATGGATGCAAAGATCAATGCGTGCGAGCGGAGGTAGGCGTAGGCAAGGTCATGGTCGTCCAACCCGCTCAGCCAGAACAGCTTGCTGCCGTAATAGGGCGAGTTGGTGATAAAGGTCACGATATCCTTTTCCATCCAGCCGGGTCGACCGACGACGACCAGCGGGCGCGCATACCCGGCGGCCCACATCGCCTCCAAACAACGGATAACGGGAATGTGACCCTTCTTGGGTTCGATCGAACCGACCATCAACAGCGGCGCGTCGAGCCCAAGCGCCTGGCGCGCGACCGCGTCGGCGGTGTGCGGTGCCAAGCGCCCTTCGCGAATACGCCTCGCGATCGGCCCGGACACCAACGGCTCGTGGCCGTTATAGGCGACTTCGATCGGTGGCGGTGTCAGGCCGCGCTCGGCGGCGAATGCCTCGATCGCATGCCTGGTCACGTTCGACACGCAGGCCAGGCGATCAGCGTAACCCAACGCCTGAACCACCGCGGCCGCGAACCGATAGCGCCACGGGCTCTCGTAGAACTGCTTGAACGCAATCGGCAGAATGTCGTGGACCAGAATAACCACTTGGCAGCCAGATGCCTTGATGTCGCGGTAGAGCTGCGGATCATTGTCATGCCAATAGGATGGCGCGAACAGGACGTCGTCTTCGCTTTGCACGAACAGGTGGGGCGGTTGCTTCGTGGAAGTGTTTTCCGACGCGTTCGCCCGCGCAATCAACTCCGCAGGCGCGCCGTCGCCGGGCACGGGGCGGCAGAGCCACAAGCCATTGGAGGTCGGGACCACCGGGATTAATTCATGCCCGGTCTGCTCGGCCCAGATATAGCCTTCCTCAATATATTTGAGGACGACACGGGGTATCCCAGTCGGCTGTCGACCAAAGTCGATGTAACTGCAATCAATGAAGACACGGGCCAAGGCTGGATCCTAGCAATCGCAAATCAGGCGTTCAGCGCATCCCGAACGAGCGAAAATAGTCCGCGAACAATGCGTGGCCGTCGCGCTCGGCGACGTCGACCGCTTCCAACAGACCGGGGACATCGCGAAGTCCGGCGTCGGCGCGATTCCAAGTGCGCCGGCCATGCATGATCTCGATCTGCACCACCGCTTCGCCCGCGAACAAGCCCGGCGAGAGTTCGGCGGAGCGCCGGTATGCCGCCATCGCGGCTTCGACCGCGCCCATTCGCTTGAACACATGCCCCAAGCTCAGCTGCAGGTCGGCGTCGTCGCCCAGCAGCTGTTCGGCATGACGGTACGCGGCAAGTCCCTCGTCGAGATTGCCGTTCTCCTTGCTCGCATGGCCGAGCTGAACCCAGATCGCGCCGTCGTCGGGGTGGCGCTCGAGATGCGTTTCGTACGCCTCTACCGCCGCTAACCAGTCCCGCCGGTCGCGCGCGGCGTCGCCCCGGTCGCGGTCGCTCGAGACCAGCTTCGAACGTAGGGTAGCCGCTTTTTGACGCCAACTCGTCACCGTATCAGCCCTCGAAATCCCGTCACCGCAAGCGGACCCTGATTCAGGCGGCTAATTGGGGATATGCGCCTTGGCAAGACGTGCGATCGACTCCCTTATCGCCCGGTGATCGTCCGCGCCGCCACGAAGGGCGAAAACAGCTGGTTGATGAGCCCGACCGCCTTGGCGGTGCGGTTGATCGGCGCGTTGCTGACATAGAGCACGTCGCGATGCCGCATTTCGAACCGCTGCGCGAGAAAGTAGTTGACGGGCGATAGCAGGTCGATCCGGTAGATCGTCGGTTCCGGCGGCGCGGCCGCGTCCGTGCGGGCGGCGTAGCGGAACAGGAACACCGAGCGCGGATCGGCGGTGTTGTCGTTGGGTCCGCCCGCGCGCGCGATCGCTTCTCCCAACGTCACGTCCGACTGATCGAACGACACCTGCGAAACGCGGTTGCTGGCACCCAGCACGACATAGGTTTGCGGCTGCTGGATCAGCTGCACGCGGTCGCCCGCGATCAGCACCAGGTCGTCGGGCGCGCCCGAAACGATGCGGTCGAGGCGCTCGGTCACCGACCGGTCGCCGCGGGTGAAGCGCACCAGCATGTCCTGGGTGCGCGAGGTCGCACCGCCCGCGGTCGCGACCACGTCCAGCAGGCGCTCGCGCTGCAGCGTCAGCTCGATCCGGCCGGGCTTGCGCACGTCACCGGACACGAACACCGTCTGGCTGATGTTCTGGCGGATGCCGACCAAAACCTGCGGTGCCTGGCTCTTGCCGCGATACGCCGCTTCGACCATCGACTGGATGTCGGACGGGGCGCGGCCCGCCACTTGCAACCGGTTGATGAAGGGCAGCTTGATCGTGCCGTCGCGCCCCACCACCACCGCCGAGAAGGCCTCGCCGCGCGCCGAGGGGTCGAATGCTTCCGGTGACGTGCGCGCCCCCCCGAACAACGTCACGCCCACTTCGTACAGCCGGATTTCGAGCACGTCACCCGGTCCGACGACATCGGCCCGTCCGTCGATCGCCAGCGTTCCCAGTGTCGGGTGGCGCGCGTCCGCCGTCGCTTCGAGCGCGTTCTCTTCGGCGACCGTGGCGGCATTCAAGTCCACCAACCGGATCGGGTCTTCCGGGCCGGACGCCGCCGCCCCACTCAGGATCTGATGCGCGGTCGGCCCGCTGTTCGGAAGCGAGGCGCAGCCCGCGAGCAGGATCGCCGAGGCGACGGCGAACAGGTGAACGCGACGAGGGAAGGCGAACATGACGTCGGAAATCCTGGATCGAGAAAGAAGCGCGCGGCCGCAGCGCGCCGGATGTCGTCGGCGCGAGGTCAGGCCGCGCGCATCTGCAACCGGTGATGCACTTCGTTGGCGGCTTCGACCGTGTCGAAGAACACCAGCGTACCGCCGTAAACCACCGCGCCGCTGCGGCAATATTGTTTCAGCGTTCCCGGATCGTGCGACACCATGATCAGCGTCGCATTATCGCGCCGGTGCAGCAGAGCCTCCTGGCAGCGCACCCGGAACCGCTCGTCTCCGGCCCCCGTGATCTCGTCGACCAGATAGCAATCGAAGTCGATGGCGAGCGAGATCCCGAAGGCGAGCCGCGCGCCCATTCCCGCCGAATAGGTCTGCACCGGCTGGTGCAGATATGGCCCCAGCTGCGCGAAATCCTCTACATAGTCGATCACATGCTGTTCCGGCTGCCCATAGATACGCGCGATGAAGCGGGCATTGTCGGCTCCGGTCAGGCTCGCCTGGAAACAGCTGGAGTAACCGATCGGCCAAGAAGTCGTCATGGTCCGGGTGACGCGTCCCGTCGTCGGATGCTCGACCCCCGCGATCATCCGCATCAACGTCGACTTGCCGGCGCCGTTGGCCCCGCAGATGCCGATGCTGTCGCCCGGCTCGATCGTGAAATCGAGATCGGCGAACACGGCGCGCTGGAATTTGCGAATATGATACGTCTTGGAGACGTGGTCGAACCGGATCATGCATCACTCTCTTCACGCCCGGCCTCGGCCCGCGTCACCATGCCGCGGCCGGTGACTACGCCATGACGGGGCGCGAGGGCAATCGGCCGATCTGCTCCGACGCGCGGTCGCTCGCTGGCGCGGGTACGGGCGTCGCGAGCTATGCGCGCGCGCTGCGGGCGGCGCAGCTCGCGATCGACCCGTCCGCCCGTCTCCTTCGCGGGTCCCCCGTGGCGGAATCGGGCGCGGCGGCGAAGCGGATCGCGCGCGCGCTGCTGCCCGGGCCGGTCCGGGTCGGGGGGGAGTTCGCGTCGCCGGACCTGTTCCGCCGCGCCCATCTTCGCTTCGGCGTCCGGCGTCGGTTGTCGCCGGTGATCGTTCCGGGGCCGCCGGGACTCATCCACTGGAGCTACCCGGTCCCGCTGCGGCTGGCCGGGTGGCGCAACCTCTACACCGTCCACGACGCGATCCCGCTGCTCCGTCCGGAGTTGACGTCGATCGATCCGCGTCGTCATCGCGAGGTGCTGGCGTGCATCGCGGCATCGGCGGATCGCATCGTCACCGTCTCCGAGGCAGCACGAGCGGACATCATCGACGCGCTCGGCTGCGTCCCGGACCTGGTCGTCGACTGCTCGCAGGCCGTCGAGGTGGCCGACCTTGGAGAGGGTGAGCCGCTCGCCGGTCTGTCATCCGACGGATACCTGCTGTTCTGCGGTCTGGTGGAACCGCGCAAAAATATCGCGCGCCTGCTCGCCGCGTACCGCGCCAGCGGTGCAACCCTCCCGCTCGTCATCGCGGGGCCGGACGGATGGCGCGCGGACCGGATCGCGCCACTGATCGCCGCCACGCCCGGCGTGCTGCGTTTGCCGTTTCTCGATCGCGCGAGCCTGTTGCGGCTGATGGCGGGAGCGCGGGCGCTGTTGTTCCCCTCGCTGGCCGAAGGGTTCGGCTTGCCGATCGCCGAAGCGATGGCGCTCGGTATTCCCGTTCTGGCCGGGGCCACGCCCGCGCAGATCGAGACGGGCGGCGGAGCGATCCTGAGCGTCGATCCGGAGGACGGGCAGGCGATCGCGCGCGGGATCGCGGCGCTTTGCGACGACCCCGGTCTGCGCGCCGACCTGTCCCTTCGGGGGAAGATCGAGGCGAGGCGGTTCGCCCCCGCGCGCTTCGCCGCCGGACTTGGCCGGTTGTACGACGATGTGTTTGCCGCCCCGCCGCGCTGTCGGTAGGGCACGGCCGGACGGAGGTGGGCGCGCGTGCGGATCGGGATCGACGGCTATAATCTCGCCATGCCGGCCGGCACCGGCGTGGCAACTTATGGCGCGGCGCTGGCCCGGACGATCATGACCGGCGCGCACAAGGCCGTGGGCGTGTTCGGTCTCGCGATCGACGATGAGTCCGCCATGCGTGAGGTCAACTTCTTCGACCTGCTCGGTCGCGTTGAGGACCAGAGGAAAACTCAGCGCCAGCACCGCCGTGAGCGTCGCGGGCGGTTGCGCCGCGCGCTCGGCCCGCGTCCACGCCTGCACGCGGTCGACATTCCGTTGACCGAGCGGGTGGACAAAGGCTCGTTCGCGGAGTTGTTTCCCCGCTTCGACCGTTTGACCAACTGCTCCGACCTGTTCGGGATCGCTCATCGTCACTTCGAGATCTACGGCCGTTTCGCGACGCTGCGGATGCCCGATCCCCCGGATGTGATGCACTGGACGTACCCGCTACCCGTGACGCTAGCGGGCGCGCGCAACATCTACACGTTGCACGACCTCGTGCCGTTGCGGCTTCCCCACACCACGTTGGACGTAAAGAAGACCTATGCCGCGATCGTCGCGACCTGCGTTCGCGATGCGGCGCACCTGTGCACCGTGTCCGAGGCGAGCCGGCGGGATATCCTCGAGCGGTTCCCGACCGATCCGGCGCGGATCACGAATTGTTATCAGGCCTCCCCGATGCCCCCGGGCGCGCTGACCGAACCCGCCGAAGCGGATGCGCGTGTGATCGATGGCGTGTTCGGCTTGCCCGCGCGGGGCTATTTCCTTTTTTTCGGCGCGATCGAACCGAAGAAGAACGTTGGTCGCCTACTCGAAGCCTACCTCGCGCTGCAAACGCCGACCCCGCTGGTGATCATCGGCGCGCGCGCCTGGCAGAGCGAGAACGAACTCCGGCTGTTGGCCCAGGCCGGCGGCAGGGTCGGGCGCGTCGTGCAGCTCGACTATCTGCCGCGCGCGTTGCTGTTGAAGATGATCCGCTCCGCGCGCGCGGTGGTATTCCCGTCGCTTTACGAAGGGTTCGGCCTGCCCGTGCTCGAAGCGATGCAGCTCGGGACGCCCGTGCTGACCTCCTGCCTCGGCTCGTTGCCCGAAGTGGCGGGTGACGCGGCGTTGCTCGTGGACCCGTATGACGCCGGTTCCATCGCCAAGGCGCTTGCCCGTCTCGATGGTGACGACGACCTGCGCGAGCGCCTGGGCGCGGCGGGGCTCGCGCAGGCGGCGCTGTTCTCGCAAGAACGCTATCTGTCGCGGCTCGACGCGATGTACGCACGCACGATGGAAGGGGCATGATCCGGGACGGGTCCATGACGGTTACAGGCGATCCACGCTCGAGGGCGGGCGCGTGAGCGATGCCGATCAGGTTCTCGCCGGGCATGCGCGATCGGGTGAGCAGTCGCTTGATCCGTTCGATTATTATCGCGGCGTGGCGAGCCGGATCGCTGGTCTGGGCGGCAACGCACCGGGGCACGACCCGAGTTATGCTTTCCATACGCCCTATGTGCCCGTCTCCCGCGGGCCAGCGCACTTCACGGTCCGTTTCGACGGCCTGCGCGCGCGGCGGGGCACGATCGTGCTACGCATTCACATGCTTCCCGATGAGCCGGGCGCGGCGGCTCGGCTGGTCAACAGCGAGCGGATCCAGCTCAATCGTCTGGTTCAGCTGGGGGGAGGGACGCGGATCGACTTCGAGGGCTTCCGCGGTTTCAGCTTCGCGGTGATGGGGCAAGTACCCGACGACAGCGACGCTTCCGCTGCAGGCATGACGATCACCCTCGACCGGCCCGTCGCGGATGCGGCGGCGAACGACGCGCCGGCGGACGACATTCGCGGCACGCGCTTTGCCGGCCGGGGCCTGCGCCCGGTCGCGCAGTTGCTGAGCGTGACGGAACCGACGCTGGCAGCTCCAGTGTCGCAATCCTGCACCCGGCGGCAGCTTCGCGAACCAGTCTGGCGCGATTTCTGCTCCGAGCTCGGCTATCCGACCGTCGCCGACCCGGCGCGGTGGCCGTGCGTCTATGGACTTGCGGTATTGTGCACCTATGGCTTCGCTGCGGCCGGCGCGCGGGGTCTTTTGCTGACCGAGGAAGATGAAGTCGCGGCGGCGTTGCGCGCTCGCGGATGCGAGGTGCGGCGTTCACCGGACGACCCGGAACCAAGGGGCGGAACGTCGCTCGATTTCCTCTACTCCGACCGTGGGCTGCACAGGCGAGGAGAGGCCGCCGATATCGCCATCGGCATCGAGGCATCGCTGGCGCAGGTCAGGCCGGGCGGACTCGTGCTGCATCTGCTTCGCCTCGATGTCGGGCAGGGGACATCGGCTGACGCCTTGCGCCGGGCCGAGATCGAACGGCTCGCGCTGGTGCTGATTTCGCGGGGGCATGAAGTCGCCCAACTCGCGATCGGCGGCACCGCCCTGGTCGACGAGGACGGGGTCCGCGCGTTCGGTCTGATCGTCAGGCGGGCTCCCTCGCCCCTTTGACGGGACGGCGTTCAAGCCGGGCCAGGCAGCTGTCCCCAAGATTTCACGACCGCATCGATTTCGGCCAGCTGCATCAGCAGCGGCGCGATCCACTCGAGCGGCATCATCACCGGCCCGTCCGAACGCGCGTGGTCGGGGTCCTCATGCGCCTCGGCAAATACAGCGGCGATCCCGGTCGCGACGGCCGCGCGAGCGAGGACCGGCGCGAACCGCCGATCGCCGCCCGATGAATTCCCTTGGCCACCCGGGGACTGGGTCGAGTGGGTGGCGTCGAACATCACCGGATAGCCGGTTTCCGCCATGATCGGCAGCGCGCGCATGTCGTTTACCAGCGCGTTATACCCAAAGCTCGTGCCCCGCTCGGTCAGGATGATGCGGTTGTTGCCGGTCGAGGCGACTTTGGCTGCGACCGGCCCCATGTCCCAAGGTGCGAGGAACTGGCCCTTTTTGATATTGACCGCGGCGCCGGTGCGGCCCGCGGCGACCAACAGGTCGGTCTGGCGCGACAGGAACGCCGGGATTTGCAGGATGTCGACGACTTGCGCCGCCAAAGCAGCCTGATGGGGCAGGTGGATGTCGGTGAGCACGGGGCAGCCGATCGCGGCACGAACGTCGGCCAGGATGCGCAGACCTTCCTGCTCGCCCGGACCCCTCACTCCCGCGAGCGAGGTCCGGTTCGCCTTGTCGAATGACGCCTTGAACACGAATGGCACGCCGGCGACGGCGGCGGCGCGCGCCAGATGCTCGGCGAGTCGCAGAGCGTGATCGCGTCCTTCGAGTTGGCACGGCCCCGACACCAGCACAAAGGGGAGCGTTCGGCCGAACCGCACGGGTCCGACCTCAACGCCGTCGGTGCCGAGCAACGATAAGGGATCGCCGATCGCAATTTACCCCTCGGCTATGAGTTCACCCGCGAACCTTTCCATTATCGAACCGCCGGTCGCTTACTTGGAAATCGCAGCGGTACGGAAGCAAGCACCCAAGAAAGTTTCCGGGTCGACGAAGGCTGGGGGATCGCACCTCCTCATCGAGGCTGGCCCTGCTCCGCCCACAAAATCGATGGCGCACGACGTGCGTCGGCGGCGACTGACCGCCGACGCACGCCGTTTATCGGAAACGGATTCCAACGCCACCCATCAGCTTTTGCCGTGACGTATGATCGCTGTAACGTGAATATACATATTGCGCCGACACATAAAGACCCGAGAGCGGTCCGTGAAACCGGTTGGCCATCGATAGCTCGACACCGCCGCCCACCTGATAACCGTCGGTATTGAAATGATCGTAATAGCTCGTCTGCCCGGCGGGCGCGGTGAACCGCTTGCGCTGCTCGTTGTCAATCCAGCCGCCCTTGCCGAACACGAGGAGTTGCGGGGCAAGCAGCACGCCCGCGCGTACCCCTACGCCGTATTCGTCGAACGATTTGTGAGCCAAGGTCCCGCCGACGACGCCGGATGTGACGTTCTCGACATAGTCGTTGGCGCGCCAATACGTCGCCTCCGGCCCGATCACGATCCGATCCCCGATTTGTCCGTCGAAACCGATCGTGCCGCCATAGCCGAGCTTGTCGCGGTGCACGCCTTGCGACATGAACCGGTCGCCGCCGACATTGCCTTCAATCCGAAACCCGCGGAAGGTCGTGCCGGAGGTGCTGGACATGGCCGATGGCTCGGCGGCCGGGCCGGCCGTGTCCTGCGGCGGAGGTGCCGAAGCATCCTGCGGCGGAGGTGCCGAAGCATCCTGCGGCGGAGGTGCCGACGCATCCTGCGCGGCGGCTGGGACCGCAAAGGTCAAGAGTGCCGTGGAAGCGGCAAGCAAAAGCATACGCATAAAATTTTCCCGCAAATGGATGATCCAATTAGAGGGGGGAAACAGCGTGGTCACCCCCACGTTCCGCCCTTGCGCGACAAAAGGATCGAGTGCGACTTATCAGCCACACCTCGCGACCGGTCGCGAGTCCGCACCTCAGCCCTCGCCGGCGGCGAACTTCCTCCGGTCCAACCGGCCTTCGCTCGACTTCGATCGCGCACCGCTGCTTCGTCACCGACCCGTCGTGGTAGAGGACGGTTTCGCGGAACACGACGCCGCAGCGCGCAATGCAAGCCGTCTGCAGCACGCCCTCGTTGGTTTCCGGTTTGGCCCCCAAATCATGCAGTGTTCGCCGACGTTCGTTTTTGACGCATCGGCCGGAACGATCGTATGATGCCACCTTTGACGATTTAGAAATACTGTTCGCCCGCGTGACGCGCCAAGGGGCCGAACCCGTCGTGCCATTTGGCCCGTACCTTGGGCGTCACCGGCACCATTCGCTTGCGCCGCAGCTCGGTGTACAAATAACAGTCATTATTTGGGGTCTCCGACCGCACCGCATGTGCAAGGTCGCCGATGCTGCGGCGCGCGATAACCGGCCGGCCCGCGGCATCCTCAAGCCGGAGACGGCGGCGATGATGCACGACAGCCCGCTCGCCAAGGTCGACCCCAATTCGCTGCTGTTCAAGCTATTGTTCGACGAGCATGGCGCTGACGTGGCGCGACGGGCGGCGACCTGCCGCAGATGCTGAGCGAACTGGAGCGGACGCGCACCGCGATCGAGGCGGGGCCGACCCGCGGGGAGCTGCGCGCGATGCTGCCGCCCGGCGGCGCGCGCACTATGGTCGATGCGGCGACAGGCCTCCGTCGGAGTGATGCGCTGGAGCAACAGGTGCGACGGAACCGGCGCAAACAGGCCGGGAATACTTGACAAATATCTGATTGGGATAAGACTGATCGAGATAGGCCAAAACGGGCAAGCCGGGACCTGGCCGTCGGTGAGGGGATAATTATGCGAACGGCTCGAACGGTTCTGATGGCCTCCAGCGCGCTGGCGCTGCTCGCCGGCGCGCCCGCCGCGGCGCAAGATCAGCCCCGGCCGGCGTCGGCCAGCGATCCCGCCGCGAATGCGCCCGGCAATGTGTCGCGCGACGCGCCGGTCAATTCGACCGCCGCTCAGCCCGACTCGACGCAAGACGTGATCGTCACCGCGCAGAAGCGTGCGCAGCGGCTGCTCGACGTGCCGCAATCGGTCACGGTCGTCAGCGGCGCTGCGCTGGAGACCCAGCAGGCGACGACGTTCCAGGATTATCTCAAGCTGGTTCCCGGACTTCAGCTGAACGAGGCGCAGCTTGGCCAAAGCCGCATCATCCTGCGCGGCATCAACGCAGGCGGGGTCGCATCGGCGGTCGCGGTTTACGTAGATGACACCCCGTTCGGTTCATCGACCGGCCTCGCAAATGGCGGCGTGCTGGCGGGCGATTTCGACACGTTCGACATTGCCCGGCTGGAAGTGCTGCGCGGGCCGCAGGGGACGCTCTACGGCGCGAACTCGCTTGGCGGGCTTTTAAAGTTCGTCACCAACGCGCCCGATCCGACCAAGGTCGAGGCGCGCGTGCGCGGCTCGGTGGAGAACACCAAGGGTGGCCGGATCGGCTATTCGGGCAACGCAGTGCTGAACCTGCCGATTGTGAGCGACAAGCTCGCGATCCGGGCCAGTGGTTACTACCGCCGCTATGGCGGGTACATCGACTCGATCGGCACCGCTCTCGTTATTCCGACCCCGACGGCGGCGAACCCCGCCGCGACTGTCACCAAGCCGTCGCGGGTCGCCAACAATATCAACCCCGCGGACAGTTATGGTGGCCGCGCCTCGCTGTTGTTCACGCCAAGCCAGGCGCTGTCGATACGGCTCAGCGCCATCCTGCAGAACATCGACGTCAACGCGCCCGACACGATCGAGGTCAATCCGTTCACGCTCGCCGAACTCTATGGTCGCACGACTCAGTCGCAATTCGTGCCGCAGTTCACCAACACGGCCTATCGCCTTTATAACGGTACCGCCGACCTGAATCTCGGCTTCGCGACGCTGACGTCCGTTACAAGCTACGCAACGCTGCGGCAGCACCTCCGCGTGGACGAGACCGGCTACTTGAACCTGGCGCTCCAAGGCGCTCTCGGCACACCCGACTTCGCATTGTTGCAGACAACTCGTCAGACCAAGTTCACGCAGGAAGTACGGCTTAGCACTCCCAGTAACCGGTTCTTCGAAGGGCTGGTGGGCGGTTACTACACGCACGAGACCGGCAGCATCAATCAGGCGTTCCAGGCGTATCAACCCGGCACCCTGACCCAGGTCACGGGCCTGCCCCTGCTGGCGACGGTGGTGCTGCCGTCAGTCTATAACGAATATGCCGGGTTCGCGAACGGTACCGTTCATCTCGGTCGGATGTTCGACCTGACGCTCGGCGGCCGATACAGCCATAACAACCAGCGCGCGAACCAGACCAATAACGGCATTCTCGTGGGTGCGGGTGCCGCCCCGGTAGTGTTTCCGGAGACGCGCTCCTCCGACAACGTATTCACCTATTCGGTTGCGCCCAAAATCAACATCAATAATCATGCCTCGATTTACGGCCGCGTGGCTAAGGGGTATCGTCCTGGTGGCCCTAACGTGCTGCCTGCGGGGGCGCCTGCGGGCACACCGCGCACCTATGGGCCGGACACCGTCACAAGCTATGAAGCCGGGTTCAAGGGCGAGACGCCAGATCGCACCTTCTCGATCGACGTCGCCGCGTTCCACATCGACTGGAACCGCATCCAGCTACTCGCGGTCGTCAACGGGTTCGGTATCAACGCCAATGGCGGCAAAGCGGTCAGCGATGGCGTCGAGTTCACCGCGACCGTGCGCCCGACCCAGGGGCTGAACCTGTCCGCCAACGGCGCTTATACCAACGCGCGGCTGAAGCAGACCACCAGCCTCTATGTCGGCGGGTTCGCGGGCGACCAGCTGCCTTACTCGCCGAAGGTCAGCATCGGCGTGGACGGAAGCTATGAGTTTGTCCTGACCGGCGAAACGAAGGCGTATTTCGGCGCGTCCTTGCGCTCGCTGTCAAGGCAGACCGGCACCTATGATTACGGCTTCTACACCACCTATGGCCGTCAGCGGCGGATCCCCGCCTATGAAGTGGTCGACCTTCGCGCGGGCTTACACCTCGGGCGTTTCGAACTGGAGGCGTACGCCAAGAACCTGACCAATGCGTTGGGCTATACTTATACCTCGACCACCTTCCCGACGCCGAGCACCCTCCCGAACGGAGCCTTGTCTGCGGGCGTGATCCGGCCGCGTACGGCAGGCATCGCGATCACCGCGGGATTCTGACGCGCGTGGCCGCATCGGCACTGGCGGCTGTCTTGCCTGTTTCGACGCGGGCGTTGCCGTCGCCATACCTCCTGTTCCTGGGCGACGTGGCAGAGGCGGGGTTCGCCAAGACCGCGTTTGGTTTGCGCGACTGGGCGGGCGAGCGCTGCGTGGGCGAGTTCGCGCTGACGGGCGCGCGCGTGTCGACGGGGCTCGCGCGGATGACGCCTGCCAGTGCCGTGGCAGCGGGCGCGCGTGCGATGGTCATCGGCGTGGCAAGCCCGGGCGGCGCGATCCCGCCCGCCTGGCTCGGCGCGCTGCACGAGGCGCTGGAGGCGGGGCTCGACCTCGTTTCGGGGATGCACAGCCGATTGGCGGAGCTGCCCGGCCTCGCGGCGGCGGCGGAGCGGCTCGGGCGGCGGCTGATCGACGTGCGCGTGCCGCCTGCCGACCTGCAGGTGGCGACCGGAACCAAGCGACCGGGTAAGCGCCTGCTCACCGTCGGCACCGATTGCGCGCTGGGCAAGAAATACACTGCACTGGCACTCGCCCGCGCGCTGGCCGCGCGCGGCGTCGACGCGACGTTCCGCGCGACGGGTCAGACCGGGATCATGATTGCCGGTGAGGGCATCCCGATCGACGCGGTCGTCGCCGACTTCATCGCCGGGGCCGCCGAGTTACTCAGCCCTGATGCCTCCGCGGACCATTGGGACGTGATCGAAGGGCAGGGCTCGTTGTTCCACCCTGCCTATGCCGGGGTATCGCTCGGCCTGCTTCATGGCAGCCAGCCCGACCTGTTCGTGGTGTGCCACGACCCGATCCGCACGGCGGTGCTGGGATATTCCGAACGCGCCCTGCCCTCGATCGAGCAGGTCATCGAGCAGACGGTTGCGCTGGGCCGGATCACCAACCCGGCGATCCGTTGCGCGGGCGTCAGCCTCAACACCGGCGCGATGGACGCGGGCGCAGCGGAGGCGGTACTCGCCGACACCGCCGCGCGGCTCACCCTCCCCGTCGCCGACCCGTTGCGCGGCGGGCCGATGTTCGATCGGCTGGTCGACGCCTGCCTGTCATGACGGCGGGCGGCGCGCGGTCGAGCTGGTTTCAGCGCCTCGTCCTGCCCGGCTTCGCGTTCAAGGCGGTAGTGATCGGCGGCGGCTATGCGACCGGCCGCGAGATCGCGGAGTTCTTCCTGCCCGCGGGGCCGTGGGGCGGGCTCGCCGGACTCGCGCTGGCGACCGCGATCTGGAGCGGGGTCGCGACACTGACCTTCCTGTTCGCGCGGGCAACGGGCGCGCGCGACTACCGCGCCTTTTTCCAGGCGCTGCTCGGGCCAGGCTGGATCGCGTTCGAGGCGGCGTATGCGCTGTTCATCGTGCTGGTGCTGGCGGTGTTCGGCGCGGCGGCGGGGGAGATCGGGCGCGCGACATTGGGCTGGCCGCGGCTGGCGGGGACGCTGGCGCTGATGAGCGCGATCGCGGTGGCGGTCGCGTTCGGGACCACCGCCGTCGAGCGGTTGTTCGCCTGGGTGTCGGTGCTGCTTTACGGCGTCTACATCCTGTTCTTCGTGTTCGCGCTGACGGCCTTCGGAGACCGGCTCGGTGCCGCATTCGCAGGTCCGGCGACGTTCGAGCCGGGCTGGGTGGCGGGCGGTGTCACTTATGCCGGGTATAATATCGTCGGCGCGGTCATCATCCTGCCCGTGCTGCGACACCTCACCTCGAACCGCGACGCGCTGATCGCGGGGCTCGCGGCGGGGCCGCTGGCGATGATCCCGGCGCTGTTGCTCTTCCTGTGCATGAGCGCATTCACTCCCGCGATCGCCGCTCAGGCGCTGCCGTCGGACTATCTCCTCGCGCGGCTCGGGCATCCGTGGTTCCGCTATCTGTTCCAGCTGATGATCTTCGCCGCGCTGCTGGAAAGCGGCACCGGCGCGGTCCACGCGATCATGGAACGGGTCGCGCGCGCGCGGGCGCGTATGTTTAGTCGGGCGCAACGCGGGGTCGCGGCGCTGGTGCTGCTCGCGGTCTGCATGCTGATCGCCGAGCGGGTCGGGCTCGTGTCGCTGATCGCGGGCGGCTACCGGTTGCTCGCTTATGTCATCCTCGCCGTCTACGTCCTGCCGCTCGCGACGGTCGGCGTGTGGCGGCTTGCCCACCGATCCGCTCCCACCCTGGAGGCCGCATGAACAAGCTCCTCGCCGCTACGCTCACCGGCGCGCTCGCGCTTGCCACGCCCGCGCTAGCCGACCCGCCCGCCGGCTTCGACGCGCGCGTGGAGGCGCTCCGCCAGCAAGCGGGCGTGCCCGGCATGGCGGTCGCGATCGTAGAGGACGGCAAGGTGGTGCTTGCGCGCGGCTATGGCGTCCGCAAGCTCGGCAGCCCGGCCAAGGTCGACGCCGACACGATCTTCAGGACCGGCTCGACCGGCAAGGCGATGACGGTAGCGGCGTTGGCGACGCTAGTCGACGCGGGCAAGCTCGGCTGGGACGACCGGGTCGTCGATCGGCTTCCCGGCTTCCAGATGTACGACCCGTATGTCACCCGCGAGATGACGGTGCGCGACCTGCTGGTCCACCATAGCGGCCTTGGCCTCGGCGCGGGCGACCTGTTGTTCGTGCCACGCGGCCAGCTGACGCGCGCGGAGATCGTCCACCGGCTCCGCTACATCAAACCCGCGACCAGCTTCCGCAGCGGCTACGCATACGACAACATACTCTACACGGTCACCGGCGCGCTAATCGAGGCGGTGAGCGGCGAGCGCTATGAGGATTACCTGCGCGACCATGTGTTCCGCCCGGCGGGGATGCTCCAGTCAACCGGCGACCCTCAAACGCGGCTCGCCACCGCCGACCGCGCCTGGCCGCACGCGCGGATCGGCGGCGCGGTGCGCGGCGTGGCGGCGCAGCAGGTGCTCGACGAGCGCGACCAGCTTGGCCAGTCTTCCGCGCCCGCCGGCCTGCTGTCGATCAGCGCCAACGACATGGGCAAGTGGCTTCAGCTCCAGCTCGCGCACGGCCAGCTGCCGGGCGGCGGACGGCTGTTCAGCGATGCGGCCTCGGCCGAGATGTGGAAGCCGGTGACGATCGAGCCGATCGCCCCCGTCGCTCCCGAACTCGCGGGCACGCAGCCGACCTTTCAGGATTACGCGCTCGGCTGGCAGGTGCGCGACTATGCCGGCACCCGGATCGTCTGGCATTCGGGCGCGGTGTTCGGCTTCCTGACGGTGGTGGCGATGATCCCCGACCGGCATGTCGGCTTTTCGATCATGATCGACAGCGAGGATGGCGAGGTGCCGTCGGGGCTGCTGTACGAACTGCTCGACCATTATCTCGGTCGTCCGGCGCAGGATTGGCCCGCGCGCTTCACCGCGTATCGCAAGCAACGCTTCGCCACCGCCGCCGCGACCGTGACGCAGCGGGCGGCGACGCCCGCGCATGTCGGGCCCTCCTTGCCGCTGGCGCGCTATGCCGGAGCCTATGCCGACCCGTGGTACGGCAAGGTGGTGATCGGGTCGGACGCGAAGGGGCTGACGGTCGATTTCACGACCACGCCGCGCATGACCGGGCGGCTGGAGCATTGGCAGTATGACAGCTTCATCGCGCGCTTCGACGACAAGGTAATCGAGCCCGCCTACGTCACTTTCGCGCTCGACGCCGACGGCAAGGTGGAACGGGTGGCGATGAAGCCCGTGTCGCCGACCGCCGATTTCTCGTTCGACTATCAGGATTTGTCGCTGACCCCCGTCAAGGAACAGTGATGCCGCGCGCCCACCTACCTGCCCTACCGCTGCGCGCTTGTGTCGAGCGCCGCTCCACCGCCCGCGCGCCGCGCTATGACTCGCTTATGAAAAAGGGGCTGAACTCGAGGTAAGATCATCTTACCTCGGCGTAGATATACTGGTGCTGGCTGTCCTGCACGGTCAGCGTGCGGTGCCCGCCCGCGTCCGTGCCGACCAGCGCGTCGAGGCCGATCGCTCCCGGGCCGATTGAGACGAGCGACACGCTGCCGTCGGGGTTGCGCCGCGTAGCGACCGGGCCTTCGATCGATCCGGCCTCGACCCACTTGCCGCCGTCGCGGTCCGTCACCGTGATCGAGCCGACCTCGGGACTGCGATAGACGTGGGCGAGGCGCGCTAGCACAATGGGGTCGCCGGGCACTGTTAGCCGCGCGCGGCGAGCGGCAACCTGTGCCTTGAGCGTCGCCGCAGCAGCGGTGACCTCGCCTGCCGCTTCGGGCCGCCCGTCGTACAGCACTTCGAGCATCCGGCGCAGGAACGGCTCGAGCATGGCCGCGCCCGGATCGGCGTTGGTGAGGATCACCGCGCCCACCTGCTGGTCCGGCAGCGCGTACCAGTTGCTGTGGTAGCCCTGCAGCGTACCGCCGTGTGTCACCACCGGCACGCCCCAGGCGACACGATCGAACAGTCCCATCCCGTACCAGCTGTCCTCGCCGACCGGCACACCACGCTCGCGCCGCTTCAGCAGGTTCGCCTCGCTCACCAGGCGATGGCCGTCCGGCATTACGCCGCGCGTCAGCTCGAGCTGCACGTAGCGGGCCATGTCCGCCGCGCTGGAGAAAGCGCCGCCCGCGGGCCGGTAAGGATAGACGGTGTAATTGAACCGGTTGGAGATGACCGTCATGCGGCCGTTCACATCGTAGCCGTGCGGCGGCGCCCAGTCGCCGCTCATGCCTTTCTTGTAATCGAAGGTCGTGTCACGCATCCCGAGCGGATCGAAAACCTTCTCCTGCATCGCTCGGTCATAGGCGGCACCGATTTCCATGTCGGGATAGACGAGCGAACCGGCCAGGTAACCCGCTGCCGAGGCCATCAGGTTGTTATACTGAAACAGCTCGCCGAAGCGGCTGGTCGGCTGCGTTTGCGCGAGCTGGCGGAACGTATCGGATGCGGGCGCGCCCTGGTCGGCGAGAATGAACGCGAAATCCTTGCGCGGTAGGCCGGTGCAGGCGCAAACAAGGTGGCGCACCTCCACGGCGTGCGTCGTTGCGTCATTGCCGAGCCGGAACGACGGATAGAGATCGGTCACCCGCTGATCCCAGCGCAGCTTGCCCTCGTCGGCGAGGATCGAGAGCAACAGCGTAGTTATGCCCTTGGTGTTGGATGCGATCATGAACTTGGTGTGCGCGTCGACGGGCAGACTCGACCCGACCTCGCGCACGCCGACGCCGCCTTGCCAGACCACCTTCCCGTGATCGATCAGCGCCAAGCCTACGCCCGGCACCTGCAGCTCGCGAGCGGACTGGGCAACGAAGTCGCGCAGCAACTGGACGCGCTCGGGGGTGAGCCGGTGCGCGGTCTTGCCCGCAAAGGTCTCGCGCGTGTAGCCGGCGGGGCGAAGGCTGCTCTCGACCACCGCGGCGGCGGCGGAGCGTTTCCCGAACGTCGCCTCCGACCCGTCGACGATCATGACCGTCCACCGCCCCTCTTTACCGAACGCGCGCGCCGCGCGCGCGGTGCGTTCAGTGGGCGAAATGTCGTAAGTTATGTCGGAACGATTGCTCCAGCCCTCGGCCGCCGATGCGGCGGTGACCAGTCGCGCGGTGGGAGCCACGTCGGGCCGATAAAGCGACCAGGCTTTCGCCGCCGCAGCGCCCGCGTCGGTGGCAGCGCCGACCTCGACGATCGCGATGTGCAGATCCCGCTCGGGCGAGGTGAGCACCGTCACCAGGCCGCTGGCGCGCTCCGCCCAGTCTTTCGGCTGCACGAACTGAACGCCGCCGGGCGTCCGACCGGGCGTGTCTACCGTCGCCGAAACCTGGGCGGCCAGCGGCGTGGCAAGGCTCATCAGCGCCGACGCGAGGATGGATTTCATAAGCTGTTGTGCTCCGTACCTGGTCATTGAGACTTGAAAGCAAAGAATTGAGAGTTGGACCGCGATGCACCGTCTCTGCTGCGGCCCGCGCCGCTCCAGACCCGGCTGGATGATATGCGACGGCCTTGCGGCGTCAACCACTGGTCGGCCGAACTGACGTCTAGGACGCATCAGCGCGGGTGACTTAGTCGGTCGCACGTTCACTTCGCCATCGCGGCTCCGCTTCCCGCGTCGAGGTGGTTCCAGTTGAGCAGCGCGTTGAAGCCCAGGAAATAGCTGCCCTGCGTCTGCCAGCGCCAGAACGGTCGCAGTGCATAGAGCACCATGTGTCCTTTGCCCGCCGGTACGTCGACGATCAGCGCCTTTCTTGTCAGCGCCTGGCCACCGCGCAACAGTCCGCTGAGCAGGATGTCGTCCGCGCGGTCGGGAAAGCGCATCACCACGCGCGGCGGCGGGGCGGCGTTCGCCTTTGCGGCGGGGTCGGTTTGCGACTGCGGCGTCGCGGACGGGCCGGGTTCGGCGACCGCGGGGGCGCCCTTTGAAGCATCGGAGATCAACGGTGAAACCGGATCGGGGGCGGCGTTGGGCGTGACGTTCTGGCTGACGTTGGCCCCGGGCGCGTTGGGGTCGAAATACGCGTTCTCGCGATCGCCGCCGCCGACCGACAACACCGGGTCGGCGGAGAAGTAGACGGGCATCTCCTTGCCTTCATAGCCATAAGCGAGCGGGCTGGTCTTGTCGGCGAACACCCCGCGCATGATCGCACCCTTGGTGAACAGCTCGGGCGGCTTGCTCACGCTCACGCCCTGCGCGACGCCCATCTGCGCGAGCATCTCGACAGTGGAGCCGTCGCCGATCAGCGTTCCACCCTCGCGCACGAATTTCTGCAACTCGGCCACACCGTCACCGCCCAACCCGCCGCGGATGTCGTCGGCGGAGTCGAGTACGCCGAGGTTCGGGGTCAGCGCGGTTTTCTTGTACGGGATCGGATCCGCACCGTTCTTGGGCACCCCGACCAATTGGTCGCGCACGGTCGAGCCGACGGTGGGATAGATGATCACGTCGAACTTCGCGCGCAGCCTGCCCTCGCGCGCCCTGGTGTCCGCCATATAGGTGTAGGGGATGCCGTACCGGTCCAGCGCGGCGCGCCACCAGCCCTCATCCTGCGTGTAGAGCCAAGAGTGGAGATAGCCGATCCGGGGCGTGCTCAGTTCGTGGGTTCGCACCGACGGCGCGGCCGCGACCGCCTCACCCGAGACGCCGAGCTCCGCCGCCACGCGATCCACCGTTGCCCGGTTCGCGCCCGGCAGGATGAAGCTGCCCGCGGCGTAATGCTTGCCGCCCATGTCGAACGGCGCTTCCGCCGCGAGCATCCGCACGCCCTTGAGCCGGAAGCGCAAGCCCACCAGCGCGTTGTCGCCGTTGTGGTTGAACAGGACCACCGATCCCGCGCCGGTGATCGCGCCCTGAACGGCGGCGTCTCGCGTCAGCAGCGTCATCGGCCGTTGCAGCACCGCCGCGTCGTGGATCGGCGACAGCTTGACGTTGCGCAGGTACTGCACCGTCCAGCCGGTGTCGTCATAGGGTCGGGGGTTGGCGGCGTTGTAGGTCTGCACGCTGAAATACATGTCGGCCAGCGTGCGGTAGGGCTGGTCCGCGCGGAAGACGTAATCGCCCGGGGCGACGCTCACCCCGCCCGCGGTGAAGGCCGCGTCGGCGCGGCTGACCTCCAGCCCCTGGCGGCGCATGTCGTTGACGAGGTCGACGACGTTGGCCTTCGCGGTCTGTCCCGCCGGGATCACCCAAGCGTTGACCGTCCCCGTCCTCCCCGCCTCGACCGCGTGCTTGTTCTTGACCCAATAGTTTTCGAGATACAGCTCGTGGTCGGTGGCGACGCGGTTAAGGGCGAACAGCAGCCCCGATTCCTGGATGTTCACGGTCGCGCGCGGCCCCCACTGGATCGAGGGCAGCGGCGGATTGGGCCTGTACCACTCGCGGCTGGTAACGGTGGGGCCGAGCTTCAGTTCCTTGGGGTCGGGTCCATAGCTTTGCACCTCGTAGAACCGGCCGAACGAGTTGTGGGTGTTGGCGATCCAGAACAGGTAATTGGGCACCCAGCCGTCGTAGAAGCCGTAGGTCCAGACGCCCGGCACTTGACGCTTGGCCATCTCGGTTACCTCGGTCTCGGCAAGCAGCCACCACTCGTCCGACTGTACCGGGTCGAGCGACGGGTTGTACGGGCCCGTGCCGGTCGAGACGTACAGATAGGATTGCGCCTCGTGCAGGTCGTGAAGCACCGTGGGGTGCCATTCGAGCACTCCGCGGGTGATATTCTGCGTGAGCTTCAGGACCTGGCCGATGCCGTCGCGGTTGTTATCGTGGGCAACATACTTGCCCCAATACATGTTGGGCGGCTTGGGCTTGCCGGTCTTCTTGCCATAATAATAGGTGTCGACGATCTTCTCGCGCCCGTCGACCTCGACCACTGGGGTGATGAAGGTGATCACGTTCTTGCGGATCGCTTGGACGAACGGCGTGTCCTCTACCGCGAGCCGATAGGCGAGCTCAATCAGCATCTCCGGCCCGCCCGTTTCGGGCGAATGAATGCCACTGGTGATCCAGTAGATCGGCGTGGCGGTTTTGATCAGCCGCCTGGCGTCCGCCTCACTGGTGCGACGCGGGTCGCCAAGCGCAGCGAGCGCGGCCTTGTCGGTGTCGAGGCCTCGCAGGACCTCCTGGTCCGCGACCGCGAGCACGATCAGGTCGCGACCCTCCTCCGTGGTGCCGAGCTTGATTAGCCGCACGCGCGGCGAGGTGCGGGCGAGCTCCTGATAGTAACGCTCGATGTCTTTCGCATAGGTCAGCTCCCCCGGCGTTCCCGGGATGCGACCGAAGAACTTGAGCGGCGACGGCACGGTGTCCGACGCAGGCATGTGATCGACCAGTTCGGTGGTGATACGCTTGTCGGTCAGGTACTGCTGGATGAGCCGAGAATAGTCGGCATCCTGCTTCTGAACCGAGACGGGGGACGGAGCTTGCTGCGCCACGGTCGGCGCGGCACCCCCCATAGCGGCGGCGAGCGCCAACGCGGAGGCCGATCGGGTCAGGTTGATCATGCGGGGCGGGCTCCGTCGGAAGGGGCAGTCATGGCGCGGACGGGGCGGTGCCGAACACCGCGTCCGCGAGCACGGGCGAAAGCGCGTAGGCACCTCCACCGGTGTTGGTCAGCAGCACGATCGTGGTCTGCTGGTCGGGGTAGGTCTCGAGCGAGGCATTGAAGCCGTTGATCGCGCCGCCATGCCCGATCATCCGTCGTCCGTGCTGGCGGCCGATCATGACGCCGACCCCGTAATCATAGGCCCGTTCGCTGTCGGCGCGTCCGGCGGTGGCCGTCCCGGCGACGCGACCATCCTTGAGCCGGCCGGGCGTGAGCATCATCGCGACCGACGCGGGCTTGAGCAACTTGCCGCCGAGCAGCGCCTCGTGCCAGCGGATCAGGTCGCCGACCGTGGAGCGCATCGCTCCCGCGGCAGCGGCGGCGGTTGTCGAGATGTAGTCGGCGTTGGCGAAGCCGCCCGGCTCGTCCTTCGCCTTGTCATACCCGCTCGCGCGGCCGGGCAGCACCTCCGCGGCGACGTCCGGGCGGGTGTGCGACAGCCCGAGCGGGCGCAGCACGTTCGCCTCCACGAACGCGGCGTAGGATTGACCCGACACCTTCTCGATCACCGCGCCGAGCAGGAAAAAGCCTGAGTTGCTGTAATTGTACCTTGTGCCGGGCGCGAAGTCGTAGAGCGGCTGCTGCCGTGCGATCAGGTCGACCATCTGCGCGGTAATCATCTCGAGATGCGCCTTGGCGGGCAGGAAGTCCTCGAGGTCGGTATAGTTGTGGATGCCCGATGTGTGGGTGAGCAGCTGGCGCAGCGTCACCTCCCCGCCGCGCGGGAAGCCGGGCAGATATTTGGCGAGCGGGTCATCAGCCGACAGCTTGCCCCGTTCGGCGAGCAGCAGGACAGAGGCGGCGGTGAACTCCTTGGTGATCGAGCCGATGCGGAACACCGTATCCGCGGTAACCGGGGTTCGGTTTTCCAGATTGGCGTAGCCGTAACCGCGCAGCAGCACGGGGCGGCCGTTCCGCGCCACGCCGATCGCGAGCCCCGCCGTAGAGCGGCTCGCCAGCGCCTGCGCCGCGATGGCGTCGACGCGGTGGCCGAGCGCGGGATCGGATGCGACAGCCGTTCGCGGGGCGGTCTGCGCCACGGCGGGCGGGACCAGCGCCGCCGACGCCATCACCAACAGCCCGCATCCGGTTCGCCGAAGTCCTTTCCTCATCGCAAGCTCCCCGTTCGTTTTCCGATCGGACCATCGTCGATCCCGATCCGGCGCTTGTCAATCGCCGCCGATCGGTCGCGACCTAGTCAATTCGCGAGAAGCCGGTCGATGATCCGTGTCACCCCGATCGCCACCGGGTCCTCGCACGGCACGCCGAGCGCGTCCTCGGTCGCCGCGCACGCGCGTCGCGCGGCGTTCGGCGCGAGCGCCGAACAGTTCAGCGCGACCCCCGCCACGACCACGTCCGGGTTGGTGAGCCGCGCCGCCTCCAGATTGCGGTCGAGACACGCGCGCAGATCCGGCACGGCGTGCCCCGGCACATGCCGCATCCGCGTCCGCCCCTCCTGGTGGCAAAGCACCAGTGCGTCCGGTTGCGCACCGTGCAGCAACCCTAGCGATACGCCCGCATAGGACGGGTGAAATAGCGAGCCCTGCCCCTCGATCAGGTCCCATCCGTCGTCGAGGCGCGGGGGCGACAGTCGCTCGGCGGCCCCGGCGATGAAGTCCGCCACCACCGCGTCGATCGGCACGCCGGTCCCGGCAATCAGGATCCCGGTCTGCCCGGTGGCGCGGAAATCGGCGGCAATCCCGCGCCGCCGCAACTCGCGTTCGATCGCCAGCGTCGTGTACATCTTGCCCACTGCGCAGTCCGTACCGACGGTGAGCAGGCGTCGCCCCGCGCGGCGGACGCCCGAGCCGACGGAAAGATCGGCGGGCGGCTCGCGCACGTCCGACAAGCGGCGACCGAGCGCGGCGGCGGTGTCGCGGATCGCCACGTTCGCGGCGAGCCGTTCGTGCAGCCCGCTCGCGACATCTAGTCCCGCCCGGAGCGCGGCGACGATGTCCTCGACCATCTCCGGGCTCATTACGCCGCCCGCATTGGCGACGCCGATCACCAGAGTCCGCGCGCCCCGCGTCGCCGCGTCCACGAACCCGAGTTCGGGCAGGCCGAGGCCGACGCCCGCCGAGTCGCGGCGATGCTGGCCGATCGCCAAGTCTGGCCGCCAATGCGCGATGCCCCGCGCAGTCTTGATCGACAACGGGTCCGTCGCATGGCCGAGGTACAAGAGGTAGGGCGGCTCGATCATGCGCTATTTTTCGCCCGGAGCAGTGAAGTCCCATCCGGGACGGTGGCGTCGCCAAGCCGGCGGGCGACAATGTGCCGGGAACGGACACCGGAGCGGTGGTGGATGCCGCGCGCCCGCGCCACCGAGCGGCGACGTTCATCACCGTTACCTGGTGGCGTTCCGCCCGGACACACGGTCGCCGAAGTCGCGCCGGGGTCGTGTCAGGGCTTGAGATGGGCGTCGAGGAACCGAACGGTCGCCGCGTCCGCGCGCCGCCAAGTGTCGTATCGCAGGAAGCCGTGGATTTCGTTGGGGAAGATCAGCTCCTCGTATGGCGTCCCCTGCGCGTCGAGCCGCCGCGCGAGGTCCACGGTCTGGTCGAAGCGGACGTTGCGATCGTCGTCGCCCTGGATCAGCAGCACCGGCGAGCGCCAGGTCTTGATCGCGCCTTCGGGCGAGTTCTCGAAGGCGCGCTTCTGCATCGCCACGAAGTCGCCTTGTTCGTAACGCGACGGGGCGACGCGACCGGGCATCATCGACCAGTCGTGGACGCCGTGAAAATCGACCCCCGCTTTGAAGAGGTCGCTGTTGCGCGCAAGCGCCTGGGCGGTGAGCAGCCCGCCATAAGAGCCGCCCCAGATGCCGATCCGGCCTGCGTCGACCTGGGGCAGCGCCTGGAGGTAACGCGCCCCCGCGACGACATCCTGATACTCAGCGTTACCGATCGCGCCCGCCTTGACCGGGTGCTGGAATGCACGACCATAGCCGATGCCGAGCCGGTAATTGACCGACAGCACGACGTACCCGTGCGACGCGAGATATTGGTTCATCGCGTAGGCGTGGGTGTAATAGTCCATGTAGGACCAGCCGAGCAGCATCTGCCGCGTCGGTCCACCATGAACGAAGATCAGCCCGGGATGCTTGCCCACGCCCCGCGGCAGAAAGAGCTGGCCGTGGATCGGCAGCCCGTCGGGAGCGGTGAAGCTGACCGGTCGCGGCACCACCGCCGCGTCGGCTGGGAACACGTTGGTGCCGGTGTCGAGCGAACGCGCGGCCCGCGCATCCGCGGCCGCCACCATTACATGCGGCGGCGTCGCGGGCGTCGCGGCGATGTAGGCGAGCCTGCCCCCAGCGAGCGGCGCGGGTAGCCACTCCAGCCCTGCGCCCGGGGTCAGCGCGACCGGGCCGGGCCGGTCGACCGCGACCCGAAACAGGTGCCGCCGGTCGGTGTCGCCCGGCTCCCGGCCGCTGTTCGCGCTGAACAACAGTGTGCGGCGATCGGGCGACAGCGCGACGTGCTCGACCATATAGTCGCCGGGCGTCAGCAGCGTCGGCTCGCCCCCCGCGGCGGGCAGCGCGTAGAGGTGCGGCCAACCGTCCATCTCCGCGCGGAAGGTGAGCCGGTCACCCGCGGCCCATCGCAGGAACAGCCCGTCGGGAACCGCGGGATAGGAGCCGTTGAGCGTCTTGGGGCTGCGCCAGGCAACATGCGACTCCTCCCCGTCGGCCGCGGCGACCATGATCGAGAACGGGCTCGGCGTCTCGACCAGCGGCGAGTTGAGCACGTCGGCGATGCCCATCCGTCGGCAGAATGCGACGCGGGTCGAGTCGGCGGACCAGGCGGGCTCGTCGTCATAGGCGGTGGCGGGCGCGAGCCAGGTGATCGGCCGATCGGGCCCCGAATAGACGCCCACGAAGCTGTGGTCGCCGCGGCGCGACGTAAAGGCGAGCTTGGTCCCGTCGGGCGACCAGGCGAGGTCGCCATCCTTGCCCCGGTCGTAGAACAGCTTGGCGGGCTTGCCCACACCGCTGGCGGCGACCGTCCAGACCTGGTTCTCCTTGATATAGGCGAGCGTGCCCGCGACCGACACCGCCGGCTCCTCGCCCTCCGCGACCTTGACCGGTGCGCCGCCCGCGATCGACGCCCAGATCTCCATCTGCGGCTGTGCGACCGCGTTGGCGGGATTGGCGGCGGGCAGCCCGTTGGCCCAGCCGTTATGCTCCACCGCGCCGCGCACCCAGGCAAGCGTGCGCCCATCGGGAGAATAGGCCAGCTCCGATAATTCCTGCCCGTCGTCGCTGGTGCCGTTGGTCAGGCGCCGTGCGCGGTACTCGGGACCCGTGGCGGTCCAGACATTGCGCACGCCGCGGTGCAGCTCGACCCAGGCGATCCGGTCTCCGACCTCCGGCGCGGTGAGCTCGCCGACGAAGGTGTAGGACAGGAAGTCCTCGAGCCGGGGCGGCATGGCGGGACCGGCGGCGAGTCCGGCGGTGGTGGCAGCCAGCCCGGCGAGTCCGGCCAGCAACGCTTGCTTGATCATTCCCGTCCCCCTCGCGCCTTTGGCGGTATCGCAGCTCACATCCGTTGCCAGACCGAATATCAGTGTCTCAGCAAAAAAGGCATCAAGCAATCGGATACGCGAATAATTTGCCGAACCGGACGCTTATGCTTTTTGCGGCTCTTATTGTCTTTGCCGGGATTGTGTGCTGCAACCGTCGCATCTCGGGCGAAAAATCGCCGAGCAGGAAATGCGGGTGATCAGGACTCGCGCGCGACGAGAGGGATTTTCGATGCGATACTCATCAGTTGAGTACATGCGTGGGATGGTTCGGGCCACTAGCGCGCTGGCGTTGACAACGGCTCTACTACATCCGAGCACCGCCCTCGCGCAGGTCAAGGCGCCGCCCGCGAACGCGGACCAGTCGCGCGCGGCCGACGTTACCGACCCGGCGAGCGCGGGCGCGGACGAAAAGCAGGCGGGCGACCAGGGCGACGTGATCGTCACCGGCTCGCGCATCCAGCGCGCGGGATTCGAGGCGCCGACGCCGACCACCGTCCTCGGCGACGCGGAGATCAGACAGGGGGACCGGCCCAGCATCGCGCAGGTGCTCGACGACCAGCCGCAGTTCCGCGCGACCTCGACCCCGGCGACCACTACCGGCAACACCAACAACAGCGCATCGACCGCCGACCTGCGCGGGTTGGGTGCGGTGCGGACACTGACGTTGCTCAACGGGCACCGTTTCACCGGTGCCAACGACCTCAGCACCGTTCCTATATCGATCATCAAGCGGGTGGACGTGGTCACGGGCGGCGCGTCGGCGGCGTGGGGTTCGGGCGCGGTCGCGGGCGTCGTCAACATCATCCTCGACGACGCGTTCAAGGGCGTGCTGTTGGGTGCCGACAGCGGTATCTCGTCGCGCGGCGATGACGGCCGCCGCGCGTTTCAGCTGACCGCGGGCACGTCGTTCGCGGGCGGACGCGGGCACGTCATGGTCGCGGGCGATTACACGACGGAGGACGGGGCGTTCGGGCGCTCCGATCGCCCCAATTTAAGATCGGCGATTTTCCAGGCGGGGCCGACCGGGCCGTTCACGCTGGCCAACAACGTCGGCTACACGATCCTCAACACCAATGGAGTAATTCTTGGCGGCAACGCCGCGCAGCAGGTGTTCAACTCGGACGGATCGCTCAGCCCGCTACAGCTTGGCAGCCAGACCTTTGGGAGCTTCACCGTCGGCGGCAACGCCCAAAACTTGTATGATTTCGTGGCGGTGACTTCTCCATACGACCGCGAAAACCTGTTCGGGCGCGCAACGTTCGAGATCAGCCCGGCGGCGAAACTTTGGGTCGACGGCAGCTTCAGCCGTGTGCACTCCAATTTCCCGTTCTTCCCCGAGACGCCGTTACTGTTGATCAAGGCCGACAACGCATTTCTGACCCCGACAGCCAGAGCGCAACTCGCAGGACTAGGCGCGACCTACCCGCTAACGGTGGGGCGCATCCTGACCGACATCGGCCCCAACGGCTATATGAGCTATCGCAACGTCCGACGAAATCTAGAGTTTGCGGGCGGGCTGGATGGCGCGTTCGCCGTTATGGGACACGACTTCAAGTACCAGAGCTATTACGACCACGGCGAGCTGAGGAGCGACGAAACCGCGTATAATCAGCGCATCACCGCCAAGTTCAATAACGCGGTCGACGCCGTGGTGGGGGCAAACGGCACGATCCAGTGCCGAATCAATGCCGACGCGATTACTACCAACGACGACCCCGCCTGCGTCCCGCTCGACCTGCTCGGGCAGGGCAAAGCGTCCCCGGCCGCGATTGCCTATGCATTCGGTGCCGCACACCGGATCACCACCACCAAGCTCGACGCGGCGGGCGTCAACCTAAGCGGCTCACCGTTCCGGACCTGGGCAGGACCCGTCGATTTCGCGATTGGCGGCGACTTCCGATGGGAGAGCCTGACCACCAACTACGTTGATCCGTTGTCGCTCGCTAGGGCGCTCGGCACGTTGCCCTTCACCGCCACCAACGGCCGTTTCAACGTCAAGGAAGGTTTCGCCGAGCTAAACGTGCCGTTGATCGACATTGCCGACAAGCTGCACTTGGAGGCGAACGGCGCGGCGCGGTACAGCGACTACAGCACCAGCGGCGGTATCTGGTCGTGGAAATATGGCGGCACAGCCAAGCTCTTCCAGCAATTCCTGCTGCGCGGCAGCTACTCGCGCGACATCCGCTCCCCCACCATCGGGGAGTATTTCACGAACCAGGCCCTGAACCTGACCAACGCGGTCGACCCCTTCACCAAGACATCACTGGCAAATGTCCGCAACTTCACTGGCGGCAATCCCGACCTGACACCGGAAACCTCGCACACGCTGACGCTTGGTGGATCGGTGACGCCGCGCTTGCTGCAGGGGTTCAGCTTCGGGGGCGACTACTACAAGATCGACATCAAGAACGTGATCGCAACGCTGGCACTGCAGGACCTGCTCAACCTTTGTTACTCGCGCGCGCCGGGCGACGCGAGCTGCGCGGGCGTTATCAGCCGTGATGCTTCGGGGACGATCAGTAGTGTGTCGCGTACCTTCCTCAACCTTGCTGAATACAAGACGCGCGGACTCGACTTCGAGGCGTCATACACCATGCCGTTGAACCGGCTGGGCGGCAGCCTCCCCGGCACGCTCCGGTTTCGCGCGCTCGCCACGCGGGTGCTCGACCTGCTGATCAACGACGGTGTCCATGTCAGCGACCGGGCGGGCGTAGTCGGAGACACGACGACGTTCGACACGCCCAAGTGGCGCGCGACCGGTAGCGTCAATTATCAGAGCGACACGCTCGGGCTCGATCTGCGCGTCCGTTGTGTCGGCGGCGGACAGTTCAATCAGCCCTATGACGTCAACGGCATCGCGTTTGGGCAGGTGATCACCAACGCCACGGTCGGCAGCCGAACGTACCTGGACCTGGGTGGGCAGATCAAAGTGCGGGCGTTCACCTTGTTCGGCACGATCAACAACGTGACCGACCGCGACCCGCCGTTCGTCACCTACGCGAGTCCGATCTACGACATGATCGGCCGGTATTTCTCGGCGGGAGTGAAGCTGAAGTTCTGACCTTCAGGCGGCGTGCGTGGTTGTACGCGCCGATGAAGTCGGTGAGGTGGGTCTCGAGTTGCCGGTGCGTATCGCAATGATGTCGCTTGACGGTGGCTTCCTTGATGGTCCGGTTCATGCGTTCGACCCCGGCCTTCGCCGGGGCAGGCCCTGGCGGTTGGTCCAGGGGTGCCTGAGCTTGGTGAGGCGGTGCTCGATCCCGTTCTCTTCACAGCGCCTGTCGACCATGTGCGTCATGTAGCGGGCGGTCGGCCGGTCGGCGTACCGCGGCGGGGGCCGAAGGCGGGCGTAGCCCAACGTGAACTGGATCCCCCCTTCGACTGCCTGCCCGCGGCAGTCGCTCAGGACAGGATTGTCGGTCAGGACCGTGTGGATCTTGTACGGCACGGCCGCGATCCGCGCCTCCAGGACGACGGGCGCCGACATGCGGCTGGTGGTCCTCACGAGCTGGACGAACGCGAACTTGGATGTACGATCGATGGCGACGTAGAGGTGGAGATTGCGTTGCCCTTCGGTCGCCTACGGCCCGGCGGTGCGCACCTCGGCGATACCGATGTGGGGCCGAAGGCAACGCCCGAAAGGCGGTAACTAGTCGATCGGGTACGGCTTGAACTTGTGCCTGGCGGGCCCTTCGTCTTCGCTCAGGGGAGTCTTGTCGCCGTCTACCTCGGGCGTAGCCTGCCAAGGTTCCAACGATGTGAAACATCGTTGGAAAGCAGGCGGAGGCGCTCCCATGTAGAACCTAGCCCATAATGCCTCCTTCCACTCAGCCGTGGATCACGCACCATCGAAAC